>R07__coassemble_462_pt1 | contig 14116 bp, 12 predicted proteins | sample R07__metabat2_high_PE_033 | metagenome-assembled genome bin R07 | reverse complement strand
GGAAGAGATCATGAAGTGGTTCACCTCTGCAATGGACGGGCTCGAGTGTGTGCACCGTGAGCAATTCCTGCACCGTGACATAAAGCCAGACAATATAATGATAGACCCAGAAACTGGCAAGGCGTGCTTGATAGACTTTGGTGCTGCCAGGCACGACGCAGGTGGCAAAACAAAGAGCCTGAGCGTTGTCTTGACCCCGGGCTTTGCTCCGATTGAGCAATATTCTAGCGACGGCAAGGGGCAGGGAACATGGACAGATGTCTATGCCCTTGGTGCCACTGTGTGGTGTGCCATGGCAGGCGAAGCACCGAAGGATGCCCCCGGCAGGTCAACAGAGGTGATGTATGGTCACCCTGACCCGATTGTGGTGGATAAAGACAAACTCATCGCAAAGGGATACAGCGAGGCTCTTGTGAACACTGTTGCGGGCATGATGACCTTGAACTCAGGTGATAGGTTGAAGACGATGGCAGATGTGAGGGCGTCACTCGCCTTTGTGCCAGCAGATGATGACATCAGCAATGCAACAGTAGCCCCAAGGCAGAACACAGGGGAAAACGCCGAGTGGCACGAGCAACTTTGCTCTGCCAATGCAGGTAATTTTCAGAATGTTGGAATGGAAACAGAGAAGCAAGAGAATAAGGGGACTTACGATATTTGGAATGGTTGGAGTGGAAATTCACCTGCCGATAAGCAAGATGACCCTGCCGCGGCAGATGCAAAGAGTTTTCAAAAAGTATTTTTTTTCATAGTCGTAAATATTGAGACATTATTAGTCCTATTTGCTTATAATGCTTCAGCTGACACATGCTTTGCTTGGTTGGTATTAGTCAATCTATTATTATTCACAGTAATAACAATAATAAAGTGACCTTGATACAACTTCATAAAACTTTACAAAGGAGGAAATATTATGAACGAACAATTTCCGTTAGCGTTGCCAGTTGGCACAAATGTCAATGGCTATGTGATCCTCAAGGTTATTGGTCAAGGTGGGTTTGGGATAACTTACCTTGCTTATGATACTCAGACTGGAAATCAAGTCGCCTTGAAGGAATATTTGCCAGCGAGCGTTGCCTTGCGAAATGAAGCAGGGACTGTCACGCCATACAGCGTGAGTGGTGAAAACGACTTCGCACAGGGTAAATCCTCATTCTTGAAGGAAGCACAAAACCTCGGGCGGTTTCGTCACGAGGCAATTGTGCAGGTGAGGGGCTACTTTGAAGCAAACGGCACTGCCTACACAGTTATGGAGTTTGCAAAGGGAGACACGCTCTCTCACAGGATAAAGCAACTCAAAGCAGAGGGCAAGACCATGCCAGAGGAAGAGATCATGAAGTGGTTCACCTCTGCAATGGACGGGCTCGAGTGTGTGCACAAGGAGCAATTCCTGCACCGTGACATAAAGCCAGACAACATAATGATAGACCCAGAAACTGGCAAGGCATGCTTGATAGACTTTGGTGCTGCCAGGCACGACGCAGGGGGCAAAACAAAGAGCCTGAGCGTTGTGCTTACCCCGGGCTTTGCCCCAATAGAGCAATATTCTAGCGACGGCAAGGGGCAGGGAACATGGACAGATGTCTATGCCCTTGGTGCCACTGTGTGGTGTGCCATGGCAGGCGAAGCACCGAAGGATGCCCCCGGCAGGTCAACAGAGGTGATGTATGGTCATCCCGACCCGATTGCGGTGGACAAAGACAAACTCATTGCAAAGGGATACAGCGAGGCTCTTGTGAACACTGTTGCGAGGATGCTTGAAATCAACTCACAAGACAGGGTGAAGTCAATCAGCGATGTGAAAAACATGTTGCGTTGCGGTGTTGTGCCACAAGCGAATTTTGGCAAGACAGTCGCAGCGAGTGGGGCTAGCCCTGTGTTTGTGCCAGTGCAAAATGGTAATGTGGCAGGTCCGCAAAATTCAACATGGCAACAGGATAACGAGAGCCAAACAAACCCGACCGCACAGCAGAAGGAACAAAAGAAGAAAATATTTGCCATAGTCGCAATCTTGGTTGTGCTTCTCCTCGGTGGTGCTGGTTATTATTACAATTCAGACAACTTCAAATCTGGCAATGATTTGTTTGAAAGGGGATACGAATATTACCAAGCAAAAGATTACACGAGGGCAGTGGAATATTGGCAAAAGGCAAGAGAGAAAGGCAGTGCAAAGGCTTTATATTTCTTGGGTGAATGTTACGAAACAGGGCGTGGTGTAGGTCAAAGTTGGGAGAATGCAATGGGACTTTACGGAATGGCTGCAAATGCTGGTGTAAGCGGTGCAGAGGAGAAGGCAGATAAATGCCACACAAGATTAAAAATAATACGGATACAGAGCTCACAGGTAGGCAGTGAGGTTGTCTTTGGAAAATTTGTGCAGGACGATAATAGCAACATTCCTGATGATATTGAGTGGATTTTATTGAAAAAATCAAAGGGCATGGCATTATTGATAAGTAAATATTGCCTCTTGCCTGCTGACCAGTATGGATGGGACAGCAATCTTTCTGATGACAATCGTTCTTGGGCGACATCACAATTAAGGCGTTATCTTAATGGCGATTTTTATGAAAATGCTTTTTCCGCTTCAGAAAAGGAGTTAATTCTGGAAAGAGAAATTTTCCATTACAACATTCACTTGACATGCGAATACGTGGAAAATAAGTATCGTGAGGACACTAGTAATAAAGTGTTTATTCTTGGTTCGGGCGGTGTGAATGGCTACATAAAAAATGCACATTTGAGAAAAGCAAAACCGACACCAAAGGTTCTTGCCTATTTCCAGCAAAATTGTAGCGATCGTCAAGCCACAGTGAATGGTTATTGTGGTTGGCTATGTTTGGAAACAATCACATACACAGAGCCACCTGAAGGAGTAGATATTATTCAGTGGGCAGTTGATTATAATGGCGATAGCAATTCATCCACTTACCTTCTTAGCAATCCAAGGTCTGGACCAGCTTGTTGCATTGGCGTTCGCCCTGTAATTTGGGTTAAATATCAATAAAATAAAAAGGAGAAAATATTATGAACGAGCAATTTCCGTTAGCGTTGCCAGTTGGCACAAATGTCAATGGCTACATTATCAACAAGGTCATTGGTCAAGGTGGTTTTGGCATTACATACCTTGCCTTTGACACACAGACAAGCACAGCTGTCGCCTTGAAGGAATATTTGCCATCGAGCGTTGCCTTGCGAAACGATGCAGGGACTGTCACGCCATACAGCGTGAGTGGTGAAAACGACTTCGCACAGGGCAAATCCTCATTCTTGAAGGAGGCTCAAAACCTCGGACGGTTTCGCAACGAGGCAATTGTGCAGGTGAGGGGCTATTTTGAAGCCAACGGCACTGCTTACACGGTCATGGAGTTTGCAAAGGGAGACACGCTCTCCCACAGGATAAAGCAGCTCAAGGCAGAGGGCAAGACCATGCCAGAGGAAGAAATCCTGAAGTGGTTCACCTCTGCAATGGACGGGCTCGAGTGTGTGCACAAGGAGCAATTCCTGCACCGTGACATCAAGCCAGACAACATAATGATTGACCCAGAAACTGGCAAGGCGTGCTTGATAGACTTTGGTGCCGCCAGGCACGATGCAGGGGGCAAAACAAAGAGCCTGAGCGTTGTCTTGACCCCGGGCTTTGCCCCGATTGAGCAATATTCAAGCGACGGCAAGGGGCAGGGAACATGGACAGATGTCTATGCACTTGGTGCCACTGTGTGGTGTGCCATGGCAGGCGAAGCACCAAAGGATGCCCCCGGCAGGTCAACAGAGGTGATGTATGGTCACCCTGACCCGATTGTGGTGGATAAAGACAAACTCGTCGCGAAGGGATACAGTGAGGCTCTTGTGAACACTGTTGCGGGTATGATGACCTTGAACTCAACTGAGAGATTGAGGACAATGGCAGATGTGAGGGCGTCACTCGCCACAGCAAATGCCACGGAGGAAGCAGGGGAAGACCTTCAGCCAAATGATGGCATTAGCAATGCAACGGTAGCCCCAAGGCAAAACACAGGGGAAAACGCCGAGTGGCACGAGCAACTTGGTTCTGCTAATGCAAGCGATTTGCAAAATGTTGGAATAGAAACAGACAAACAAAAGAATAATATTGATGTTTTTTGGAACGGAAATTCCTCAGATGATAAGCAAGATGCCACTGAAAATCCAGAAGGAAAGAGTTTTCAAAAAATAATTGTAGCTATTATTATTCTGCTATTTTTTGTATGGCTAATGGGGTTACACAAATCTTCTACTTCGTCGAGCTCCTATTCTTCTTCCTCGTCATACAGTCAACCGTCTGAACCTACTGCCTCTGAATTGTATGACAAAGCTTGGAACTATTATTATGGTAAAAATGGAGTGAATAAGAGTTACAAGAGGGCATTTGAACTATTCAGCAAGGCAGCAAAAAAAGGACAGCGTGATTCAATGAACTTCTTGGGGTGTATGTATTCAGATGGTGAATATGTCAAAAAAAACCAAAAGAAAGCAGTTTATTGGTATAAGAAGGCTGCAGAGGCTGGTGATCCATGGGGGCAAAGCAATCTAGCTTTGCATTACTTAAATGGAGTAGGAACTGCAAAAAATTATAAACAAGCATTTTATTGGTATAAGAAGGCTGCAGATCAAGGAAATGAAGGTGCTATGTGTAATCTTGGATACTTATATGAATATGGTTATGGAACTTCCAAAAGCATGAAGAAGGCTGTCTATTGGTATAGGAAATCTGCTGAAGGTGGAGAGGAAGTGGGACAATGTAACCTTGCGTGGTGCTATGAAAATGGGAAAGGAGTTGCACGCAACCTAGCCACAGCAAAAAAGTGGTATAAAAAATCAGCTGCACAAGGAAATAAGCGTGCCAAGGAAGCACTAAAAAGATTGAGATAAAATTACAATAATAGGAGGAATTAACAATGTCAAGAGTATTTTGTCCATTAGGACACGCGTATGATTCAGATCAATTCAGCAATTGCCCTATTTGCAATCCTGGGCAATCAGCTGGGGAAACAATGGCATTCACGCCAAACGGTGCTGGCGGAGTGGGAAGCACAGTTGGTGCGACACAAGCCTTCACACCGGGAGGCACAGCCTCAATGGGGGTAGGGGCTCCGTCCATGCCCTGGACTCCGGGGGCTGCCACAGTTTCCCTAGGCAAGAACAACCCTGCCGTGCCACAGGGCTTTGGGGCGACTGCACCTGTCGGTGGTGGAGCGACAATAAGGATGCCATCGCACGGAGGAGCAGGCAAGGAAGAGAACATCGCCCCTGTTGTCGGTTGGCTCATTTGCGTTGAGGGCAAGGAGAGAGGCAAGGATTACAGGCTCGTGGCAGGTGGCAACACCATCGGGCGAATTGGGGGCAACATCACGCCAGATGTCGTCTTGAAGGACGAGCAGGTGTCTCGTGGTGGGCACGCAACCCTGTTTTATGACCCAGATGATGACAATTATGTCTTGCAGTCTGGGCAGGTTCATGGGCTGACAAAGGTCAATGGCGTGCTCCTGACTGGTGCTATTACTTTGAATTATCACGACAAAATAAAAATGGGCTCAAGCGTTTTTCTCTTTGAGCCACTTTGTAGGGAGGGTTTCTCATGGAAAGAATAAAAAAGATAATTTCGGCTTCTCTTGTTTCAATCTTCCTCGTTTCTATGCTCTCAGCCACTGCATTTTCCGCTTCTGACATCGCCCCAATGGGAAATGTGCTTGTTGTTGCAAATGAGCAGGAGGAGCTCACAGAGCGTGAGCGTGAAGTGGAAAAGAAACTGGATGAGCTTAACACGGAAGTGAATAAGTTAAAGGAAAACGCAAAGAAGATTTCCAAGGCAGAGCAGAAAAAGCGTGAAGCAGCACTGAAACGCAAGCGTGCAGAATTGAAGAAACAGCAAGAGGAGTTAAAAAAGAGTGCAGAAAAAGCAAAGAAGGAAGCCGAGGAAGCAAAGAAGCAAGTTGAGAGGTTAAAGACAGAACAGCAGGCAACTGCCGAAGAGCAAACAGCGAAGGACAAGCAAAACTTCATCTACGCTTGTGTCGGCGGTGGCGTTGCCCTTGTCATTATCCTCACTCTTGTGATTTTCTTTGTGAAACGCAACAAGCGTGCAAAGGAATTGGAAGAGGAGTTGCTCCTTTCTTCATCGGAAATAGAAAATTACAAGGATCAACTGGAAGCACAAAGGAAAGAGGCACAAAAGAAGCAGGAAAATGCGACTGTCAGGATGCCAAAGGGAGGCAGAAATGCCATCTCCTTTGTTGTCATCAAGGGTGGCATGGCGACAGCACAACTTTCCGCAAATTTTGAGAATTCCCTCACGATTGGCAGGGCTCCGGATTGCGGACTGAGGTTGGACAATGAGCCGACTGTCTCTGGGCACCATTGCGAGGTGAGGTGCGACGGAATTGCATATTACATCCGTGACCTCGGCTCCACAAATGGCACTGCCTTGAACGGTGTCGCGATAAACAGCTCCACAAAGATCAACAATGGAGACAAGATTTTGCTTGGCTCTCTTGAATTGGTTGTCTCTGGCTTGCCCCAAGGCAACGCCCCAAGCATGACAAACAATCTCGGTGGTGCTACAGTTAGACAAAGAGTGTAGGGGACATGCCAAGATACAACCTGAAATACATTTGCGACATTGGCAAGAGGAAGGAACAGCAGGACGATTTCGGCTTCAACTGCTATGGCAACCCCTATGCACTGGAAAGGGAAGGCTTTCTCTCCGTCCTTTGCGATGGCATGGGGGGACTCGTCGGAGGTGCGGAGGCTTCTCGCTTGGCAGTGAACAAATTCATCACGAGTTTTAGCATGCAATGTGCAACCTTCACTGGCAAGGAAGACGACGAAGCATTTATGCCTCTCTTGCTAAATTCCCTAGCCGAAGCAAACAGTGCTGTGCAACAACTGGGAGCGAGGCTGGGGCATGAATCTGACTGTGGCACGACCCTCATTGCCGTTCTGCTCCGAGGCGAGACATTTTATTATGTTTCTGTCGGTGACAGCCACATTTACCTTTGCCGAGATGGCAAGTTGCAACAGGTCAATCAAGACCACATCTATGCAAACCAACTGCAAAGGTTGGTGGAACAGGGGCGTATCAGCCAAACGGAAGCAGACCTTGACCCGATGAGGGAAGCCCTCACGAGCTTCATCGGCATTGAAGAATTGAAGGAAGTGTCATGTGGCGTGGTGAAGGACTTCATCAAGCCCAAGGACGACATATTGCTTTGCTCGGACGGATTTTACAAATTCCTTGGTGAAGAGAAACTCTTGGCATTGCACGAGGCAAACCGCCTTGATTGGACGACGAAGATGCTTGAAGCTGTCTTTGAACTAGCACACCCACAGCAGGACAACTGCACTGCAATTGCAATTTTTGCTGAGGAAGGCGAATTTGAAGTTGTGGCAAACACAACGGAAAAGACAATCGCACCAAAAGGTCTCGATACAAAAGGTAAAGATACTGAACAGGATTCTTTACCCAAAAATAAAAATAAAATTCCATTTTTTGGAAGGAGAAAAAGAAAATGAAGAAAATTTCAAAAATTTTTGTTTTGACACTTTGCTGTTTGCTTGTTGCTACCTCAGCATTTGCTAAATGGCAGAATCTGGGGACGAATGTAACAGAGGAAGGAATAAAGTCAACATTCTATATGGATGATGATGTGCAAGATTGTGGCGATTATTGCACAGTAAAAATCAGGGCTGAACTTGTTGGTGCACCATTGATAAGCAAAATTACAGGCACTCTTGCCTATAAATTGAATCAAGTAGGAGGGCATAAGGAAGTTGATGCAACAAAGTCACAACCAATAGATTTTGTTTGCTACAATGCATCCGACGAGGAAATTCCTATGCTGTCACAACATAGGCAGTATAGTGCTGATGCTTGGAATAGCGAAACTGACCAAAACACAGAAGAGTATGACAATGTGGTGGCCAAATTTTACGATCAAAAATACAATTCCATATTCTCAAACAAGATCATGTGGGGTGCTATCGGTGGCGTTGTTCTGCTAGTTATCCTAGGGTTAGTGATAAAATCAAAAAAAAAGAATGACGACTACCAATATTACGACAACAACACATCCGTCGCCACTCCTGTGGCAGCACCAGTGACGCAACAGAATTACGCAACTCCACCTGCTCCAACTGTCTTAACCTTTGTGGGATACAAGGGGTGTTTCAAGGGGATGACCATGCCTGTCCACAAATTCCCAGCAAAAATTGGCAGGGATACAGGCCAATGCAAGATTCAGTTCCCAGAGGGGACAGAAGGGATCAGCCGAGTCCACTGCACGATTTACGAAAACAATGGAACCTTCACTGTTGTGGATAGCTCAACATACGGCACATTTGTGAATGGGCAAAAACTCTCTGGCAATTCCCCAGTCAGGCTGAACAACGGAGATTACATTGCATTCGGCAGCAGTAACGAAGTTTTCAGCGTTAAATTTTAACAGTGACAAATGAGACAGTGTGTGGTAAAAAAGATTAAAATTCTCGCAAGCATTTTTATTCTGGCGCTTTTGTCTGTGGCTATGGTAATCTGTCCTGCTCCTTGCCTTGCAGACGATAATGTCCCGATTGAGAGGATGAAGAGTTCTGTCGGGCTTGTGGTTATGCGTGGTGATATCCAATACATAACAGCAGGAAGGGTGGAGCAAAATGTTCCACTGGCAACAGGCAGTTGCTTTATGGTTGGCAATGGTGACTTTGCCGTAACAAATCACCATGTTATTGATGCACAGTCAGTAGTGTCTGAATTGATGAACAAAAATCCTGTTAATATTTCCAATGTGCAAATTTCCGTTATCTTCTTTGATAAGTTTGGAAACGAGATTGGCGAGTTTAAGTCAGATGTAATTGATAGCAATTCAGGAAAGGACTTGGCAATAATCACATTGCCGTCGCAAATTCGGGATGCAGGCGTGGAGCCAGTGAAGTTTCTGCACGATGAAAAGATAAAGGTCAGCATGGATGTCTATGCAGTTGGCTTTCCCTTTGCAAGTTTTTCAAGCGCCATGTCTAAGGATCACACTGTGACAAAGGGTGTCGTCAGCAAGGTAAAGGCAAAGGATGGAGAGCGCTATTGCGTGCAGACGGATGCGGCTATTAACTCTGGCAACAGTGGCGGTGCCTTGTATGATAAGCACGGAAATATCATCGGAGTGAACACATTTGTCTTCAATCATGCAATTGCAGAAGGGATGAATTTTGCTGTTCAAAGTTGCGAAATAGTTTCTTTTCTAACCGAACATGGAGTTCCAGTTGCCTATGCAGGTGACGCTCCGCAAAATTCCGAAGGGCAAGCCACTCCGACACCCGATGGCACAGCTACAGTTACCACGAGCGGCCAAACAACAGGCGAGGTAGACCCGATTTACATTGTGCTAATTGGTGCAATTATTCTGCTTGTTGTGACAGTTGTGATTTACCTTGGCAAGGTGAACAGTAGCAGAAATTCTGCCAACCTTAATCGCCCAATGGCAAGGCAAAATTCGCCACGTGGGCACGGTGTCCCAAGTGGACGGGTTAGAGTTGCGGACGGTGTCTTCACCCTGACTGGTGTCAAGGGGAGCTTCACTGGCATGAACATCCCCTTTCACTCCTTTCCCGCTTCCATGGGGCGTGACACTAGCGTTTGCAAGGTTCAGTTTGCCCCAAACACAAAGGGAGTGAGCCGTGTGCATTGCACAATTTCCTTTTCCTCTGGAGTTTTTAGTGTCCTTGACACTTCCACATATGGCACATTTCTAAATGGAAATAAATTAGCACCAAACACACCAACAAAATTGCACAATGGAGATATGCTCGCCTGTGCAGGCGAAACATTTAGAGTTACAATAAGATCATAGTTATATGAGAGGTGTTTTTATGAAAAAAACAAATTCCTTTTTTGCAATAGCAACGGACATCGGAGGGCGTGAAGAAAACCAGGACAGAGCCTGGGCACTCTCACTCAACCAAAGGACACTCCTCGTCCTGGCAGACGGCATGGGTGGCCACAGAGGCGGAGCCATGGCAAGCCAAGTCATTATAGAGACGGCAGAAAGGCTCTTCCGTGCAACCTCGTCACCAGACCCAAACACTCTCTTGCCACAAATCGTGCAGGAGTCCTGCCAAATTATTGCAGAAAACAACAGGACAAAGAATTTGGATGGGCATAGCACCTGTGTTCTTGCCTTCATTGACGAGAAGGCTTGCCTGACGTGGCTACGGATTGGAGACTCTCGCCTCTTTATCTTTGCCGACAAACACCATTGGTGGCGGAGCATAGACCACACAATGCTCGACCTCAGGGTCCTGAAAGGTGAACTGACGGACGAGGAATCCCGTCACCACCCAGACCGCCCATTTGTCTTCCGCAGTGTCTGCAACACAGTGCCAGAGATGAAGGTGCAAAGGTTTGGCACACTCCCTGCCGATGCTGTGCTTTTCATGTGTAGCGACGGCGTGTGGGATGCCTACCCAGCAAAGGAACTCTTCAAGGTTACACAGGACAAGAACCTAGACCTTGTCACAAGAAAAATTGTGAAGACAGCCGTTGCAAGGAACGGCGTGAATAGCGACAACTGCACAGCCTTGCTCTACCGTGCTCCATTCGGCAGTGCAAAGTTGAACTTGCCACAGTTGCACTTGGAGGAGCTCCACACCTTGCCACAGGTGACAAACGAAGACAAAATGCGTGAAAAGAACATTTTGCAGTGCATTATTGCAACCCTCGCAATAGTTGTCATCGTCTTAGCAGGATACAAGGGATACAAAATTTTCATGGCAACTGACCAAGAACCACAGGTGGCAAGTATGCCAGAATCACAACAACCTGAACAAGATGATGACATAGTTTCAGGGCTAATTAGCAACTATGGCAAATCAGAACAACCAAACAACACAGAAACAACGGATGAGGATGCGCCAGAAGAGAAGACGGAAGAAAAAACGGTAGTCAAGAAAACAAAAAAAGTGCAAAAAGAAAAGAAGTTACAGAAGAAAGCAAAAGAAGAGAAAAAACAGGTAGAGAAGAAAGAAGATAAGAAGGAAGATAAAAAAGAAGAAAAAAAAGTAGAGAACAAAGACGAGAAAAAGGAAAATAAGAAAGAAGAGAAAAAGGAAACCGACACAAAAGCCTCTGAAAAGAAAAAGGACGGAGAGAAAAGCAAACCGCAGGAAGAATCCACTACAAAAGAAACAGAAAAATCTAACGATAACACGAAAAAACTAGAGGATAAAAAATAATAAATGCAAGCCTTACCATTAGGCACAAATATTTGTGGCTATGTCATCACTGGAATCCTTGGTCGTGGTGGCTTTGGCGTAACCTACAAGGGGCAGGACAGCAATTCACAAAGGGATGTGGCGATAAAAGAATATTTTCCTCAGGACATTGCGATTCGCCAAAATGGGCTTGTGCAGTCAAAGTCCCCTGACGATGTGGCAGATTTTCAAAAGGGCAAGATAGACTTTCTGCACGAGGCACAGACCCTCGCAATGTGCAGTCACTCTTCCATTGTCTCTGTGCTTGGCTTCTTTGAACAATTTGGCACTGCCTATATTGTGATGGAATTTGTGGCAGGAGAAACTCTGCAAAGCGTGATCGTGAACAGGTTCAAGCAAGGCATGACAGAGGCACAAATAAGCGGCTGGTTCACGCAAATCCTAGATGCACTGGACACTGTGCATAAAAATGGCTTGACCCACAGGGATGTGAAGCCAGAAAACATTCTGATCCGCCCCAATGGCAACGCTGTCTTGATAGACTTCGGCGCAGCCAAACAAACCACGGCTCGCAACTCTGCCCTCACTTCCCTGACCCTTACTCACGGCTACGCACCGCCTGAACAATATTCAAGCAGTGCAAAGGACATAGGCTCTTGGACAGACATTTACGCCCTCGGTGCGACGGTGTTTTTTGCAATGACAGGTGGCACTGTCCCACCACGAGCAATGGAAAGAGTGAACGCAATCTCGCAATCCCCAAAGCACGAGGACCCATTCAAGCAAATGATGGGGAAATTGTCCGAGAGCAACAGATATCGCCCACACTTTCTCTCCCTCGTGCAGGGCATGCTCGCCTTATCACCGCAGGAGAGGCTGAAATCTGTGCCAGATGTCAGAAATTTCTTGAACAAAAAGGCGAAGACCCCACAAGTTCCCTTGGATCCTGTGCCGTTGCCGAGGAATTTCTTCCCAATTGTGAAGAAAAAAAAGTCGGAGGAACAGCTCTCGCCACCAAGCACTCCTTCTGCGAACGAAACGGAAATGAAGCTCCTGAGGCTGATTATTTTCCTTTTGATTGTCATTATTATTTGTGTAGCAGCAAAAATAATTTTGAGAGGTTAAATTTGATGAAGAAAATATTTATTGCAATAATGTTGCTATTGTCCTTCGCACAATGTGCCTCGTCAGATGTCTTCCCAGCTGAGCGTGTCGTGCGTTTCCCCCGAGGCAGCGTGGCACGCCGTGAGCGTTACAATCTCTACTTCAACTGCACAGGGGCAGACAGGGAAGTGAAGAACATCTCTGTGACTGGCGTGACAACCGATAGAGCGACCGTTTCTCACTCCGTGCACCAGGGAACAAACGGCATGGGAAAATACCTTGAACTCATCCCCATGGGCGGCCCTGGCACAGTCCGTATGACCGTTACTGCAACAGGCGACAGTGGCAGAAGCAACAGAACTATGATTGAAATCATAGTGGAGTAAGAATTTAGCAAACAAATTACAAAACAAAGAGAGGCTGAACTTTCAGCCTCTTTTTGTTTTAAGAAATTGTGTGGTATAATTTTCAAAAGTAATCAACTTTTAACTGACAAACTTGAAACTACCAGTTAACGACTAATTTAAGGAGGATAGAGCAATGTTAAAGGAAACAATGATTAAAGTGCCAGAAAAGATGGCTCCATATATAAACACTGATGACCCAAGAGAAGAACTTGAAAGGAACGCGTTGCTCCTCTATCCTTATATCCGCAACAACACCATGTCCCACGGCAAGGTGGCGGCGATCCTCGGTGTGAGCAAGTGGGACCTCATAGAGATATACGATTCGCTAGGGTTCCCATACCTTTCTAGCAAGAGCGACTTTGCAGACGACTTGAGGACGATCGCCAAATTGGAAAAGGTGGCAGAAAAATGATTGTGGTGTCTGACACAACTCCCTTGATCTCCCTGATGAAGCTTGGCGCGATCAACCTCATTGAAGGATTATATGGAGAAATTCTTATTCCCGAAGCTGTCTATAATGAATTGACCTGTAATAATAAATTTTTTGAGGAAGCTAAGATCATTTCCGAGTCAAATTTTATCAAGATAGTCTATGTTGAGAATAAAACAGAAGTCCAAATGATCCAGAAATATTCTGGGTTGGATTTAGGTGAAAGCGAAGCGATCGCCTATTCACAGCAGATAAATGCTGACTTGCTGATGATGGACGAGGCAAAAGGTCGTTCTGTGGCAAGGCAAGTCGGCTTGACAACCATTGGGACACTGGGCATCTTGAAACACGCCTACGATAAAGGCTTGCTGAGCAAAGATGAAGCCATCAATTGTGTTTACATTCTACGGAAAAACCATAGGCACATAGATGAAGGATTGCTCATGACATTTCTTGATAGCTTAGGACAATAAAAGCAATAGCGAGCGGACAAGATAGTTTGCTCGCATTTTTCTTGAAGGTTTTTAAGACAATGTCAAGGCATCATTACTTCATTTTCACACTCGGCGGATTTACCGATGAACTCTTGGAAGAGGAGAAGTGTGGTAATGTTACCCTCGTCACGCTTGATGCGATGTTTAAGGACAATTGAGTAGCGTTGTAAAAAGCGTTGTAAAAGCGTGCTAAAAGCGTGCTAAAAAACTATTAAAATATGCGAAGAGATTGCGGAAAATCTCGTGTGTAGCTTTGATAAAATCATTGTTGACTAGTAAATTTGACTAACAAATCTCGTGAAAAAAAAGCCGTGGAGCATTAACTCCACGGCTTTTATTTTAGGAAATAAGTCCCTTTGCTTTCAGTTCTGTGTCAAGCTTTTCCCTGTCAAAGCCCACGATATAGACATCGTCAATCTGCGTGACAGGGACTGCGATTTGCCTCGTGTGCTTCAAGAGCTCCA
>R07__coassemble_460_pt1 | contig 14133 bp, 16 predicted proteins | sample R07__metabat2_high_PE_033 | metagenome-assembled genome bin R07 | reverse complement strand
TTTCAAAATTGCTACGTGCGTTGCAGACTTTTTTCTGCAAGCCGAAAATTAAAATTATGTCTACACCTAGCTAAAATGGCGAAAAACCGCATATTATTTTGAGAATTTTCATATACAAATTGCATTCAAAATAAAAAAACGCTGACAAAGATAAATTTTGCACACTTTTTTCTTCAATTTGTGAGCTGTTATTTTCCAGAGCAATTTTTAATTTTCAGGGTAAGTATAGCGTACTTTGCAATTTGTCAGGACTTCCTTCATTGCTTCGCCAAATGTAGCATACCGCTTGTATTTCGAAGGACAATTTTTCATCTCTTCATATTCGCCAAGAGCTTTGATTGTTTTCGAGTTTTGTCGTTTCATTTTTCCCCTTTCAATTTTTTACATGCAGATAGGCATATTACCTATTGACAGATTTTATAAAAAAGGTTAGACTATCAGCAGTCAACTTGTGAGGAACCCAAGCTGGGTTCCCGAATGGGAGTAGGTGCCTTAGCACTTAGAATCCTTTGCTCCCGAGGTTGACTTCTTTTTTGCAATTTTTGTTTTCAAGTCCCCGATGATTGTGTCGGGGGCTTTTTTTATTTCTCCATAAATAAAATCTATCGCCTGTTGTTTTGCCTATTCCTTAATGAGTTGGCTCAGCACATCTAAATTTTCGCTAAATTTTCAGGGTGATTATAGCATAATTTGCAAGAATTTTGTCAACTGGCAAGCGACATTTTTCCGAGTTAGAAAACAAAAAAACACGAAATATTTATTACACTGTAATACAACCGCTTGCAAAGTTAGTTTTTTGTGATACAATTTGGTATCAAAAAGTGAGGAGGTAACATTATGGCTTTATCAACAATTTCCGCTAGGATTGATGCTAATGACAAAAATTTGTTTGACACTTTCTGTTCGTCTGTTGGGCTTAACACATCTAGTGCTATAAATTTGTTTGTCAAGGCAGTTATCAGAGAGCACCGTATTCCTTTTGATATCGCTCAACCTTCGCCATTTTTCAGCGAGGAAAACAACGCCTATGTTTTGAAATCTGTCAAGGAACTCCGAGCAGGAAAAGGCACAGCACACGAGCTGATCGAGGTTGATGATGAGTGAAAAAATATGGTCTGATGATGCCTGGGAAGATTACCTTTATTGGCAATCCCAAGACAAAAAGACATTAAAGCGTATCAATTTACTAATCAAGGACATTGAAAGAAACGGATGCTTGCAAGGCATTGGTCAACCTGAAGCACTGAAAGGCAACCTGAGTGGTGAATTTAGTAGGCGTATTGATGATGTAAATCGCCTCGTTTATCACGAAGAAGATGGAAAAATTTACATAGCACACTGCAGAGGGCACTATGAAAAATAAGCTGTGAGAATTTCTGAGGCTTCGGGCATAATTGTGGGTAAAGCCCCTAACCCCTAACCAAAAAATTGAAATTGCAAAAGCCACCTTGGGCTGTTATAGTATCGCTTAACGAACAAAACACTATAAAGGAGAACCAAGATGGCTTCAGCGAATACTTTATGCAAAAAACTCTTAAATGTCAAGTCAGCAGTTGTAGAATCTCATACATCTATGAACAAACATAAAAATGTCCTGAGCAGTCGTAATAAACTTGCGATTTTTTTGCAAAATTCTTGACAAAATAGAAATTTTAGGCATAATTACTGCATGTTTTGCGAGTTTTTTGCATTAAGGAGAGAAATTATGCTTTTGGAATTTAAAACCACAAATTATAAATCTTTTGCAGAAGAAGCAACCTTCTCCATGTCCCCTGCTCCAAAGCAGAAGGGGCTTGATTATAGTGTTCAGGCTGAAAAAATTGGTAGCAAATCTTACAAGGGACTTTGTTCCGCAGTTATATACGGACCCAATGCTTCTGGCAAAACAAACATCATCGGTGCTATGGACACAATGAAGTCAATTGTGCTTCGTGGAAATATAAAAAACTCCCCCTTGCCTTCACCAAACCAAGCTTCCTCTTTATTAGAGCTTGTTCCGAATTGTGATTTGAAGGCAACTCCAACGAGTTTTTTTATCAAATTTATAGAGAATGGGCTTGTTGTTTGTTATTCTTTTACTGCTACGCTCGGAGATTTTCTTGACACAAATTACACTCGTGAAATTCAAGAGGAGAGTTTAACGATAAACGAAAAACTAGTATTTGCCAGAAGCAAGGAACTCGTCATTGAATTACCAAGTTGCATAAAGGAATATCTCAATAACAGCATAAAAACTGTCACTCCCCAGGCACTTCAAATTGCAAAAAGTAGTCTCAACAAAGATGAACTTTTTCTGAACAACGGTTTTAAAACAATTTTTTCTCAAAAATTGGTTTCCCTTGTCACAAATTGGCTAGACAATAAATTTATGGTTGTTTACCGTTCGGATGCTCTTCAAACTATGCGAAAGTTTGCAAATCCAAGGGCGAACACCATCTATGTTGAAAAGACCCTCACAGAGGCTTCAAAGGTGTTTGGCATCAATTCTAATGCTCTTGGATATAGGGCGGTTGCTGACGGCAATGATGATCTTGTTCTTTGTTCCATTTTCAACGATAAAAAAATTGCAATACCAGCAGTGCTCTTTGAGTCATATGGAACCTTGCGTTTCGTAAATGAATTTCCGCTTATCATAAACGCTCTCTTGAACGGTGCAACATTGATTATGGACGAATTTGATGCCTCTATCCACCCAATGGCTCTTATGAATATCATTAATATTTTTCATAATGACGAAATTAACAAGCAACATGCTCAACTAATATTCAACACACACAATCCTATCTTTTTGAACTCTAGCCTTTTCAGAAGAGACGAAATAAAATTCGTCGAGCGTGACGAAAAAACAAACCACAGTATCCACTATTCCTTGTCAGATTTCAAGACCACAGATGGAACACGAAAAGGCGAAGACTATATGAAGAATTATTTCGTGAGTAAATATGGTGCTATCAAAGATGTGGATTTCTCACCGATACTTGAAGAGATAATCAACGAAACAGAGGTAAAAAAGAATGCCTGAGCGTAAAGAGGCAAGAAAATTCACCTTTACCGTTGAGGGCGAAACAGAAAAATGGTATCTTGACTGGTTGGGGTCGCAAATCAATAGTCACGAGAAAGCCAAATATAAAGTGGCAATAGTCGCAAAGGTTCAGCAAAACCCAAGCAAATTTGCAAAGTCACAAACGGCATTTGCCACGCCAACAATTACTCACATATGCGATATGGAAAGTAGTGCCCCAGAACACATAAAGAAATTCATGCACACAATTGACCAAATTGACAAGGCGAATAAACTTGGGAAAAAAATAAAATATAGCCTTGGATATAGCAATTTCACATTTGAACTGTGGATTTCTCTTCACAAGACAGACTGCAATGCTCCGCTCTCACACCGCTCACAATATTTGCAGTATATCAACAGAGCATTTGGTGAAAATTTTGAAGACTTGGACCACTACAAAAAAGAAACAAATTTCAAGCATTGCCTGTCACAGTTGACACTTGATGATGTCAAGTCCGCTATCGCCAAGGCACGAAATATCATGGAAAACAATGCAAGTGACCACAGCAAAAAATTAGTCAAATATAAGGATTTTGCATACTATCAGGATAACCCAGCCCTTAACATTTGGGAAGCAGTTGGCAAAATCCTGAAAGAATGCGGAGTATAAGCAAGAACGAATTTGTTTTCTAGTTGCAATGCTCCATTGCTATAAGTTCTTCTCCCTTTTCTATATTCTTCACCCATAAAAAAAGCACCATGGTTTTATGCCACGGTGCTTGATTGTCTCTTTTGAAGGTTGCTCTTCAAACTCCACGCGTCAACCGATGTCAGGCTCTCTGAAATAAACTGCCTTGACTTCAAGGGGCGAAGCAAGTGGAGTTTTTATTTTTTCTTCAAGGCTGGCGAAGCAATTTGCAATGTCAAGTGCTGGTGTGAAGGTGAGTGGGGCTAAACCGGGGTAGAGTTCAGCATCGTATGACACGAAAATTTCATTGTCCTTTTGCCTTGCGAAATCCTGCAAAAAGTCTAGGTTGTAACAAGCAGGGGAAGCGACAAATTCGCCATTCTCCCTGTCGTATATTTGCGAGAAGACGGAATTTTTCTTTGACTTGATGTATGGGATGACAAACCTTTTGCCTGCCAAATTTTCGTTTGTCAGTGCCACTTCTTGCAAGAGGTCAAGGGAAGAAAGGGCGAGGACTGGAAGCCCCAGTGAGTAGGCAAGCCCAAGGGCAAAGGAAAGCCCACAGCGAATGCCAGTGTAAAAGCCCGGCCCCCTTGTCACGGCGATGAGCTCTATGTCGCTTGTTTCAAGGTTTGCTTGCCCCAAAAGGGTGGCGATTTTGTCCTGCAAGAGACTTGATTGCTCACGCCCGAGGTTTTCCGCAAAGGAAGAAAGGATTTTTGCCCCATCGTGGAGCACAAGGTGAGTTATTTTTGTTGATGTGTTAATGGATAATGTAATCATTGGCGAGTTCTTCTTCTATGTCTTGCAAAATTTTTTTGCGTTTTTCTCCGCAGGCGGAACAGGTGATGCACCTTGTTGTTTCGCCTGTTTTTTTTATTTCAATTTTTATGTGGTCTTGTGGCACATTTTGCCAATTTTCGCTCCACTCAACGCAGACTGCGAAGCCGTCGGCGAGGTAATCTTCAATTTCAAGAAAGTCTATTTCTCGCTCTGTTGAGAGCCTGTATAAATCCACATGCAAAAGTGGCGGATTTGTGTCAGGATATTCGCTCGCAATGATGAAGCTTGGGCTTTTCATTCTCGCAATGCCTAGTGCCTTGCCGATTCCCTGAGTGAAGAGTGTTTTTCCTGCTCCGAGGTCACCATAAAAGAGAATGAGTGTCTGTGGGGCGAGGTGTTTGCCAAAGATTTCGGCAATGGAGCGTGTCTCTTCTGCTCCCCTTGTTTCAATGAACATTTACAAACTCCGTCATTTTCTCGGCAATTTGGCTCGCCAAAACTCCGTTCACGCCGATTTCGTCTTCAAGGCTAATGCCGACAAGGGCGTGAGCAGTTGAAGCTGAGTGCGGAGCAACATAATACACAACTGAGCCCGCCATGTCTCGCACCTTGGCGCGGGCAACGAAAGCCCCAATAGCACCGGCGAGGACATCTCCACTGCCAGGGACGGCAAGGGCAACACTGCCTGGTGTGACACTTTGCGTTTCAATTGTTCCTTCCAGTTTCGTCGCGACAATAGAGCCGTGACCCTTTAAGAGGACATGGCAATTTGTCTTTTTCACCAAGGCAATTGCAGATTCCTTGTTCACTTGCAACTTTTTCTCTCCCATGATGTGGCTTGCTTCGCCTGCGTGTGGCGTGATGATGATGCTACGTCCTTCTTCCTCGCTCGGTGTCCAGTTTTTTATATAGTAGAGTGCATCGGCGTCAAACACCTTTGGCAGGTCAGGAAATTCGCTTGCTAGGAACTTTATGATTTTTAATGCTTCTGCCGTGCGTGAAAGCCCGGGGCCCACCACAACGCAATTGACCCTTTTCATTATCGGTTTTATTTTTTCTGTGAGGGAGTTAAAGGAAATTGCACCGTCCTTTGCTTCGCAAACAATTGGGATTGCTTCTGGCAAGTTGACGGAAAGAGAGTTTGCCGCAAATTGCGTGGTTGCGACATAGATAAGCCCAGAGCCAGACTTCAAGGCTCCCAAGGCACAGAGTGTGGCAGCCCCGGGGTATATGTCGCTCCCTGCGATGACGAGGAGGTTGCCTCTGTCGTTTTTGTTCATAAACATTTCCATCGTGATTAGTTCACGCATGCCTTGTGTAAATATTGTGTCTGGTGCGTTCTTTTTCATTTTTTCCCTCCGCGTTAAATTTTTGGAAGAGATGAAAGTAGTGTCCTTGTGTAAGTGTCCTGCGGTGAAGCCAAAATTGCTTCGGAATTGTTTTGCTCAACACAGACACCGTTTTTCAAGACGAGCATCTTTTCTCCGATTGAGGCAGCGAGCAAGATGTCGTGCGTGACGAAGATCATGGACATGCCACGCTCCTTGTGAAGAGCGAGCAAATTTATAATGTCCTTCTTTGTGCTTGCGTCCTGCATAGATGTTGGCTCGTCGGCAAAAAGCAATTTCGGGTTTGTCACCAAGGCTCGTGCGAGTTGCACCCTTTGCCTTTGCCCGCCAGAGAGGTCATAGGACTTTGAAGCGAGTAGCCGTTTGTCTGCAAGTTTGAGTGAGTCTAGCAGTTGCAAGGCACGCTCCTTGTCCTCCGCCGTGACAGCTCCCTTCATGATGAAGAGTGGTTCCGTCACAGCATCTAGCACATTGTTAGCAGGCGGCAAGGCTCCGTATGTGTCCTGCAAGACGAGAGAAAAATTAAAGCGGAGTTCCTGCAAGGATTTTTTGTCCTTTGTGTCCAGTTCCTTGCCGAAGACAAAAATTTTGCCGCTCGTTGGGGCAAGAAGCCCCGTTGCACATTTGAGGAGTGTTGACTTCCCACTGCCAGACTCACCAACTATGGAGAGAGTTTCGCCTGCATTAAGGCTAAACGAGAGGTTGCTCAATGCAAGTTTTGATTTTCTTCGTGCAGATTTATAGAGGAGTGAGAGGTTAATAAATTGAAAAATTGGACTCTTAATCTGTGACATTTTGTGCAGGACTCTTTCTATAAAAATTTGCTGCTTCAACAAGTTCCTTCGTGTGCTTCGCCTGTGGTGAGGCAAAAATCTTTTCCCTTGTCGTTACCTCTATCAGGCGACCATGCTCCATCACAAAAAAGTTCTCCGCAATGCTAGCAGCCACTGCGAGGTCGTGGGTGACAAGGAGAATTGCCAAATTTTTCTCCCCTTGCAGTCGTTTCAAGAGGTCAAGAATTTTGTTTTGTGTTACAACATCAAGTGCTGTTGTTGGTTCGTCCGCCAAGAGCAAATTGCAACCAGTAACAAGGGCAGCTGCTATTGCTGCACGCTGCCTCTCTCCACCGGACATCTCGTGAGGGTATTTGGCTAGAAAATCTTCTGATAGCCCACAGTCAAGGAGCGTCTGCACCATTGTTTTGTGTGCTTCGCCTTGCGAGATTTTGCCGTCCGTGTGGAGCGTTACGAGCTCCCTTAGCGTTTTGCCGAGGGTGAAAACCGGTGTGAAGGAGTTGAGTGAAGCCTGTGGTACGAGGGAAATTTTCCTGCCACGGAGGGTGAGAAATTCGCTTTCGCTGTAGCCCAAGATGTTCACTCCGTCTAGCAAAATTTGCCCCGTCACTCTTGTACCAAGTGGCAGAAGCCCAAGGATAGCGGACATAATCGTGCTTTTGCCACTGCCCGATTCCCCGATTAGGCAAGATGTCTTGTTGTCCTCTACCGTGAAGGAAACATTATCCACGGCAGGTGCGTCGTAGGTGCCATTTTTATTTTTGTATGAAATTGTTAAATTTTTTATCTCTAACATAGATTTACCCTTGTTTAGAATTTGTCTTGCAACCTGTGGTCAAGCTTCTCTTCCAAGAATCTCCCCGCCATGATGAAGGTGAGGGAGAGAAGACAAATGGCAAGCCCAGGAGGCAAGAGTATCCACCAAGCAAGGTGGGTGAAGGCACCGAAAGAATGAGCATCGTGCAAGACTCGCCCCCAAGAAATAATCCGTGGGTCAGACATCCCAAGGAAGGAAAGCCCAGCCTCACTCATGATAGCACTCGGCACGCCAATCACAATGTTTGCCAAGATGATAGGGTATGTCTCTCGCACGATGTGGCGTGTGATGATGTATTTGTTGCTCGCCCCCATTGCTTGCAAACTCTGAACCCATGCGGATTCTTTCAGGCTCTTGACATAGGCGCGGATTGTCCTCGCTGTCCCCATCCATGCGAAGATGGACATGATGAAGACAATTTGCAAAATTCCCTTGCCCCAAAAGGCAGCGAGGATCAAGAGGATTGGCAAGGTCGGAATTGACATAAGGATGTCGCAAAGCCTCATGAGCAGCGAATCCAAAATTCCGCCAAAAAATCCGGCAATGCAACCGATAATCACTCCCAGAATGCAGGACACAAGAGCTGCTGCAATGCCGATGAAGAGTGATGTCTTTGCCCCTGTGAGCATTATGCTAAAAATGTCTCGCCCCTTGTGATCTGTGCCGAGGAAGCCAAAGCGTTTGCCCTGCAGCTGCATTTCTAGCTCTGCCTCGCCACCTTGCACTTCTAGTCTGTATTTTGCTCCTTTTTTGAAGAGAAATTCCGTGGCAGAGTCAGTGGCTGCGAGAGATAACTGTTGCTTAAATGAAATGTCACGAGCGTCAATGTCTATTCCAAGTGTGTCCGTTCCCTTTGCCGTGAAGAGAATAAATTTTTCTTCCTTGCCTTCAAATTCTCGTGTTAGGACAATTTTTGCTTCTTCTGCTCCATTTGGCTTCATTGTGCCGAAGAGCGAAAAGATAGCAGGAGAGCCGTTTGGCGTGTCAAATTCAATCTTGTCACGGAAATTGTATGTGGCGTTTTTGGATAGGGACGAAGCCCAAATCGGTGAGGCAAATGGGGCAGCAACAGTGAGCCGTGGCGAATATGGAGCGAGGAAGGTGCCAAAGACCCCAATGAAAAGAAAAAACAAAAGTGACGAAATCAAAATATATTTTTTCATGGTAGCACCTAGTTTTCTGCCTTAATGCGTGGGTCGGCAATGCAAATGAAGATGTCAGCAGCCATATTGCTCATTATCGTGATGAGTGCCAAGAGGAAAAAGGCTGCCTGAGCTGCAGGGTAATCCTGAGCTGTGACGGATTCGAGCAAAAATGTGCCAAGCCCCCTGAGGGAAAAGATTGTCTCAGTGATCACTGCACCAGACACAAGCCCCGGAAGCGACATCAAAATTATCGTGATGATCGTGGGGAGTATTGTGCGGAAGATGTGGCGAGAAATTGCCTTTTCAGAAAGCCCCCTTGCCCTCGCTGCAAAAACAAAATCTTCCTGTGTCGTCTTTATCGTGAGATTCCTGACATAGAGAGCCCATGAGCCAAATGAAAGGAGCGAAAGGGACAAGACAGGCAGTGCCATGTGCCACAGGTAATCAAGGCAGGTGTTGAAAGCCCCTATCGGCTCTGGGATGGAAATCGTGCCACGCAAGGGGAAAATCCCTAGCCAATAGGAGAAAAACATTAAAAATATGAGCTCCACGAAAAATGACGGAAAGGCACTTGTAACTGCGGCACTGCGAAGCACAAATTTTTCCGTCCTGCCACCACGGGAATAGGCAGCCTTTATGCCAAGAACTATGCCAGTGATAGCAGAAATAATCATAACGGAGCAGGAAAGAAAAAGTGTATTGAGTAGCCGAGACTGAATCTCGTCCCAAACAGGTTTTTGCGAGAGGAAGGAGATGCCAAAGTCAAATGTCACCATGCTCTTTATATAGACGATGAATTGCTCCTTTAATGTTTTGTCCAAAGCGTAGAGGTGGCGGAGTTGCTCCTTTGCTTCCGGCGTGAAACTCGGGTCTATAATTGTGCTGACAGCATCGCCAGGCATGAGGCGGAAGAGAAAAAAGTTGAGGGCAATAACGCAAAGAAGGACAATAAGGGCAGAAAAAATCTTTTTTGCTAAATACTCTTTTGTCATCTGAGGTCCTCCTGCTTTATTGGAAACTTTGTGCGTGAATAGTGAATGTTTCTCTTCATCGTTATGAACTCGCCCTGTTTATACTTGCCTATCACAAAGGGTCCGGTGCCAATCAGCTCGTCAAAACTCGGCTTCCATGTTTGAAAGTTCGCAATTTTGTCTATGATTTTCTTTGGCATGACAAAGAGCCCTCCGACCTTGTCCAGATACCAGTAGCTTATGCCATTTAATGTCACGCGGAATTTGTCATTTGCCAGGACTGTTACACTGGCTATGTCCTTCACTGCATCATAGAAGCGAGGAACTTTATTTTTTTTCAAAAATTCAATTGTGCTAGCCGCGTCCTGTGCCGTGAGGCTCGTGCCGTCGCTGAAATTCACACTCGTGTCTATCACAAATGTTATTGTCGTTGTGTTGTGCTTTTTGTCAGTTGTGAGACTCCAAGATTTTGCAAGCCAAGGAATGTCCTCCAAGGTGTATGGGTCAGAAGAAATGAGGCTCTCATATAGCAAGCCTAGGATCTCCCAATCATAGGCAGAGCTTGCCACAAAGGGATTCAAATTGCGTGGCTCTTCTGGCAAAATTGTGCGAAGAACCTTCTTTTGCCCCGGCCTATGGTTTTTTGGCTCGGCAAAGAGGTATGTGTAGGAGTTCACAGCGGAAGTCTTGTTTGTTGAGAAAATATTTTTCCACTTGTCGCTGACACAGGAGACGGACATCCTGCTATAAATTGGCACCATTGGTCGCAGGTCGCAGAGAAGATTTTGTGCCTTCTTTGAATATATTGTTGCTTCTTCCTTGTCCTTGGCGTGGCGAAGGTGAGAGAGGGCATTGTCCAGTTCTTTGCTCGATGCACTCGTCATATTATAGCCACCAGGCGTGTCGCACTCAGAGTGGTAGAAGTTGTATAGCCCATCGGGATTTCGCCCCATGTTCCAGGCGAGGACAGAGGCTGTATAGTCTCGTCTGTCAAGCCGTGCCACCATGGTGGAAAAGTCCATCGGCGTGACAAAGGCATCAAAGCCAAAGGCAGTGAGAGTGTCTGCAATGTCCTTTGCGATTTCTTCCGTCGTTGGGGCAACGCTCGCTGTTGGGGAAAGGATTTCAATCTTTGGCAAGGTATGTTTGTTTTTGTCTTGCCATTTTCCGAGCAAGGTTTTTGTATAGCCTGCACGCTTCAATATTTCTTCTGCCTTTTTGGGCGATGTTGTTTCCCCTGCCCTTGCAACTGCCCAGGGCGATGTTGGGGGGAGGTAAGCCGTGTGGGGCATTGAGTAGCCAGAGAAGATGAGGCGGACGATGGAAGAGCGAGGAATAACAAGTGAGATCGCTTGCCTCACTGCCTTGTCATTGACAGGATTTTTTTTGTTATTAAAAAGCAGAAAAAAAGCATGACTCATTGGAGCGACAGTCATCTTGAGGTTCTTGCGTTTGCTGAGAAGTTCGATGTCGCTTGGGCGTGTCAAGTCTCCGAGCATATCCACACTCCCTGATGCAAGAGCCATTGTCTGTGCATCAGGGTTTTTTATGATGAAGTATGTCAGCTCGTCTATCCTTGGCACTCGCTCCATTGAGTATGCTTTTCCATTGAATAGACATATTGAAATGCAAATTATTGCTAATATTTTGTTTTTCATTTTTATAACCTTTAATTGTCAAGCAAGAAGGATATTTCTTCCCTTGTCGTTCGGTTCTCTTGCAATAGGCGTTGTGCATTTTGTTTCATTGTTGTCATGCCGTCCTTGATTGCCTTTTCTCTCAAAAGGCTCTCTGGTAAGTTTGCGTTTATGGCGTCCACAATTGGTCTTGATAGTTGCAGGATTTCTGCCACAGCGAGACGCCTTGTGAAATTGCCGTCCACCAAGTCGCTCCTGACGAGCCTTTGTGCCACGATGAGCGACACAGAGGCGGAGATGAGGTAACTGGGAACTCCCATGTTGACGAGCCTCTCTATCGCAGTCGTTGCGTTTGTCGTGTGAAGAGTGGCAAGGACAAGGTGCCCTGTGAGGGCTGCCTGTATCGCTGCCATGGCAGTCTCTTTGTCGCGGATCTCGCCGATCAAAATTATGTCTGGGTCTTGCCTCAAGATGAAGGGCAGAATATTGTGGAAGGAAAGATCAATCTTGTCATTGACCTGAATTTGCGTGATCCCCTCCACCTTGTATTCCACAGGGTCTTCCACTGTGACGATATTCACATCAGGCTTATTTAGGATTTGGAGCAGGGCGTAAAGGGTCGTCGTCTTGCCACTGCCTGTTGGACCAGTAAGGATGATCATTCCATTTTGGGCAGAGATTGCCTTGTGGAGGATTTGAAGTTGCTCTGTGTCAAAGCCGAGTGTGTTAAGGTTCAAGTGAAATGCTTTTGGGTCAAGCAAACGAAGAACTGCCTTTTCGTTCCTAGCGTTATATTCATCACCGCCAAGAGGAATGATGGAGACACGGATGTCAATAGCACGGCCTGTAGCCCTGACGCGGAATTTGCCGTCCTGTGGCAAGCGACTTTGCGAGACATCAAGCTCCGCCATATTTTTTATGATGTTGATGATGTTGCCGTGGATTTCTGGAAGATAGGGGGCGACCACGAGTTTCCCAAGCACACGGTAACGCAATCTGCGTGGCTCTAGGTGAATGTCAGAAGCCCCCAGTTCTATCGCCTTGTGGATTATCTCGTCCACATATTGGTTTGGATTGTTTGCCATTGGCGTTAGTCAAAATTGACTGTGGTTACCCAAATTAGCCCTGTGCCGTCGAGGAGCAATTTTTGTGTTTCCTGTGCAATTTCTCCGTCAAAGGAAAGGACTCCGAGGGCTGTGCCTCCGTCTTTTCTGCCAAGAGCAAAGTTTGCAATGTTGACATTTGCATTGCCGAGGATACTGCCAATTTTGCCAATCACGCCTGGTGTGTCGTGGTTCTGGAAGAGAAGGATCTTTCCCTTTGGCACAAAGTCAATCCAATAGTCATTGACTTGAACAATGCGTTCTCTGCCCTCTTCTGTAATTGTGGCAGTGGCACTGACTGGCCCCTTTGGCGTGTCAACGGAAACAGAAATTGTATTTTTGTATGTTTTTGGGTCGCCAGTCGTTTCCACAATGTCAACCTGCCTGTCCGCTGCAATGAGTGGAGCCATCATGTAGGACACGCCTTCATTGCCACTTGCTTCAAGCACGCCCTTCAAGGCTGCCACTGTGTAGGGGCGATAGACGCCAGCCATTAGTTTAACTTCTGTATTGAAGAGGCTTCCCCTGAGTGTGACATGGCAAGAGTGAATGGAAGAATTGTTAAGGCGTGCCATGCGTGCGACAAGGAGCCCAAGTTTGCGTGAAATGGAGAGATATTTCCTCTGCATTGAAGTGAGGGATTGCTCTATGAAGGGGAGGTTCACTGCGTGTTCATATTCTTCTCCACGCAGGACCGCGAGCATATTTTTCGCTGCAATGCGTGCTACCTCGTCCTGTGCTTCAAAGGTGTTTGCACCGATGTGAGGAGTTAGGACAATTCTGTCGCCCAGGTCTTCTGCCAAATACGGGTGGTCAAGGGTTAATGGCTCCTTTGGATAGACATCTGTCGCGAAGCAAGAGAGTTTGTGGCTCCTGAGTGCTTCGCAAACTTCAATTTCATCCACAATGCCACCCCTTGCACAGTTCACAAGGCAGGCACCGTCCTTGAAGTGTGACAAGAGCTCCTTGTTTATCATAAGGCTTGTTTCCTCTGTCAATGGAGTGTGGATTGTAACAATGTCTGCTGCGGAAATTGCCTTTTCAAGGTCGTCATACAGGTCAACGGAAAGAGACTCTGCTTTTTGGCTCGTGATGTATGGGTCATAGGCGATTACCTTCATGCCAAAGCCCTGGCACCTCTTTGCAACCTGTGAACCAATCCTGCCAAGCCCGATGACAAGCACAGTTTTGTTGAGGAGTTGCATGCCAGTGAATTTTGCTCTTTCCCAGATGCCCTTTTTGATTGTCTCAAATGCCTGTGGAATGTGGCGGATGACGGAAAGCATATTTGCCATTGTGAGTTCCGTTGCGGCAAATGTGTTGCCAGATGGTGCATTGATGACGATGATGCCACGGCGAGATGCCTCTGCGAGGTCAATATTGTCAACTCCGACGCCAGCCCTGCCAATAACCTTCAAATTTTTGCCTGCGTCTATCTTTTGTGCGTCCATTGTGGTGCCACTACGAGTGAGTATGGCATCATAATTTGGGAGTGTTTCGAGTAGCTCGGGGAGTGAGAGCCCAATTTTTATGTCAAGCTCAACATCTTCTGCTTGACGGAAAAGATCAAGCCCAGCCTCTCCAACATGTTCTGTAACTAACACCTTAAATTTTTTGTCCATATTTATACCTCTTGCAAAATGATTTGTTAATTGTCAATTCAAATAGGTATTATACAGTAATTTTCCGCTTTTGTTAAATGCAAAATGAAATTTGCGATTGACAGCATAAATTTTAAGACCATAATCAAAAAAATTTTTCACTTTGCGTTAAAAACACCCGAAAAAAAGTCAAGTCCAAATTGTGGTGTAAATTGCCTTTTAGGTATATTTTGTTGTTGCC
>R07__coassemble_442_pt1 | contig 14499 bp, 11 predicted proteins | sample R07__metabat2_high_PE_033 | metagenome-assembled genome bin R07 | reverse complement strand
GTTTGTAACGCTCGAGGTCATCTGGGCGAATCCAAATGTCAATTTCCCTTTCAGAGAAGCCAGAGAGGGAAACGCGACCGACACCGCTTGCCGTCTGCAACTGCTCCTGTACAATTTTGTCCACGAAGCGTGACATATCTTTTTGGCTCGTCCTGCCGTCGTTCTTGATAGCAACCTGCATGACTGGTCTGTCGGAAGGGTCAAATTTGTCAACCTGTGGCACATCGCAGTCGTCTGGGAGGCTATCCTGAGCAATATTAACCTTGCCACGCACGTCCGCTGCTGCAAAGTCAATGTTTCTGTCAAGTTCAAATTCAACGACAATCAAGGATTTGCCTTCGTAGGAATAGGAAGTCATCTCCTTGATGCCCTCGATTGTGTTGATGCGTGCCTCCAAAATGTCTGTAACATCACTGTCCATGATGGCAGGGCTGGCACCTTCCATTGTTGTGCTGACAACGACCAATGGGAAATCAACATTTGGCATACGCTCCACTCCCATATGTGTGTAGGAATATATGCCAAAAAATATTGTGGAAATTGTGACAATCAAAACCGTCACAGGGTGGCGTAAAGAAAATTCTGTCGCTTTCATATAGATAACCTCAAAAATAACATTTTCAAATTATAATCGCAATTTTAACAATAAATTGTGAAATTTTTGTGTTAATTTGACTTCAAATTTCAGATTTTTGCAAAAAGACAAAAGGCAAGGACCTTAGCCCATGCCTTTTTATCAAAAAGTTCCGCTGATTATTTTTTATCCACAATTGCAATTAATTTCTCATTGCCATTTTGAATCTTTGCAATGCCGACTGGCTTTTCCGCATTGTGGAATTTGTTCATCTTGAGCTTGCCAGTGATGCCGTCAAACTCTATGCCTTCTAGTGACTTTTTTATCTCGTCTCTTTCTGCTGTGCCAGATTTTTTGATTGCGGCAAGCATAAGGTTATAACTGTCGTATCCTATTGCACTGAACGCATTTGGCGTGATCTCTGAGTAATTTTTTTGCCAAAGGGAATTGAAGGCTTTCTGCTCCTGCCTCACGAGATTTCGCGACATATTTGGTGAATAGGCAAAGGTTGTGAAATAGAAATCTTCCAAAGCAACGCTCCCCACCTTTGCCAAGTCAGATTTGTGCATGGCGTCTCCGGACAAGATTTTGAAGTCAGCTCCCATATCACAAGCCTGGATTAAAATTTGTATCCCTTCGTCGCAATGTGCTGGCATATATAGCAAGTCAACACCTGAGTCCATTGCTTTTTTCAACAATGGGGCGAAATTTTTGTCATCCTGTTCATATTCAAGGTGTTCCAAGACCTTGCCACCACGGCGAATGTAATTTTCTGCAAACTCCTTGGCAAGCCCATTGGAATAAATGTCGTCCTCCTCAACAATGATAGCAGCCTTTTTTGAAGCGAGATCCCTCACTGCGTAAAATGCTGCTGCACTGCCTTGGAATGTGTCAACAAAGCATGCACGGAAAACATATTCTCTGCCTTCTGTAATTTGTGGATTTGTGGCACTGGGGACAAGGAGTGGCACGCCGTATTTCTCTGCCACCTTGGCAACGGCAAGAGCAATTTTTGAAGAATTTGAGCCAATAATGCAGGCGACATCGTGTTCCTTTATCAGTTCTTTTGCCAGACTTGCAGCCAATTTTGCATCTCCTTTGTTGTCAAGGATAATGAGTTCAACAGGCCTACCAAGAATTGTTGGGGTTTGGGACTGTGCAAGTTTTATGCCCTTTTCAATGCTCTGCCCCAGGTCTGCCCCTTTACCTTCCATAGAGAGCAGGACACCAATTTTCACTGGGTTTTCGCTTGGGGCGAGTTTTCTGTCAAGACCACTTCTACTTTCAGCCACCAAGTGCCATATGCCAATTCCAAGCAAAAGCAGGAATAGGCAAAGGGTGATGTTGCTAATTTTCTTGCTAATAATCATTTTTATGTCCTCCGAAGTTATAAATCTATCTTTGAAATGTGTGATTTTTCCACTTCAAAAGTGGGCTCTTCTTCCACTGCGGAACTTGCATTTGGCATTTCCTGTGCTAGCAATTTTTGTTTCAACTCTTCAAGTTCGTTTTCAAGTTTTATTATCCGAAAGGCAAGGGCTTCTGTGGAAATTTCGTGAGATGAAGCAGGCACAGGGCGACCGTTGATCTTGATTATTCTTGCCCTCATGCCTGTGATAGTCGCCCCTTCTGGCACATCCTTCAAGACGACACTGTTTGCTCCAATCTTTGCATTTGCACCAATGACAACAGGCCCCAAAATTTTTGCGCCACTGCCGATAAAAACATTGTCCCTTATTGTTGGGTGGCGTTTTCTCCCCTTTTCGTTGCCCCTGCCACCGAGCGTGACACCTTGGAACATTGTAACATTGTTGCCAATTTCTGTTGTCTCTCCAATCACAACTCCGGTGCCATGGTCAATGAAAAAACCGTGCCCAATCTGTGCAGCCGGATGGATTTCTATCCCTGTCCAAATCCTAACAATGAGGGCGAGGAACCTTGGCAAGATGGGGCAATGCAACCTGCAATGCAAAAAGTGCAAAAAGCGGTGGCACACAATTGCCACAAAGCCAGGCGAGTTCAGCACAACTTCAAAAAAGCCACGAATACCCGTAGGCACTGCAGGGTCGTTTCTCTTCACTGCCTCAAAATCTAATTTCAATACGCGAAAAAAATTCATGTTTTCTTACTCCAAAATTATTGCTTGACGGTATTATCCTTTATTTTCCGCAAACAGTCAAGTTTTTTCGGGCAAAAAAGAGGATAGGTCATTGACCTACCCTCAAAATTTAGTTAAAAAACTTTTTGATTATTATTGGGAACAAAAATGTCACATAGAAAATGTCTAGGAACATTGAGGAAAATACTGCCCAATTTCTCGCACAGGTGACAAAACAGATGCTAGCACAGACTGTGTGGACAAAGAGGAAAATCATATAGCCAAGGAAAAGCACACTGAGCTTCTTGCCAAGCTTCTCTGGCACAGCAAAACCCACAAATCTTTTTTCCAGCACTGTGCCTAGGAAGTATCCGATCACAAGCCCAAATGCCTCAAAGGCATCCTTGTGCTTTTTCAGTGGGTCAATGAGGAGTTTGCCAGCAGAGTCCGTTGCCATTGGGTATGACTTTGTCAGGAAATATTGAATTGCAAAATATGCAAGGAAAGTGAAGACTGCGAAGAGCAACAAGTCAAGATTCTTCTTCTCGTCAAGTGCTTTTGACAAATTCAGAGCGATGATCCAGGAAATAGCACCAACGAGGAAGCCCACCAAGACATCCTGTGGTGTGTGAACTCCGAGCCAATTTCTGGAAAACATAATGAGGGGGATCATAAGAAGGCATACAAACTTCACGACCTTGATTTCTCTGAATTGGTTTGCAATTGAGAGGTAAAGCCCTGCTGCCTTTGTAGAGTGAAAACTGGGGAAAGAGTACCCAGTCGGCATGTCAAGTGGGTGCAAATCACTGCACCTCATGAAGGGGCGATAGACAGCAAATTGCAACTTCAAAAGTGGAGTGAAGAAACCGCAAAAAACATAGGTCAACATCACAACCTTGCCCTTGCTTTTGTTCAAGCACCAATAGATGAGGCAGATGAGGAACATTGACACGAGTGGCATGGCAAATCCGCTTATGAGTTCCATAAAATTGTCAAAAATGCCAAAAGTGGCAAGACGCAAATTTTGCAAAAATAACAAATAGGTAATATCCATAATTTCTCTCCTTAATTGTTTAATTCTTTCCAAAGTGAATAGACACGACCAGCTTCACGCCCGCCTGTCTTTATGCTGTGCAGGAATTGCCTTCCAGAGGCTTCCCCCGTCAATTCCTCCGTTTCCACAGCCACCTGCCCGAAGGGAATTTGGTGAAGGAACTCCACCTCAACAATGTGAGGCGACATATGGTTTTCAATGTCCTTTGGCACAGTTTCCAAAGCCCAGGTGAAAAAGACAGAGTGGTTTGTGTGGCGATTGAGGTCAAGCTCCTGCCAACGGACTTCGTAATCTTTTGAAATTGTCGCTTGTGTCGGGCTTTGCACCCGAGGTTCTGGCACATCAGTTGCATCAGGGCAGAACATATTCATATTGTTTTTCAAGATCTCGCACCTGTCAAAGCGGACTGGCTTTGCAGCGGCGAAATCTATCAAGACATACCAAGCATATGCTTCAACAAGCAACTCCTTGCCACACCAGAGTTCAAATTTCCTTCTTGAATAGAGGTTGCGAACTGGCGTGGCAAAGGTTTTTACACGGAAACCAGTGTCTATCCCGCTGGGCAATCTGTGAACTGCCACGCGGTAACGGCGGAGCATCCAGGTGAGCCCGTGCTCCAAAAGTTGAGGCACAGAAACATAAAATTTTGCCGCGTCAATTTCTGACACATCTTGAAAAATTTCTATCAATTTTGTGAATTTGACATTCTTGTTTGGGTCAAGAAAGCCATATAACATTGCATAATCTATTTCTGTCATTTTGCCTCAAAATCTCCTATAAAAAGATGAGGCAAAGCCCCACCTTTGTTTAATCGTCAAGGTAATTGTCAAAATAGCCTTGGATATAGACGACTGGTGTGCCCTTGTCGCCAGAGCCACTCGTGAGGTCGCTGAGGCTACCGACAAGGTCTGGAATGCGGCGTGGGGTTGTGCCCATTGTTGAGTGCTCAAATTGACCGATCTTGCTCTTTGCCTTTATGGCGTCCTTGACAGCCTCTGTCGGGTCCTTGCCCTCGGCATTGTCTGCAATGTATTTGAGCTTAATTTCCTTTGGCACGCCGTCAAGCCCGTCCGTGTAGCCGGGGGAGACGACAGGATCCGCGAGTTCCCAAATGCCACAAACTGGGTCCTTGAAGGCACCATCGCCATAGACCATAACCTCAATATTTTTGCCAGTGCGAGCCTTGAATTCCGCAGCGATTTTTTCAACGATATTTTTGCAATCGCGTGGGAAGAGTTTCACTGCCTCGTCTGTGGTGTAGTTTGAGCCAAGCAAGCCGTATGTTTCGTTGAAGCCTGCACCTTCTCTTGGTGGAGTGGCACAGATTTCGTCCATTGTGACGACCTTCTTTGCTCCGCCGTGCTCCAAGATTTCACGGTGCACAAAGCGTGCGTGAATGCTTGCCACAAGAACCTGGTCTGCAAACTTCAAGGCAGAGAGCGGGTTATTTGAAAGGTGCACAAAAACTCTGCTTGGGTCTATGCTCTGGTAGAGCTCGATATAATCAACGCCTGTGAATTTGTGCTTGCAAACTCCAAAAACTTTGTAAAATTCATCTGCACCAAAGCACTCACCACTGAGTTTGTCCGCATTCAAATAAAAGTGCTTTGGGTCAACAATTTGGTTGCCGACTTCGTCAGACGGGTAAGTCAATATAATGTGAACATTGCCCTTGATGCCTGCCACCATTCCACGAAGCAATTGATAAAACCTGTTGCGTGAAAGGATAGGGCAAATAATGGCAACATCCCCCTCTGGGAATTTGCTTGCCACATCGTTTGAAATGTCCTTCAAGGAGACATAATTTCCTTGGCTACGAGCGACAAGAGACTCTGTTATCGCAACAATGTCTCTGTCACGCATTGTGAAGGGGTCCCTGTCACATTCGGCAGCACGGCAAACGCTATCCACAACTGTCTTGACAAGGTCATCACCCTTTTTCATAATGGGAAGACGAATCCCCCTTGAAACTGTTCCTACAAATCTCATTTTTTCCAACTCCAATCTTTGGATTGAGCAATTTTTTCGTTGAATTTCACTCGCGAAAAACAACAGCGAAATTTTAGCACAAAAAAAAATCTTTGACAATTATTCGTGGCAATTTTGCTCAATTTTTTGCATAAAAAGACAATTTTACCCATTGCCTCTTGACTTTTATCGATTTTAAGGTAGAATATGCACTCGTGATGTCGAGAGCCGTTAGCTCAGTCGGTAGAGCACCGGACTTTTAATCCGGGTGTCTCGGGTTCAAGTCCCGAACGGCTCACCATCCTTTCAAATGGTCCTATCGTCTAGAGGCCTAGGACACGGCCCTTTCAAGGCCGCGGCACGAGTTCGAATCTCGTTAGGACCGCCATTGAAATTTCAGGCAACTGTTTCTCTTGAAGCAGTTGCTTTTTTTTTGGATTTTTTTCGCATTTACGCTTTTTTTGTTTGACAAGCAATGCAAAAAAGCATTATAATTGCAAGGTTTTTAGTCGCAAATTTCAAACAGGGGGATATATATATGAAGGACAAATCTTTGAAAAAAGTTTTGGTTTTGGGTTCTGGACCAATAAAAATTGGCCAAGCAGCGGAATTTGACTATGCAGGCACACAGGCTTGCAGAGTTCTCCGCAATGAGGGCATCTATGTCGTTCTCCTCAACAGCAACCCAGCCACTATTCAAACAGACAACACAGTTGCAAACAAAGTTTACATCAAACCTCTGACAAAAGAATATATTGAAGAAATCTTGAAAAAGGAAAATCCAGACGGAGTCCTAGCAACCCTCGGTGGGCAAACTGCCCTGAACCTCTGCATGGAGTGCGAGGAGCTTGGCATTTGGGAAAAATATGGTTGTCGTGTGCTTGGCACTTCCGCAAGGTCAATCTGGCGTGCTGAGGGGCGTGAGCCATTTCGCCACGCAATGCTACACGCAATGCAGCCAATTGTTGAGAGCCGTGGCATCTCAACGGTGCGTGAAGCAAAGGAATTTGCCGCCCACAACCCCTTCCCCTTGATTCTCCGCCCAGACTTCACGCTCGGAGGCACCGGTAACTCCGTTGTCTATCGCGAGGAAGACCTTGTGCAACAAACGGAAGATGCCTTGGAAGCCAGCCCGATACACAAGGCACTTGTTGAGAGGTATCTCCTCGGTTGGCACGAAATTGAAACAGAAGTCGTGCGTGACAAGAAGGGCAACAAGGTGCTCGTTTGCAGTATGGAGAACATTGACCCAATGGGAATCCACACTGGCGACTCCGTTGTTGTTTCCCCAATCCAAACAGTTTCCGAAAACGCTTGGAAGACATTGAAGCAAGCAGCCTTTGACATCGTTGATGAGCTTGAAATTTGCGGTGCTTGCAATGTGCAGTTCGCCTTGAACGACAAGCCAGACGGCACATTTGAATATTATGTAATAGAAGTGAACCCCCGTGCGAGCCGTTCCTCTGCTCTTGCTTCAAAGGCGACGGGCTACCCAATCGCTCGCATTGCAACCAACATCGCTATTGGTCAGAGCCTCGACGAGATTCCAGATCCCGTCACAGGAGAGGGATTTGCCACAAAGGAGCCACAACTTGACTATGTGGCAGTGAAGGTGCCGACCTTCCCATTTGAATCCTTCCCCGGCATAAACAAAAAACTCAGTTCACAAATGAAGGCAACGGGCGAAGTGCTTTCCCTTGCAGAGAATTACACACAGGCAATTGTGAAGGCTTATCGCTCCATTTCATACAAGCACATAATACCATTCCCGAAACTCCGCTTGAAGACAGAGGCAGAACTTTGGGACGATGTCCTGCTCCCCACACATCTCAGGATGGAAGCAATGGCAGAGCTCCTTCGCCGTGAAGCCACAACCACAAGCGAACTTGCAAAGAAAACATTCATCGGTCAGCATTTCATAGATTGCTTGGCTACAATTGTTGAGGCGGCAAACCTGCTCGAGCGTGAGGGGCTGACAGACGAGGCTTTGAAGCGTGCTGTTGACCTCGGATTCAACGAGGAGCAGATCACGGTCCTCACACACGTTGACGAGGGCAATGTCCGCAAACGCAAAGAGGAAATCGGCAAATACATCCGCTACAAAAAGGTCGCAGAGCACAAGGGAGACGAGGGCAGTGGATATTATTACGGTGTGCCAAGAGACATTTCCGAAGGCAGGCAGAAAACACCAGATGTGGAAAGTTCCATCGTCGTCCTCGGCTCTGGCCCAATAAAAATTGCGCAGGGTGTTGAGTTTGACTACTGCTGTGTCAAGGCCGCAGAGGCAATCCGCCGTCGTGGATTGCGTGCCGTTATGATAAATGTCAACCCGGAAACTGTCAGCACAGATAGCGACACATCAAACGCCCTCTATGTTGAGCCACTCACGGCAGGAGACACCTTGCCAATCCTTGATAGAGAAAAGACACGCGGCGTCTTCGCCTGCTTTGGTGGTCAGACATCACTCAACCTAGGGCTTGACCTCGCGAAGTGCGGAGTAAAACTCTTCGGCAGTTCCGCAGAGGCGATAGACACAACGGAAGACCGTGGCAAATTTTCACGCCTCTTGGCAAAAATCGGAGTCAATGAGCCGAAGGGCTGGGATGTCGCTTCCATTGAAGAGGCACTCGAGGTTGTGGGAAAATATGGCTACCCAATAATGGTTCGCCCGAGTTTCGTCATAGGTGGCGTGGCAATGACCGTTGCACACAACGAAGCGGAGCTCAGAGCAGTTCTTGGCGAAGCGTTTGATGTCATGCCCGGTGCTCGTGTCATGCTTGATCAATTCATCATCGGCAGAGAATACGAAGTTGACGCAATCTGCGACGGCGAAGAAGTCCTCATTCCCGGCATCTTTGAGCACATTGACCCAAGCGGTGTTCACTCTGGCGACTCAATGGCAATTTTCCCAAGCTATTCACTTTCCGAAAAGGATCAAGAATTGGTGCTTGAGTTCGTCCGCCAGATTTCAAAGAACCTCAGTTTGAAGGGGCTTCTCAATGTTCAGTTTGTTCGCTACGAAGACCAATTCTACATCATTGAGGCAAACCCGCGTGCAAGCCGAACAGTTCCAATTGCTTCAAAAATTTCGGGCTTGCCAATCATAGACATTGCCGTTGGCGTTTCCCTCGGCGAAAAGTTGAGCGATATGCCATATGGCACGGGGCTATACACTGGCGTCACGCAAATTGGCGTGAAGGTGCCAGTCTTCTCAAATGACAAACTCCCCGGTATGCCAAAGACACTTGGCCCCCGCATGATGTCAACAGGTGAGTCCCTCGGCATTGCAGACAACCTTTCCGCTGCAATCCACGAAGCACTCGTTGGTGCAGGCTGGAAAGCACCAAGCGGACATTAAAAAAATTATAGAGGAGTGGCGAAATCCTCTCCTCTTGTTTTTCAGACAAAAAAAAATCCAACGCAAATGCGTTGGATTTTTTTATTGTTTGTTGTTACTTTTTCATACCGATACGCTTTTCGTAAGAAAGAACGAGAAGCGAACCGACAAGGCAGATTGAACTGAATGTGCCAGCCAAGATGCCAACAAGGAATGCAAAGGCAAAATTGCCGATAACTTCGCCACCGAAGAAATACATGGTGAGCACTGGGAAGAGTGTTGTGAGCGATGTGTAGAGAGTTCTTGTGAGAGATTTGTTTATTGATTCATTCACAACCACAGCAACTCCCTTCTCCCTGATTTGTCCCCAGTTTTCACGGATTCTGTCAAGCACGACGATTGAGTCGTTCAGAGAATAGCCAGCGATAGTGAGGATTGCCGCAATAAATGTTGTGGAGATTTCCTTTCCTGTGAAGCTATAAGCACCAAGCATGATGATAATGTCGTGAGCAAGAGCCATAACAGCCACAGCTCCGAAGCGGAAACGGAAACGAATTGCCATATAGATGAGGATGCCAACAAGTGCAAGCAAGAGTGCGATTGTAGCCTGACCTCTCAGCTCGTGGCCGACAACTGGTCCTATTTTGTCCACGCTCAGGATTTCATACTGACCAACCTTGTTTGCCAAAACTTCACGGACAGATGCCAAAAGTTCCTCTGTATCGCCCTGGAAACGGAGCATCACATCATTTTCATTGAATGCCTGGATTGTGGCAGAGCCCTGACCTATTGTGGAAAGTGCGTCACGCACCTGTGCGACTTCAACAGGGTTTGTGAATTTCACCTTCAAGACAGTGCCACCTGTGAAGTCAACTCCAAGGTTCAAGCCCTGTGTGAAGAGGAGTGCGAGTGAACAGAGGACAAACGCTACTGCAATAGCGATGATGAGGTTTTTATTTTTTATGAATTGAATGTTTGCATCATAAATACTCTTAAACATAACGGACACCTCCTATTTGCCAAATTTATTACTTTTCCCCATGAGCAGGGTAAGCACAGCCCTTGTGACAACAATGTTGCAGAAGACAGAGGCGACAACACCAACGCTCAAGGTAACAGCAAAGCCACGAACAGGACCGCTACCAAAGTAAAAGAGGATTGCAGCAGCAATCAAGGTCGTTATGTTTGAGTCGAGAATAACAGTCAAGGCTTTTTTGAAGCCAGCATCAAGTGCAGCATTCTTTGTCATGCCAGCACGGAGTTCTTCCTTGACCCTTTCGTAAATCAAGACATTACCATCAACAGCCATGCCTATTGTGAGGATGAGACCTCCAATGCCAGGGAGTGTGAGGGTTGAGCCAAGAAGAATAATTGCAGCGATGATGAGGAGAATTGCGACAGCGAGTGCGATGTCTGCTGCGACGCCGAGCAAACCATAGAAGACAAGCATAAAGAGGAAGACGAGCCCTGCTCCCCAAAGACCTGATGTGATGCCAGACTGGATAGAGTCTTGACCGAGGGTCGGTCCCACGGATCTATTCTCTAGCACTTCAACGCTGAGTGGCAAAGCACCGGCTTTAAGCATAATTGCGAGTCTGCCGGCTTCCTCTGTTGAGAAGTTGCCAGTGATTTGTGCAGAACCGCCGGAAATGCGTTGCTGAACAACAGGGGCGGAAATAACCGTGCCGTCAAGCACAATTGCGATCTGCTTGCCGATGTTCTCCGCTGTTGCCTTGTCAAACAATTTCGCCCCGAGTGAATTGAACTTCAAGGAGACAGAAGCCTTGCCAAACTGGTCATAGGTTGTCGCAGCTTCTGTGAGGTCTGCGCCAGAAACGAGCACTGGGCCCAAGAGTTTTGCTCCACCAGCCGCATCCTGTGCCACCATAAGACCGCCTTTGTCTGCCACAGATGCTTCTAACTTTTTCTTCTCTGCCTCAGCATCTGCCTTCAAGATGGAATAGCGATTCATTGCTGCAGCATATTCTGCATCTGTGCCATATTCTTCACGACTTGGTGCTTCTGGTGCCTTTGGTGCTTCTCCGAGCACTTCGCGGAACTCAAGCACTGCTGTCTTGCCGATCAATTCAAGTGCAGCTGCTGGGTCGTCCATGCCTGGCAAGTCTATTGCCACACGGTCAGCACCCTCACGCTGCAAAATTGGCTCTGCAATGCCGTATTGGTCAATTCTGTTACGAAGGATTGCCAAGAGCCTCTCAATACTCTCGTTATTCACAGGGTTGTCTGTTGTTCCCTTTGCTTGTAACACAATGTGAACTCCACCCTTTAAGTCAAGCCCTAGGTGCAGTCTGTTTCCAATTGGGAAGACAACTATGAGTGCAATTACTATAATTGCCGCCACAAAGCCTAGGCGAATTTTGTTTTGTTTTAACATCACTTATCTCTCCATTCTTTAATTTTCGTTTGTTGCGTCGGGAGTCAGAGCCACAGGTTGTCCATCTTCTGGAGCGACTGTCTCGTCTGCTTTTTCCAAATTTACTGGACGCTTTTTCTTTTTCTTTTTTTTGTGCTCTGCTGACTTTTCTGAAACAATTTTGCTAGAAATTGAAGATTTCAAGATTCTTGCCTTGATATTTTCATCAAGCAAGATGATGTAGCTATCGTCTAGCACATCGCTCACCTTGCCATAGAACCCACCAGCGGTAATGACAGTGTCACCAGGCTGAATGCTTGATATGAGCTTGTCATGCTCCTGTTGGCGTTTCTTTTGTGGGCGTAAAATCAAGAAATAAAAAATAACTACGAATATTGCGAGGGGCATTACGAGTCCCATAACGCCACCCTGTTGTGCTTGATTTTGCATTATAACTCCTCCTGTCAATTAAAATAAGCAACTCACTATTTTAACATAGAAAGCCCTATTTTCAAAACTCTTTTTGGTCTTCTGTGCTTGGCTCAGGCAAAACTGCTCTTTCTGCCATCACTTCATATGCCTCAGCTCTGCGTTTGAGAAGTGTCTCGTCTGCTGTCAAAACCTTAACAGTCAGGATTTTCTTAGCATAGGAAACTTCTATTTCGTCTCCCTCTTGCACATCACGAGAAGGCTTCACCTTTTTGCCATTGAGGCGGACAGCACCGACCTCGATCATCTCTTGTGCGATTGTTCGTCTTTTTACAAGGCGACTTAATTTCAAAAATTTGTCTAGCCTTATCATGACGGCAGGAAATCTTTCAAGCGCTTTGCCTTGCAGGGGTGGCGAAGTTTGCGGAGAGCCTTGCCCTCAATCTGGCGGATACGCTCCCTTGTGACGCCAAAGAAGCGACCGACCTCTTCTAGTGTTTGTTGTTTTCCACTCTCAAGGCAGTAGCGTTTGCGCAGGACTTCTCTTTCCCTTTCTGTAATGCCGTTGAGCATTTCGTCCAACTGCTCACGCAAGATGGAAGCGGATGTTGCCTGCTCTGGGGTGGGGAGTTCCTTGTCCTCCAAGAAGTCGCCAAGCTGGCTGTCTTCTTCCTCGCCTATTGGTTTTTCAAGGCTGACTGGCTCCTGTGCGATACGCTGAATGTCCTCTATCTTCTCACGCGGAAGCCCCATTTTTGCTGCTATTTCAGCTGATGTTGGCTCTCTGCCAAGCTCCTGAACCAACGCACGAGAGGTGCGGATCATCTTGTTGATTGTCTCAACCATATGAACAGGGATTCTGATTGTGCGTGCCTGGTCTGCAATGGCACGAGTGATTGCCTGCCTGATCCACCATGTGGCATAGGTGCTGAACTTAAAGCCCTTGTGATGGTCAAACTTCACGACTGCCTTTATGAGCCCCATGTTGCCCTCTTGAATGAGGTCGAGGAAGCTCATGCCCCTGCCGATGTATTTTTTCGCAATGGAAACAACGAGGCGTAAGTTCGCTTCGAGGAGCTTGACATCGTGACGCTTGTCACGCCTTGCGTCTAGTGCCTTATCAATGTTTCTGCTAATTTGCTTTTGCACGATTGGGTCTTCCATCGCTTTTTCAACACGAGCTTGCAGTTCGAGCATAACTTCTTCCGTAAAGGGGCGTTTCTCACTTGCCTTATATTTTTCAAGCAACTCTTCCCTTTTGTATTCCGTGAAGATTTCTGTCACTTCCGCACCATACTTGGCATAGACTTCTTGTTTTGTCTTCTCAATTTCCTTTGCGATAGCAATTTCGTCAGCTGCTGTGAGGAGTGGCACATGCCCAATTTCACGCAAATACATACGCACTGGGTCGGAAAGGGAAATCTCGTCCATGTCTGGCTCGTCCTTGCCGACCTTTCGTGAGTCTGGAACACTACTCAAAATCTGTTGATCCTCAACAACATCTATCCCCATTTCCATTATCATTGAATAGATATTGTCTAGGATTTCAGAATTTATGATGTGGGCTGGGATTCTCTTCTCAATATCAGAGTAAGACAAATATCCTCTTTCCTTGCCCTTATGGAGCAATTCACGCATAACCGCGATATAGGCTTCATAGTCATCGTCATCCAAAGTCCCCTGTGCAGTCTGTGCAGCGGCCCTGTCGCTCTCTTCATATTCGTCGTCATCATCGCCCTCGTCGTCGTCGTCGTCATCTTCTTCCTCATCTTCACCAACAAGGTCATCATTGATTGCGAGGTCGTCGGCAAGTTCATCAACAGTGGACGACAGGTCATCGTCAGATTGAGTTAGTTCGTCAGAGCCATCGCTAGCAGAAAACGAATCAATATCGGATTCAATATCATCGCCACTTATCTCTTCTGGCTCAGTGGGTGCAAGAACTTTCTTTTTTCTGCCACGCCTTGATTTTGGCTTAACAGGCTCAACAGCATCTGAGTTTGCACCTTCTGCAAGTGTCTCTGTGTTAAGGGCTTCAACTTTCTTTTTTCTGCCACGACGCTTGGGCGTCACTGGCTCGAGTTCTTGTAAATTTTCTTCTTCTAAAATTTCGCTCATTGAGCAAAACCTCCTCTTGTTACAATAGAACAATCAAACTACTTTTTTGCACGACTACCCTTCAAGATGGAGCTATACATCAGTAAATCCCTGTATTCGTCATCTGTGATTGTGCCAGCCTTTGCCTTTTGGCTGAGCATTTCGTAGTGAAGTTTGATGTTCTGCACCTTTATTTCGTGCAAGATTCGCTCTAGTGGGATGCCAGCAAACCCGAGTGCAAGGTAGCCATTTCCAGCGGAAATCAGTTGGATCGGGCGTGTCTCGCCACGCAGGAGCCACTCCTCTTCAAGTTTCTCCTTGCTAACCCCCTCGGACAAAGCAAAGAGAATCTTTTGGATTTCGTCATCCTCAATATAGAGCATTATTTGGTCTGGGCTGATTCCGCTCAAAAGGCTTGGCTCTTGCCAAACGATAGCAAGGAGCATAGCTTCAAGTTTCCTGAGCGGTTCATTTTGATCTGTCGGGACTGCAAAGGCACTGGGGTCGTTTCTTTTTTGTGAACCATTTCTCGCACGGTCAACCATGCTTTGCAGGTCATGGGAATAGA
>R07__coassemble_440_pt1 | contig 14511 bp, 11 predicted proteins | sample R07__metabat2_high_PE_033 | metagenome-assembled genome bin R07 | reverse complement strand
GTTTCGCCACTACAAAATGGGAGTTCGTGAGTGGCGCAGAGGACATGGCTAGACAAGATGTAGGGATTGCTTGGGTCAATCAATGCCTTTTCCGGCGGCGCTTGGAAAAAGAGGTTCGGGTTCTTTGTGTAGAATTGGTCGCGAGGTGACACTGTGGCAACGACTATGGCAAGCGACCTCTCGCCCCTTCTGCCTGCCCTGCCAATTTCCTGCCAAGAGGAAGCAATTGTTGGGGGAAAGCCGTGCATGATGACACAGGAAAGAGAGCCAATGTCTATGCCGAGCTCCAAGGCGTTTGTGCTGACAACGCAGAGCAATCTGCCCTCGCGAAGTTCCTTCTCTATGCGACGCCGTTCCTGTGGCAGGTAGCCACCTCGATAACTCATGACGAGATTTGCGGTAAGTCCATTTTTGGCAAGTTTTTCCCTTATTGTGGGGAGAAGAATTTCCACCGCAACGCGAGACCTGGCGAAAACTATTGTGCTGACGCCAGAAGATATTGCCTTCACAGCGAGGTCGGATGTCTCAGTAATCGCATTATTTTTCTTCTCATATTTGCCATATTTTTCTCGTGGATTGAAGATAGCCACGACGCGACTTGCCTCTCCAGCAGTGGATTTGTCTATCAAGTGCATCTTGCGACCTGTGAGAGCCTCGGCGTGGGCAATGGGGTTTGAAATTGTAGCAGTGGCACAGATGAAGGTCGGGTGATTTCCGTAGTGTTTGCAAATTCTGTCAAGACGGATGAACAAATTTGCAATGTGAGAGCCAAAGATGCCACGGTATGTGTGGAGCTCGTCCACCACAATGTATTTCAAATTGCTAAAAAAACTTTCCCACTTTGCGTGGTTGGGCAAGATGCTCGCGTGGAGCATGTCAGGGTTCGTGATGATTACATTTGCTTCCTCTCGTGCCTTTGGGCGATCCTTTTGGGTCGTGTCGCCGTCATAGGCGAAGCCGAGCCTCTTGCCAAAGAGTGCACGGCACATTGAGTTGAAGCCTGTGAGCTGGTCGTGCGCAAGTGCCTTTGTGGGGAAAAGATAAAGAGCTGTGGATTTCTCGTCCATCAGAATATTTTGCAAGACAGGCAGGTTGTAGCACATTGTCTTGCCAGAGGCTGTTTGCGTTGCAATGACAAAATCCTGACCAGAGAGAGCGAGGGTTATCGCTTCTGTTTGGTGGCGATAGAGGCTTTTTATTCCTCTTTCGTCAAGTAACTTCACAATTTTGTGCGACAAACCTGCGAAGCCGCCATATTCTGCTTCCGTTTTTGATGTGTATAGAATATTTTTGTGTGGCAAATTCAAATCAAGCAAGAGTTTGTCAAGGGGATTGCTCCTTGACAAACTCTTGCTTGTTATTTTTTTGTATAGATTTGCGATTTCTTCAAAAATTTTTTTCATATTTTAATTTGCCTGCCTCAAATTTTGCTTGGGTGATTATATCACAATGCGAATTTCTTATGCTTGAATAAAAAAATAAAAAATTTTTCAAAAAAGTTTCAAGTGTCACAAATTTAATTTGCACGGCTAGTATTGCGTCAACTGCTAAACTAGAAAAATATATTTTACAATTTGTAAGTATCGGCAAAAAAAATATACACAAAATAAACTTGAAATGTATAGAAAAAAATATAAAATTGTGCAGTGGGAGAAAGTGGTAGAAAATGATAGAAAAGTGGGAGGTTTAATCATGTTAGTGGGCACATACAATCCAAAACCAGATGCAAAGTCCAGAGTAGTATTCCCCTCCAAGTTCCGTGCAGAGCTTGGAGCATCTGTCGTTGTGACCATTGGCATGGAGCACTCTATCGCCGTTTATTCACGGGACGAATGGGAAATTTACTTGGAAAGAGTGAAGCAACTCTCAAACTTCAAGAAGGATGCCCGCGATTTCCGTCGCTTCATCCTGTCAAAGACATATGAACTCGACTTTGACGCGGCTGGCAGAATCATTATACCACAGGACTTGAAAAATTATGCTGGTATCACAACGCAAATCACGCTAATAGGCGTGGAAGACCATGTTGAGGTCTGGGACACAGAGAAGTGGACAGAGCACGAAACAGAAATTCTGACAGACCTCGAATCCATGGCAGAAGCCTTGGAAAATAACAACTAATATGGCAGAACACATTCCTGTCTTATTAAAGGAAGTGTTGGACTATGCTATGCAAGCAAAGTGTGCTTGCGACGGCTGTTTTACTGTGCTTGATGCCACACTTGGCCTTGCTGGACACACAAAAGCAATACTTCAAGAGTGTGGCGTGACACACCTTTACGGTTTTGACCAAGACGGTGAGGCGAGGCATATCGCCGAGGCAAATTTGTCTGACTTTGCAGGAAAATTCACAATTTACCCTTGCAACTTTTCTCAAATTGCAACCTTAAAGGCTGAGCCTGACTTTGACGGGGTGAACTTTATCCTCTTTGACCTTGGGGTGTCCAACCTGCAATTGACCGAATCAGAGAGAGGATTCTCCTTTGTGAATGATGGTCCTCTTGACATGAGGATGAATCAAGATGATAGGCAAACCAAGACGGCAGAGTATCTCGTCAATAACCTGTCTGTGGCAGATTTGACAGAAATATTTCGCACCTATGGCGAGGAGAAATTTGCATACAAAATTGCAAAGGCGATTGAACGGAAGCGTCAAGATGGTTTTGTCTTCAAGACGACATTTGACTTGGCGAACCTAATCCGCTCCACCTTGCCACAGGCAGTGCAGCGTGCTTCTGGTGGGCACCCGGCACGCCGTGTGTTTCAGGCTCTCAGGATCGTTGTAAATTCAGAAATGTCAGTGTTAAAAGAAGCATTAACTAGTGCATTTGACCTCTTGAAGAGGCGTGGCACCTTGTGTGTCATAAGCTACCATTCATTGGAAGACAAAATTGTAAAAAACATAATGCGTGAGAAAGAAGCAGCTTTTTGGGGCGTTTGCAAGCCAAGAAAGGTGATCACTCCAAGTGCAGAAGAAATAGAGAATAATCATAAATCTCGCAGTGCAAAGATGAGAGTCTTTGTGCGTTTTGACGAATTTGAAGAAGAGGAGGCGAGAAAAAATGCTAGAGTCATATTACCATACTGACAAGGCAGGTTCACTTAACCTGGCAACTGTGTCACTTTTTTGTGCGATTCTTTTTGTGTTTATTCTCGCTGGAACTCTTGTTCATTTCAGAAAACTAAATTTACAGGTAGAAAGAGAACTTGGCGAGGTAAATAATCAAATTACACTTGCAAGATCAGAAAATTCTGACCTCAGAAGGAGAATGACTGAGCTTGCTTCGCCAGTGCGTGTCCTTGGGTCTGTTCGGTGTGTGACATTGGAAGAAGAAACGATAAAACCACAAGAAATTGTGATTTCGCGTGAAGAACTTGAATCAAGCAAGTCAAAAACTGCAAGCGACATTTTCGCACCAAAAATTGAGAAGAAAGATGAGAGCTTTGTTGCTGCACTCGGCAATTCAGCTTTCTTCACAGGAAGTGCCCATGCAAAAGAATAATTTTGAGAAACATATTACACAAAAGCCAAGCGGAATGCGACGGAAACGCAAATCCGCTTGGTTTTTGTCGCATTTTCACGGCAAGGAACCTTTGCCGAAGGGCAGTGGAAGACCACTACATTATCTCGGTTGGTTTTGGTTGTTCTTTGGGCTTTCCCTTCTTGTGCTTTTCTCGGCGATTAGGCAATTTTTCCCCGACGAGCGTGTTGTGCAAAGGGGAGAAAGGCAATATTGGGGCAAGATGGCAGTTAGTGCAACAAGGGGCGAAATTCTTGACAGACGCTCCTCACCTCTTGCAATTTCTGTGCCGACTGTATTATTTTACATTGACCCGAAAAATTGGAATGTGGAGGATGCACCGAAACTGAAAGAATTTTTCGGTGAAGGTGTTGCACGAAAATTCTCGCATGATTTGCCAGGCAGGTATCACATTGTCAAGCGAAGTGTCCGCATGGATAGTGCAAAGAGGATTATTGCGCGTGATATCCCGGGGCTCAACATAAAGCACGAAAATTTGCGTGTCTATCCTCATGGAAGTCTTGCCTTTCACATCTTGGGCTTTTGTGATATTGACGGTCACGGGCAAGCTGGACTTGAATATGAGTGGGACAATTTGCTCTATATTCAGTCCCAGGAACTTACAAAGGCTAGAATGTCAAAGAGAAGTAGTGACGGTTATGGTGGCGATTTCTTGGACGAAATAAGCAAAATTAAATTGACGCTTGACATTCGTTTCCAGGAAATTGTTGAGGCCAACCTTGCACTTGTTGGCAAGGCTAATCACTTGAAGTGGGCAGCCGGCGTGATCATGAACCCGAAGACTGGCGAGGTGCTAGCAATGGCAAGCTACCCGACGGCGGATGGCAACAAGCGACACTTTGAAAATCCACTTGCTATGATGAATAATACTGTTGGACGCAACTATGAACCTGGCTCCATCTTCAAGCCGATCACAATGTCCATTGCCCTTGAACTCGGCGGAACAAACAAGGGTATGACCTATTACTGTCATGGCTCAATGCCACTTTACGATAAGGCAATTCACGATGTGAATAACCACGCTCACGGGCTACAAACTCTGCACCAGGTCTTAATGAACTCATGCAACATTGGAATGGCACAGATGGCGGAAAATTGTCCTCGTCACGATGCACACCAAATGCTAGTGCAATATGGATTTGGCAGGAAAAGTGGAATTGACACAGCTGGCGAGGAAGCTGGACTTCTGCGAGACCCAAAGGAATGGCGTGGAACAGTCACGGCAAATACATTCATTGGGCAGGGAGTTGGAGTTACCGCCTTGCAGATGGTAACAGCAATGTCTGCTATCGCAAATGGCGGGAAAATTTTCAAACCATATATTGTTGATGCAGTTTATGGCAGGGATGGTAAGATTGTTTATAAGGGAAATCCGAAGGTGCGTTACCAAGTCATCTCAAAAGACACGGCAGACTTTATCCGCTCCGGCATGGAGCAGGTCGTGGCAATTGGTGGCGGAAAAAAAGCGAAATCAAAAACGGTGCAAATCGCAGGCAAGACTGGCACAGCACAGGTTGCGGAGAATGGACACTATGTGAAGGGAAGGTATAACGCTTCCTTCATCGGCATGTGGCCAGCCTCTGAGCCGGAATATGTCATGGTGATTACACTTGGCGAACCACACGGAGGAAGTTACTACGGTGGTGCAATTGCTGCCCCGTGTTTCAAAAAAATTGTGGAAGAAATTGAGCAAATTGAGTAGAGGTTTTGCAAATGAATTTGAAAACTTTGCTTGAAAAATTAAAAGAAGAAAATTTTAACTTCAAGACGAAATATTGCGAAGGGGAAAAGGCTCGAAAACTAGAAATCCTCGATGTCTATTCAGATAGTAGAGAAAAGCACAGAGTGGAGTCCATCTTCGTTGCAACAAAGGGGCTTGCCTTTGACGGTCATATTTATGCCTTGGAGCTCGCAAAAAAAGGACTTGTGACAGCACTGCTTGTGGAGCGAGAAATTGATTTTGAAATTCCACAGATAATTGTGGTAGATTCGCGGTTTTCAATGGGGCTTCTTGCTAGCATTCTTTACGGTAAGCCAACAGAGTCTCTCAAAATGATCGGCATTACTGGCACAAACGGCAAGACAACCACCAGCTTCATTATTCGCAGTGTCCTGAACAGGCTTGGGGTCAAGACCGGCATGTGTGGCACAATTTTTTACGACGACGGCAAGGAAATTATGGCTGCAAATCACACAACTCCCGAAGGTTGCGACCTTCAAAGGCTCTTCAAAAATATGGTGGAGCATAGTTGCAAGGCTTGCGTTATGGAAGTTTCCTCTCACTCTCTCGCTCAGGGCAGAGTAGCCGGGTGCCGATATGACGAGGCTGTTTTCACAAATCTAACGGAAGACCACCTTGATTTCCACGGCGATATGGAAAATTATTTTGAAGCAAAGAAAATGCTCTTTGGCAATTATTTGAAGCCAAATGGTGTGTCTTGCATTGTCATTGACTCCACTTGGGGAAGGAGTCTGGCAGGCTCCCTCGGCGGAAGTTGCATCACAATTTCCATAGAGGATAGAGCGAGTGACATCTTTGCACATATTTTGAGCGAAGATGCGAGGGGCGTGAAGCTAGAGTTAAAAATATTTGGCAAGCCTTATGCCGCTACAATTCCTTTTGTTGGCCGTCACAATGTCTATAATGCCATTTGTGCTGTTGCAGTTCTCTATGGCATGGGGCTTGATATGCAGAGGATCTTGTCTGCATTGGCGACAGCCGACCAGGTGCCAGGCAGGCTTGAAAGATACAGTTTGAGTAATGGCGTCACGGCTGTGATAGACTTTGCCCACACGCCAGACGGACTGGAAAAGGCATTGAGTGCCATGAAGCAATTCGCAAAGGAAAAATTGATTTGCGTTTTTGGTGCAGGAGGAAACAGAGACAAGGCAAAAAGACCAATTATGGGATGCGTCGCTTCTCGCCTCTGTGACAAGGTTATTATCACAAGCGACAATCCAAGAAATGAAGACCCGATGACGATAATTGACGAAATTGAAGCAGGAATGGCAGGGAACTCCACACCTTACGAAAAAATTTGCGACAGGCGACTAGCAATATATAGCTCACTTGACGAAGCAAAGGATGGTGATGTGGTGGTCATTGCTGGGCGAGGACACGAAACTCACCAAATCTTATCAGACAAGGTTATTCCCTTGAATGACAAGGAAATTTTATTGGATTGGTTGAAGGAAAAATGTGTGAAGATAATATAAAAAAAATCTATGCGCGAGAGTTCTGCACCCCTCTTGGTTTTGAAGTGCTAGGGGCAGACTCTTGCCTTGTCACAAATTGGAGAAGTGACAATAGAGATGTAACGCAAGGCGACGGCTTTGTTGCGATAAAAGGGGCGAGGTCAGATGGGCACGATTTTATTCCTGACGCGATAAAAAGAGGGGCTTCCGTCATCATAGCTGAAAAAAGGAAGCGTGACCTTGTGGCAAATTTCGCCGAGCAAAATCCAAATGCTTGTTTTGTCCTTGTGGGCGAATCTATTCACGATTTTGCCAAGATTGCAAAAAAATATTTATCTAGTGTGAAGCCACTTCTCGTTGCAATAACGGGTAGCGTTGGCAAAACAACGACAAAAGAACTTTGCCTTGCAGTGGCGAATAGCCAATACAAAACCTATGGCACGAGTGGGAACCACAACACACTCATTGGCAATAGTCTCACTATTATGTCCATGCCTGTCAATACCGAGGTGCTTGTGCTAGAATTTGGCACAAATCACTTTGGCGAAATAGCGGAGATGTGTGATTATTTTACGCCTGATGTTGCAATTTTGACAGAGGTGGCAGGGGCTCACCTGGAAGAATTTAAGTCTTGCCAGGGTGTCTTGAAGGAAAAAACCTCTATCTTGAATCACAAGGACAAACTCAAATGTGTGATTTATAACAAAGACAATGATTATTTAGCTGCGTATTTTGACATGAATTTCTTCACTTGCTCTGTCTACGCGGTGGGCAAGGGCGGAAATTGCCTTGTTGAAGATGAAGTGAAGCTCAATATTTTGCCACAAAAGACAAGTTGCAATTATGAACTAGACGGGCAAAAAGTGGTGCTTGCAAGTCCACTTTTTGGCGTGCAACACACAAAGAATATGGCTCTTGCCTTGTCTCTTGGGAAGTTCCTGCAAATTGAAACAGAGAAGATTAAAAATGCGATTGCGGAAATGCCAGTATTAAAGGGCAGAGGTGTCGTTCACCCATTGAAAAATAATTGCTATCTCATTGACGAAGCATACAATTCAAACCCAACTTCTTGTGGTGTGGCAATTGAAAATTTGCTTCTTGCCACGGAGTGCAATAAATTAAAAACCTGTGCAATCCTCGGTGGCATGAGAGAACTCGGGAGCGACACGCAAATGCTTCATCAGTTAATAATAGACAAACTCGCCTCTCTTGACCTTGTCTATTTGCTAGGTGCTGAGTGGCAAGGTTGCGACACAGGCAAATTGAAATGTGCGAGGCTTTTCACTTCGCTTGATGATTTGTCGCGTGAAGTGAAAAGTTTGTTGGAAAATTTGGCAGACTCAATTTTGCTCGTCAAGGGCTCAAATTCCTACGGGCTCGGCAGCATTGTCAATATGATTAAGGAGCAGGGATAATGATTAACTCGTCTTGTGTCATTTGTTTTGCTGAATTTCTTTTTGTCTTTGTGCTTCAAGTTTTTCTTGAAAGGAAATTGATAACTTATCTGCACAAAAAGCATGTGGAGCAGGTGACGAAAAACTATGGTCCCACTTGGCAGGAAAAGGAAAAAATGGGGACTCCTTCAATGGGAGGTGTGACCTTTCCAGCCGTGATGGCACTGCCGATATTCCTAAATTGTTGCCTTTTTAGTAACGATTTAGGTTCTGACCTCGTCGCACTTCTTGTCTATCCAATTTTGGTTGGCTTGATTGGATTTTATGATGATTGGTTGAAAAATATTCATCATTCAAGTGAAGGGCTAAGAAGTTTGCAAAAACTTTTTTGCCAAATATTGGTAACGACTGTCACAATTCTATTTGCCATGAAGTCAGAGATACCAAATTTTTTTGGACTAGAAATTTCAAAATGGCTTTTTGTAATTATCCTTGTTTTCCTAGGCGTTGGGCTGCAAAATGCTGTCAATGTAACAGATGGGCTTGATGGGCTTGCAGCGGGGCTTTCGCTCATTTCCTTTGCCTCACTTGCTCTCATTTTGCAGGAAAATTGCCTTGCGTTTTTCATTGCAGTTTGTTCCATTGCCCTTTGTCTTGGTTTTCTATGGCATAATGCTAAGCCTGCTACAATTTTTATGGGGGACACTGGGGCACATTTCTTGGCAGGGATAATTTTTTCTATTTGCCTTGTGTCAGACAGGATTTTTCTTGCAATTCCTGTTTCGTTTGTCTTTGGCGTAGAGATCATTAGCGTTGCCCTGCAAATTTTTGCTATCAGGGTTCTGGGAAGAAAAATCTTCCGCATGAGCCCAATTCACCATCATTTTGAACTTATGGGGTATAGCGAGACAAAGATAGTGGCAAGGTTTTACATAATACACGCCCTTGGCATCTTTACACTCTTTATGTTGCTTGGTTCGCTAATTTAGGCTTTATGTGATAAAATTCAGCGTTTAAGGTGATAAAAATGGAAAAGATAACAATAATAGGTTCTGGAGTTTCTGGCAAAGCACTTGCTCTTTTAGCCAAGAGACTCGGACACAAAGTCTTTGTTTCTGATGCAAAGATAATCAAAGACGAAGTAAAACAAGAATTCACGGAGCTTGGCATAGATTTTGAAGAAGAAGGTCACACTGAGCGAGTCTTGCAATGCGACAAGATTATTCCAAGCCCTGCTGTGCCCCACACACTGCCCATTTTGCAAAGGGCAAAGGAATGTGGCGTGCCGATAGTCGGCGAGCTTGATTTCGTCTACCCATACTTGAAGGGAAAAATTATTTCCATCACTGGTAGCAATGGAAAAACAACCACGACATCGCTCATCGGACACTTGCTCAAAGACCAAGGCTATAAAACTGCCGTGGCAGGAAACATCGGGCTTGGAATTGCTGAGCTTGCAGGCGAGGAATTTGATTATATTGTTCTTGAACTTTCAAGTTTTCAGCTATCGCGAGCAAAGACCTTCAAAACAAATGTTGCGATTGTGACAAACCTTGCACCAGATCACATTGATTGGCACGGCAGTTACGAAGCCTATGTGGAAGCCAAGGCACAACTCTTCAAGTGCATTTCCTATGGTGGGCTTGGCATTTGCCAACTTTGCGACAAGGGTAGCCTCCCAGTAGGAGAGGGCGTAACACGCAAATTTCTGTCTTGGAGCGAGAATACTCGGGAAACAGTATATTGTTCTGAAAAAAATGCCTGTGCACTCATTGGTGATATAAAGTTATTTGATTTTGCTTGCACCACATTGCTCGGGCATCATAATATGGAAAATGTTGCAATGGCACTAACTGCACTTGGATTTTTGAAGGTGTCAAGCACAAATGACTCCTTGCGACAATTCAAGGCACCTGACCACCGTTGCAACCTTGTGGCAAGCAAGGATGGTGTGACATTCGTGAATGATTCGAAAGGCACAAATGTCGCAGCGACTGTTACAGCCCTCACATCCCTTCCCGGCAAAAAAATAATTATCCTTGGTGGTCAAGGCAAGGGTGAGAGTTACGACCCACTAGCACCAGTTGTGGCTGAATGGGCGAGCTTTGCTGTCATAATCGGTGAGGAAAAAGAAAAAATTGCAGAGGCACTTAGGAAAATAGGCTTCACATCTTTTGAATTTGCAATAGATATGAAGGAAGCAGTTGCAAAGGCATATTCTCTCGCCAAGGAAGGTGAAACTGTCCTCTTATCTCCTGCCTGCACAAGTTGGGACATGTATCCATCATACAAGGCACGAGGTGAGGATTTTGTGCAGTGCGTCAAGGAATTGATTGGAGGTTAATTCCTTGTCACAGTGGAAATTGAGATTTAATAAAAGGACTAATTGGTTCATTGTCTTTCTTCCTATGATCCTGACAGGGATAGGGATTTTGTCAATTGCCAGTTCCACAAGTGGTAGTGCCTATGACAACTCTGTCGTCAAGCAAATCGCTTGGCTTGGCATTTCGCTTTTTTTCATGATAATAGTGGCTGGTATTCCGACAGAATCACTCAGGAAGTGGTCGTGGTGGCTTTTTTTTATCACTTTTTTGGCGTGCTTTTTGCCCAAGGTTCCAGGCTTTCGTATGGCAAGTGCACCTGGGGGTGCTTTGAGGTGGGTGAAGGTCGGACCGCTTGCGTTTCAACCATCAGAACTCCTCTTTACGACTGCGACATTAAAGGCTGCCGATATGTTCACTAGAAATCTTCAGGGAACACGCCTGCAAAAATTTTTAATTGCAATTGTTTTTGTGTTTTTTGTGGCAGCTCCACTCATATCACAACCAGATATGGGAAGCTCGGTTATCGCTTCTGCCTGTGTCATGGGAGTCTTTATGGAGGCAGTTGATTGGGTTTTTCCTTTTTATATAGGGGGCGGGCTTATGTGCATAGCCGCAATAATTGCAATCACCCTTGCTAGTTACAGAATGGCTCGTTTTTATGCCTATCTTGATCCATGGGCTGACCCACAAGGCAAGGGCTTCCAGATTATTCAAGGGCTTATTGCCTTCTCCAATGGTGGGCTTTTTGGCCAAGGGCTTGGTTACGGATTTCAAAAATTAAATTACCTTCCTGCTGCCTACACAGACTACATATTTGCTGCAATTGCAGAGGAACTTGGCTTTATTGGTGCAGCAACGGTTTTGATTATTTTTATGATTTGGTTTAGGCAACTTTTCCGCCTTTATCAGCGTGTTGATGTGAAGGATAGGTTTAGAGCTTCCTTTACATGGGGGTTAGCTCTTTCTGTTTTTCTCCCATTATTTGTCAATATTGCTGGCGTAACAAAGATGATCCCCTTGACGGGTATTGCTGTTCCCTTCATTACATACGGTGGCACGAGCCTTGTTTCAACTTGGATAAAGGTTGGAATTCTCTTGCGAATAGAAAGCGATAGTTGGGAGACAAAAGAAAATGAAGAGACTGAATAAAAAAAATAATGTGAATATAGTGAATAAAAATATAAAAAAAATAGCTCTTGTTGCCGGTGGGACAGGCGGTCATATATTCCCTGCTGTTTCACTTGCCAAGTGGATAAAAGTGAATAGGCGTGACACAGATGTGATTTTTTTCTCTGGCAACAGGCAACTTGAAAAGGAAATATATAACACCGCCGAATTTGCTCCAATTGTTCTTCCTATGCAGGGTTCACCTCTTTCAGGCAACCTTAGCACCAAGTTAAAAAGGCTGTGTAACCTCATCCGTTCATTTTTTACTTCTAATGGCTATTTGCGTGAGGAAAAGCCAGATTTTGTCTTGTTTTTTGGTGGCTACATATCATTTCCTGTCTATTTGGCTGCGAAATTGCGTTCAATCCCCGTTGCTCTTCACGAGCAGAATGCCTGTGCAGGTAAGGTGACGAGGCTTTTTGCGAGATTTGGTGAGAAAATTTTCAGCGGTTTCAAGGTTTGCTTGCCACTAGAAGCTGATAAGGTAACCTACACTGGAATCCCGACGAGGAAATTTGATCTTTTGCCAAAAGAAGTTGCACTAGAAGAACTTGCCTTGCCCAAAGAGTTATCAAAAGGCAAGATTGTCCTTGTCTTGACAGGTTCTCTTGGTAGCGAAACGATAAAAGATGCTATCCTTTCATTGCCTAGCGACAAAAATTTCGCTGGTATAAATTTCATCTTGCCTGCAACGAGTGACAAGACAAAACAAGTGGGGAAAAACATTTGGCTTCTGCCACGCATTTGGAAGACAGAACTGCTCTTTTCATTAGCAGATGCCATCATTGCAAGGGCAGGAGCTTCGTCTCTTGCAGAAATTAGCGACCTTGCAATCCCTGCAATTGTTATTCCTTGGAAGGGTGCAAAGGATAATCACCAATATTTCAATGCCCGTGAATTTGTAAAGGATAATAACGCCATTTTCCTTGATGAAGACGACATTGCGAAGAACCTTGCGCAAAAATTGCAGGACATATTCTCGCGAGCAAAGACGAGTGCAACAACAGAAGATGCTTCAAACAAAATTTTCACAGAAATTGAAAATTCACTAAACAAATAATTTTCAGTGTGAGAGGTAACAAAATGCTTTCAGAAAATCTTGATTTGAGAAAACAAAATATCCACCTAATGGGAATTGGTGGCTCTGGTATGAGTGCTCTTGCTACCCTGCTTCACGAAATTGGGGCAAATGTCTCTGGTTGCGACACTGCAATGTCAAAATACACAGAGAAACTTGAAAATAAAGGAATACATGTTGAAAAAGGGCATGACCAACACCATATCAATAAATTTATGGCAAATATTTTGGTCTATTCCAGCGCTATTCCACAGGACCATCCAGAGATTTTGCGTGCTTGGCAACAGGGCATAACTGTTTGCAGAAGGGCAGAGATTCTCTCAAACATTTTCAATGCGCGCCGTGGCGTCGGGGTTGCTGGCACGCATGGCAAGACAACAACATCTTCAATGGTGTCTGTTGTCTTGGAGAATGCCTCGCTTGACCCTTCCATTGCAATTGGTGGCGAGGTGCGTCAACTTAGAACAAATGCAAAACTTGGCAAGGGAGAATTTATGTGTGCAGAGCTTGACGAAAGTGACAGGTCTTTTGTCTATTTCCATCCTGAAATTGCAATTGTCACAAATATAGACTGGGATCACAGAGATCACTACATGACCTTCAAGTCTGTTACGGATGCCTTTGCGGAATTTTTGAGCAATGTGAAAAATGATGGCTGTGTGATAGTTTCCGCCGAGGACAATGGCGTGAAAAAGTTACTCTCTGATTACACAATTGACAAGGAAATTATCACCTATGGACTTGGCAAAGATTTTGATTACTCTGCTACCAATATAGCCTACAAAGATTTGGGCGGTGTAACATACGACCTCTATAAAAATGGTGAATTTGTGAGGAATATTGAACTCAAAATTTCTGGCGAGCATAATGTCTTGAATAGCCTCGCCACGGTTGCAGCGTGCGAAAAATGTGGACTTTCTATTGATGAAATTACAGATGGGCTTGCAAAGTTTGTTGGTGCAAAACGCCGCCTTGAAAAAAAAGGCGAGGTTGCTGGCGTTCTTGTCTATGATGATTATGGACACCATCCAAGCGAAATTATTGCAACACTCAAGGCAATGAGGCAAATATTTAAGAATAGGCGTATCGTTGCAATATTCCAGCCCCACCGTTTCAGCAGGACTGCTGCTCTTTACAAAGAATTTGCCGAGGCACTTTCCTTGGCAGACAGAGCCCTTATCTTGCCAATTTATGGTTCCGACGAAAAGCCAATAGACGGCATTTCTTCAAAGTTGATTTTTGATGCTGCTTCAAATGATGCAAGGAGTCACTATGAACTCTATGGTGGTTTTGATGAACTTGTGGCAACAGTTTGTAATGTTGCTCGCCCAGGCGATGTCTTTGTGACGCTTGGTGCTGGTTCTGTCGGAACACTCGGTGAAAAAATATTGGCAAATTTGACACAGAATCGGAGCTAAACAATTGGAAATTTTTGAGCATTTTCCGTTAAAAGATTTGACAACCTTCCACACTGGTGGCAAGACACGATACTTTGCTTGCCCCAAGACGGAAATTGAAGTGCAGGAATTTGTGGCATTTGCAAAGAAAACTTGCTTGCCTCTTGTTGTTCTTGGCGGTGGTTCAAATGTCTTGATTGCAGATGGAGAACTTGAGGCCTGTGTGATGTCAAGCAAATCTCTTGACGAAATCAATGTGATGGAGCAAGGGCAAGACGAAATTACAATTTCAGTCGGTGCGGGTGTTACAACAAAAAAATTTCTTGCATTTTGCCTTGAACATTCACTCACTGGTGCGGAATTTTTGACGGGAATTCCTGGCACCTTGGGCGGAGCCTTCTTCGGAAATGCAGG
>R07__coassemble_420_pt1 | contig 14805 bp, 10 predicted proteins | sample R07__metabat2_high_PE_033 | metagenome-assembled genome bin R07 | reverse complement strand
TATACTTTTTTGTTTTTTTGCAAAATCAAGGTGGTGGAAAAATGCCAAAGGAAATGAACAAATCCCCGTGCCTTTATATCGTTGTGCCCTGTTACAACGAAGAGAAAACAATTCCTATTTTCTATGATGAGGTTTTGAGAATCTTGCCCAGCTTGCCACACAAGGACATCAAATTTCTTTTTGTTGATGATGGTTCAAGCGATAACACTTTGCAGGTGGTCAAGCAATTAGCTTCCAAGGACGAGCGTGTGAAATATATTTCATTTTCTCGGAATTTCGGCAAGGAGTCCGCGATTTATGCAGGCTTGCAACATGCTACGGGCGATTTTGTCGTCGTGATGGATGCTGATTTGCAAGACCCACCAAGCCTATTGCCCGAAATGTATAACGCAATTTTAAGTGGCGAATACGATTCTGTTGCCACACGCCGTGTGACAAGGAGTGGAGAGCCTCCAATTCGCTCCTTCTTTGCGAGGAAATTTTATCAATGCTTCAACAAGATGTCAAAAATTCCGCTAACGAGCGGTGCAAGAGATTACCGCTTCATGACACGCAGATTTGTTGACGCAATCCTCGCTATGAAGGAATACAACCGTTTTTCCAAGGGACTTTTCTCTTGGGTTGGCTTCAAGACGAAATGGCTTGAGTTTGAAAATGTTGAGAGAGTGGCTGGCGAGACAAAATGGTCTTTCTGGGGACTTCTTAAATACGCCATTTTGGGCATTACTTCCTTCACGACATTTCCACTTCTGCTTGCAACATTTGTCGGGATTGCAATGCTCTTTGCCTCTATTTTTGTGCTTGGATACAAGGCAATCTTTTGCGAGGCAGTTGGCGGTGTCGCACTGATTATTGCCACAGTGCTTTTCGCAAGTGGGGCAATCCTTGTCGCCCTCGGCATTATAGGTGAATATTTGAGCCAAATCTTCACAGAAATAAAATCCCGACCGGTTTATTTAGTCGGTGACAGTAATATTAATTCACATTAATTTTCTGTTTGTTACAGGAGAAATCTAATGCTAAAATTCAATGAATACATGACAATATTGAAGAAAAAAGTTGAAGTTGATCTACCAAATTTCTGCTATGCAAAAAATGTGCATATTGCTTTTTTTGTTCTCTCTGCTTTAAGCGTATTTGCATTGCTACTAGTGCTTAATTTCAAAACACCATGGGTTGTTGATGATTTTTGCAAGGGGGCAGGGCTAAGCGGACTTTGTTCTCTTCACACTTGGTATGACAGGCTTCTTGGTTTTTATTTTGGCTGGGGTGGACGTATTTGGGGTGAATTTTTTTGTTATATTCTTTTGATGCTTCCAAAACCTATTGCCAATGTGTTAAACTCCTTGGTTTACATGTTTGTGGTTTTTTTGATCTACTTTAACATCCTTGGCAAACGCAAGGTTTCTATTTCACTGTTTCTTGGAATAAACTTCTTCCTTTGGGCATTCCTGCCAGCATTTGGCCAGGATATCTTTTGGCTCTGTGGCAGTGCAAATTATCTTTGGCTTAGCATTGCACCGTTATTGCTGTTAGGATGTTACCGACTTTACTACGACAGGCAATTCAAATTTTTATCGTCGCCTATTATGATTGTACTTGTTGCAATCCTTGGTTTATTTGCAGGTTGGTCAAATGAACATGTGGCTCCTGCTATATTATTCATGTTATTTTGTTTTTCCGTATGTTACAAGATGCGGGACAAAAAGATTCCGTTGTTTGCGATTACAGGAATTTTCACAACCTTTATCGGTATGTTGCTTTTAGTTTTAGCACCAGGTAATTTCAGGCGATATGCAATTGAGAGAGTCAATGCAGAGCCAAGGACAATTTTGTCCATCATCAAATGCTTTACAAACAATGTGATCGCATTGCCACGCTTCGCACCTCTTGCAGTAGTAATATTAGTTCTGCTACTAATCAATGGCAAGAGCAGAAATAAAATTTTAGCAAGCGTTTATGCCCTAGGTGCTTTCCTTTCTTGCATTGCATACACCGCTGTTGGACAAATTGGTAGCAGGGTGGCATTTGCACCAATTGCATTTTTGACAATTGCTCTTGGAATCTTGTATAAAGATGAATTCGCAGAGATTAAAGACAGGAAAAACCGCATCGTGATAACAATCATTCTTATGATGAGCATGACAGCAATGGTAAACGATGCGAGAAAAGCAATTTGGGAATATGACGCACTGTGGAAGGAAAACCTTGAAATCATTCAAACTGCCAAGGCAAAAGGAGAACTTGATGTTATGGTTCACCCTAATGTGCCTAAAAACAAATTCTGTGCAGCCTATGGTCTGGAAGATATAAAACCAGCAGATCAAATTGATCATTGGTTGAACACAGGTGTAGCAAGATATTACAAATTGCACACAATTCAAAGTGGTTATATTCCACCAAAAACTGAATAAAATTCGGATTAGCAAAAATAAACCTTTTCCATGTAAAGCGAACTTTACATCACAAAAAAACAAAATTCAGTAATAGCAACGGAAAACGGCAGGAAAAATCTTGAAAAATTTGCGAAAATTTCAAGAAATTTCCTGCCGTTTTTTTGCAGTGTTTGCGATATTGAACTTTTTATTGAATCCCGTAATGTTTCAATAGTTCTTGGTATCTTTTTTCAACAGCGTTGTCTGTTTCATTGTTGGTTTTTTCGTTGGCTTTTGGAATCTTTATCGGTTTAATTTTGCTTGTGGGCAATTCCTTCTTGGTTTCGCTCTTTGATTGCTCGTCGTTATAATAATCCAAGGCTTCTGGGGCTTGCTCTTGTTTCTCTTCCTTTGGAGCCTCATTTGAAATTGTATCCACATCCTCAACGTGGTGTGTCTCGTAGAGCGAGGAGTCTTGCGAAACATGGTGTTTGTCTTGTGAAGAGAGTAGGAGGCGTGGAGCATTTTGGTCTGCTATGGCAGATCCTTTGTCTCCACCGTGTTTTGGGCAATGGCTAGTTGGGACGGCATCTGTTGGCAAGAATATGCTTTCCTTCTTGCAGCCTTCGCACGCCAAAAATCCTGTTTCCTGGCACACTTCAACACGAGCAACGCCAGCGGAGCTGTCGCTCGGGAAGCCTGCACTGTATTTGTTTATAGAGGCTGCATATTGCACAAATTCTCTCCATACTGGCAAGGCAACATTTGCACCGGTTCTGCCTGCTCCGAGGCTCTTGTGGTTATCGTTGCCAAAATACACACAAACAACAAGCCCCGGAATGCCACCAACAAACCAGGCATCGGAATTTTTGTTTGTTGTGCCGGTTTTGCCAAAGGTTTCATGCCCTGAAATTCTCGCTCTCGAGCCTGTTCCGCGGTTCACGACTTGAGTCAGAATTGAGCGGATTTGAATTGCAGTGGAAGGTGAAAGCACTTCTTGCAATTTTCGCCCATTACTTTCTAGTGTTTGTCCTTTGTTGTCTGTGATTTCCCTTATTGCATAGGGCTCAGCACGCACGCCGTTGTTTGCAAAGACACCATAGGCTACTGCCATTTCAAGCGGAGTGATGGAAGCACTGCCCAAGGCGAGCGACAAGTCTTGTGGAAGGTAATCAGAGGTAATTCCGAGTTGTCTGCAAAGATTGATGATGTTGTTCACACCAGTTATTTGAGCCATACGAACGGCGGTTGTGTTGACGGAGCGAGCGACGGCAGTTGTAATGGTGATTTCTCCCATGTAACTGTTCTTTTCATAATTTTTTGGAGACCAACCATTTCCAAATGTAATTGGGGCATCTAGCAGGTGGTCAATAGCTCTGTATCCATTTTCAATTGCTGCTGCATAGACAAAAGGCTTGAAGGCAGAGCCCGGCTCTCTGAGTGCCTGAGTGACGCGGTTGAATTTCGTTTCATTGAAGTCTCTGCCACCAACCATTGCAATGATTTCGCCGCTTGAAGGCTCTATTGCAATAAGGGCCCCTTGATATTTTTGTCGTTGCATGATTTCTTCTGCTTTTTTTTGCAATCTTTTGTCTATTGTGGTGTAAATTTTGAGCCCACCTTTATAGACCATGTCGCTTCCATAATTTGGCAAGAGGTGTTTGAAGAGGATGTGTGACACAAAATAGGCTGCGTTGTTCATGAGGAGCGAGTGTTCTTTTCTCCTTGGGGCAAGTTTTGGAAGTCTGCCAACATATTTGTTGTAGTCTGCCTTTGTGATGTAGTTCATGTCAAGCATTCTTGAAAGGACATATCTGCTTCTTTCAAGGCATGCTTCTGGGTGCTTGTATGGAGAGAAGCGTTCCGGGGCTGCAATGATGCCGGCGATTGTGGCAGCCTCCAAGATGTCAAGGTCTTCCGGCGCCTTGCCGAAGTATTGGCGAGAAGCAACATCTATGCCATAGGCACCGTGCCCCAGATAAATAGTGTTGAGATACATTTCAAGAATTTGATTTTTTGTGTAGGTTTTTTCAAGGCGTGCTGCAATAATAAGTTCCTTTACTTTTCTTGTGATGGATTTTTCGTGGCTCAGGAACATATTTTTTGCCACCTGTTGTGTGATTGTTGAGCCACCTTGTTTTCTCTTGCTACGGACGAGGTCAACGATGAGGGCACGGGCGATTGCCAAGGGGCGAACTCCCTTGTGCTTGTAGAATTCTCCGTCTTCTGCTGCGACAACAGCCTTTGTCATCCAGTGGGAGATGTCTTCGAGGTTCACCCAATTTCTGTTTTCCTTGAAAAGTTGAGTGACAACCTCTCCGTTTCTGTCAATGACTTGTGATGCAAGTGTTGGCTTTGAGGAGGCAATTTCTGCCATGCTTGGAATGTGTCCATCTGCACCTCGGAGCATAAAAAGCCCACAGACCGCGACGACCGCACCAATGACAAGGCAAAGTGTCACGAGAGAAGAAAAGAAGCCAGATTTTTTCTTTTTGACCTCAAGAAATGCTCTTCTTTGCGAAGGAATATCTCTTTTATTATTTAACATTACGCAACACACCTCTTTTTGCAAATTTAAGTAGAAAAGATTAACTTTGCCGTTATTATAACACAATGAGGATATTTTATGCTCTTCTAAAAGGATATTTTCTATATTGGAAGGAATTTAATGTGGTTATCGCCCTAAATTTATGCTAAAATACATCCCGTTTGAGAACATTTGCTTGAATAACAGGAGGGCAATATGGGATACAAGGTTGGTCATGTGTTATACACAGAAGAAGAATTGAAGTCAAGAGTGACGGAGCTCGGAGAGCAAATTGCTCGCGATTACAAGGGCAAAACTGTCATTCTGGTTTGCGTCCTGACTGGGGCTGTGACATTTTTCACGGATTTGGCAAGGGCAATTGGTCCAGATGTTGATGTTCGTTTTGACTTTCTTTCTATTTCTTCCTATGGTTCTTCCATTGTAACGACGGGAACTGTCAGGATACAAAAGGACCTCTCAAAGGACATTCGCGATATGAATGTGATTGTTGTGGAGGACATCATTGATAGTGGGCTTTCCCTCTCATACATAAAAGACCTTCTGCTGGCACGCAGCCCGAAGTCTCTTGAATTTTGCGTGATGTTTGATAAAAAAGAACGCAGGCAAAAGAACATCCCAGTGAAGTATGTTGGCTTTGATGTTCCAGACGAATTTATTATCGGCTATGGCATTGATGTCGCCTCTCAATACAGACATTTGAAAGATCTCTGCGTAGCAGTGACAGAAGATTAGGAGATAATTTTATGAAAAAAAAGCGTCAGAAAAAAATTGGCAACAACAAACATATTGGATTTTTTATATGCCTTATCGTAACAATTATTTGTGCTGTGAACATCTTCCTTGAACCAAATGCCTTGAAGGACAAGGAAGTCCCTATTGAATCATACAGCACATTTCGCCAGGAATTGAGCCAAGGCAAATTGTCAAAGGTTAAGATCAATAATGAAAGCCTCGAGGTGGAGCGGAAAAATGGCACAAAATTCCAGACATACATACTTGATGCTGCCATCCTTCCAAGCACAATGGCAAAGGAAGGTGTCGATGTCACAGTCGAGCCCCCAAAAAAGGAGTCTTTACTTGAAGCATTTATCGTTTCATTTCTCCCTTCACTTCTCTTTCTCGTGTTCCTAGTGTTGATTTCAATGAAGATGAACGGGAAGGCATTTGACTTTGGCAAGAGCAAGGCAAAGATGTTTGAAGATAATCGCGAACCTGTTACTTTTGACGATGTGGCAGGGTGCGACGAAGCAAAGGAAGAACTTGTTGAAATTGTTGATTTCCTAAAAGAACCCAAAAAATACACAAAACTTGGAGCAAGGATTCCTCGTGGCGTGCTTCTGCTCGGAGCTCCTGGAACCGGCAAGACCCTCCTTGCTCGTGCTATCGCAGGGCAAGCAGGCGTGCCATTTTACAGTGCTTCTGGCTCTGGCTTTGTTGAAATGTTTGTGGGAGTTGGTGCTTCTCGTGTTCGTGACCTCTTTGACCACGCTCGCCAAAGTAGTCCCTGTATAGTTTTTGTTGATGAAATTGATGCAGTTGGTCGCCATAGAGGTGCAGGGCTTGGCGGTGGACACGATGAAAGGGAACAGACACTGAATCAACTCTTGGTTGAGATGGACGGCTTTGCAAGCGATGAAGAAATTATCGTCATTGCAGCCACAAACAGGCCAGACATTCTTGACCCTGCATTGCTCCGCCCTGGTCGCTTTGACCGTCAGATTGTTGTTGACCAGCCGGATGTCAATGGCAGGGAAGCAATCCTCAAGGTTCACACAAAGGACAAAAAACTCGCTGATGATGTCAGGCTTGATGTGCTTGCTAAACGCACTCCAGGTTTTGTCGGGGCAGATTTGGCAAACCTTGTCAACGAGGCTGCCCTTCTTTCTGCAAGGCATGGCAAGGATTGCCTCAATATGCCAGAGTTTGAAGAAGCAATAGACAGAGTGATTGCTGGTCCCGAGCGACACACTCGCCTCATCAGCGATGAAGAGCGAAGGATAATCGCATACCATGAAGCAGGGCACGCACTCGTCGCTGCAAACTTGAAGACCGCTGACCCAGTGCACAAAATTTCAATTGTTCCTCGTGGACACGCAGCCCTTGGTCTCACTTGGCAACTGCCAAAGGAAGACAGATTCCTCAAGTCAAAGCAGCAATTGCTGGACGAAATAACTGTTCTCTTTGGTGGCAGGGTGGCAGAGATGCTCACAATTGATTCTGTCACTACTGGGGCTTCCAATGACCTCGAGCGTGCCACAAAGCTTGCCAGAAATATGGTAACACAATGGGGGATGAGCGACGAGCTCGGGCTTGTTACAGTGGGCAAAAGGCAACAGGAAATTTTCCTTGGGCATGACATCATTGAGGACTCAAATTATAGTGGCGAGACTGCAAAGATAATTGACAGGGAAATTAAGGCAATTATTGATGGCACAATGCAACTGGCAAAGCAAATTTTGTCAGAGAAGCGAGACCAACTGGAAAAGATCAAGGATCTCTTGCTTCAAAAGGAAGTTTTGGAGGGCGATGAACTCAACGAACTGCTCGGCTACCCAATTGAAGAAAAGCCTGATGCCTCTGGCATTGCAATAGCACCAAGCGACGAACCAACCGCAGAAGTTGAATCAAAAGACCAAATGGCATAGCAAAGGAGAAAATTATGAATATTTATTCTGAAATTAATGACGCAACACTTACTCTAACACTTGTGGGCAGGCTCGATGCCTCAACAGCATCACAGCTTGAAACGGAACTCCGCAATTCCCTTGAAGGCATAAAAAGATTAGAACTTGACTTTGCAGAGGTGGATTATGTCTCTTCTGCTGGGTTAAGGGTTTTGCTCTCGGCGGAGAAGACAATGAAGCGTCAAGGCGAGCTTGTCTTGAAAAATGTCCCAGATGCAGTTATGGAAGTGCTTGAAATAACTGGCTTTGTTGACATCTTAACAATAATCTAGTGGCAAAAAATGTTTAGCATAAAAAAACTACGAAATAATGACCTCAGCATCTCGCGAGCTTTTTCCATGAGGCTCGCGACAGTTGTTGTGATTGCACTTATTTTCGTAGTTTTTTCTATTTTTATCATAAAAAAGCAAATTTATAAAGACTATGTCGGCCGTATGCTATATACTCAGGCAGAAGATGTCCGTAACCAACTCATAAAATTAACAAATCTTGACTCTTTGCAAAACGCAAAGATTGTCGCCTATATGTGGGAAAAGTATGACCACAAAACTGACAAAAAAAACTGGTGGACTTTGGCGAACCTCTTCGGCATAAAGGAGCTCGATGTTATTTCACATAATGGCATCATTACACAGTCAAGTGTCCCTGGTCGTGTTGGTAAAAATATTTGCTTGGATAAAGATGCAAACAAATTTTCCTTTCTTCTCAACTCTGGTAATGCCTATGATGGCTACATTGAGCCGATTGATAACGCTAAATTCACGAGTCAAGCTTCCTGTCGCTACATTGCAGTCAAACTTTTAAGGGGTGGAATGCTTCGCCTTGGAACAGATTTTGAGACGATTGTGAGAATTACAGATTCACATGCAGCGAGGTATCTCAACGATTACCACATCGGTCGTGATGGTTTTGTGCTTGTTCTTACTCCAAAGAATCAGATCCTGAATATTCCAAAGGCAATATTGGAGCATATAGATGCGAAGGATTTGCAAACCAACTTTGACTTTGAAGCAAATGGCATAGCTAGTGGCAGGATGAAGGGCAAGGATTACCTCTATGTGACATCAAATTTATATGGCTACTCCGTTCTTGCACTCTTGCCACAGGAAGAAGCAAATGTTGCAACAGACATCTTTATATACAGTTTTGTAATAGTGATTTGCCTCGTCTTCTTTGTGCTTTATTGGGAGATAAACAAACTGATAGACAAAACTATTCTGAAAAATATTTACAACATAAATTCAGCCTTGTCAAAGATTGCGGTTGGGCAGCTTGACACAAACATTGACATTAAAGACAGCCCAGAGTTTCGTGACCTTAGTAATGGCATAAATAACACCGTTAAAGCCTTGAAAAAAATAATGGAAGAGAAGCAAAAAGCTACCAAACTTGAGCTCGAAATTGCCAAAAATATTCAATTTTCAAGTTTGCCACGAAAAACTGACATATTTGAAAATTCGGATTATTACGAAATCTTCGCCCAAATGGACACTGCAAAGGAAGTGGGCGGTGATTTCTACGACTATTACAATGTGGCAGATGGCAAAATTGTCTTTCTTGTTGCGGATGTTTCTGGCAAGGGTGTCTATGCTGCAATGTTCATGATGATGGCAAAAACTCTTTTGAAAGCTATTGCCACAAACAACTATGACGACCCAGCGGAAATTTTGCATCAAGCAAATGAAATTCTCTGTGAAGAAAACGATGTTGATATGTTCCTGACCTGTTGGCTCGGTGTGTTTGACCAAAAAAATGGCAGGATAACCTATGCAAACGCTGGACATAATTTCCCCATCCTAATTAAAAATGGCACTGCTCAATTTTTGTCTGTCAAGCCAAATTTCGTGCTAGCTGGCATGAAAAACAAAAAATATGAAAATCATACTGTTGACCTGGAACCAGGAGACAAAATTTTGCTCTATACAGACGGTGTAAATGAAGCACAAAATCACGATTTGCAATTCTTTGGCAATGAAAGACTTCTAAGTGCTGTTGCAACTGCAATAGGCTACAATGCTTCCAACCTTTGCCACTTTGTGAGAACCAAGGTGAAGGATTTCGTGGTAGGGGCGGAGCAAACGGACGATGTCACGCTCCTTTGCCTTCTTGCAAGGAACAAATATGTGCTTGACTATGAACCAAAAATAGAAAATATCTCTTCTGTCATTGACTATTTGGAAGAAAAATTATCCAGCCTTGCAGTGAGCAAAAAAATAATTTCTCACATTTCAATCGTTGCTGACGAAATTTGTGCCAATATTGCACAATACAGCGGAGCGGACAAGGCGTCAGTTGAAATTTATAAAAAAGATAATAGCCTTGTGGTTTATTTCAAGAGCAACGGCGTGCAATTCAATCCTCTTGAAAACAGCGACCCAGACATCACCCTGTCAGCAGAGGAACGAGACCTCGGAGGACTTGGCATCTTGATTGTTAAAAAACTTGTGGATAGTGTCGCATATGAAAACAAAGACGGGCAAAACATTCTCCGCATTGAGGCAAAACTTGATGTAGATTAAGCAAACAAAAAAGTAACCACGATTTCGCTAGAAGTCGTTGGTTACTTTTTTATTTTGTGAAATTTTTGGTGAAAGTTGCAGATTTTATAAAATTCAAAAACTTTTCAAAAAAAATTTTTAACCAATCTTGACAAATTATTATATTACTGTTAAACTTACGCAGTTTTGAGAGTTAGCACTCAACTTTTGAGAGTGCTAATTGCCTTTGGGGGTGAGAAATTTTGATCACGGAACGCCAGTTGGAAGTCGTTTTGTCTGTTGTGTATGAATACATCAAGAGTGGCGAGACCGTCGGGAGTTCCACAGTGGCAAAGAAATTTCTCCGCCACAGGAGCCCAGCCACGATAAGAAATGAGATGAGCAGTCTTGAAGCCTTGGGCTTCCTGAAGCACACCCACACATCAAGTGGCAGGGTGCCGACTTCGCTCGGTTACAGGCTCTATATAGACACGGTGCTGGAACGGGCAAGGGACAACAACTCAATTGAGCTCCTGCAAGACATCACATCTCGCAAGACGGACATCGAGAACTCAATGCACAGGGCTTCCGAATTGCTCTCAAAGATGTCAAACTACATCGGCATTGCAGCCTTCACGCCACTAGACACAGTGAAATTCCACAAGATGGACATGGTGCTCCTGTCAGAGGGGCACGCCCTGCTCGTCGTCGTCTTAGAAGGCGGAGTGCTGCACAAACGCATGCTCTCCTTCCCCTCGGACATCACGCAAGAATTGCTTGACGAGATTTGCCACTACATAAACAAATTCTCCGGCAAGACTTGGCAAGATGTAAGAAATATCGCCCGTGCTTCCATTTGGAACGACCTTGTGAGATACAGGACGGAATGCTCAAAGGCGATTGAGGAAATTGACAGCCTCCTTGGAATTGGCAAGCCTAGGGTCTTCACGGGCAGTTTCAGCCACATCATGGGCTTGAAGGACTTTCAAGACCTCACACGAGTCAAGGCACTTTGCTCCTTCCTCGAAGAAGAGGAAAATATGGCGAGCCTCGTGGCGAGTTGCGGAGCGAACAAATTCAATGTCACTCTCGGAGCGGAAAGCGAATTTGAAACCCTCGGGCAAACAGCAATGGTGACGGCGAGTGCAGATGTGATGGGGCAAAGGGCAGTTGTCGGCCTCATCGGACCAGAGAGGATGGACTTTGAACAGGCAATAGACACTATCCATTGTGTCTTGGACATCATAACAAACAAAGGAAAGGATGACACAAATGTCAGCAAGAGATGAACTTGAAGAATTGAAAAAAGAACTCGAAACAGACTCTGACGAAAATCTTGAAAAAGAAATTGAAGAGCAGGAAGAGCAAGCAGAGCCAGACGAACTCACAGCATTAAAGGCTGAGAACGAAAAATTGCGTGAAGATGTCATGAGGGCAAAGGCGGACTACTTCAACCTCCGCACAAGGACGGAAAAACAGCGTGAGACAAACGCAATCTTGGCAGCGGAAAGTGCTGTGAACGCAATGCTCCCTGTCTTTGAGAACCTCGAGCGAATCACAGACGCCTTGCAGGACAAGGAAGACGCCTTGGCAAAGGGCATCCTCATGGTGCAAAAGCAATTTGCGGACTCACTCGCTTCCCTCGGGCTCGAATTTATTGATGCCAGTGGCGACTTTGACCCAGCACTCCACGAGGCAATCCTCATGGAGCCAGTTGAGGACGAGGCAATGGACGGCAAGATAATCGGTGCTGTCAGCCGTGGCTACAAGCTCGGTGGCAGAGTGCTCCGTGCTTCAAAGGTTCGTGTCGGCAAGTTTAACGGCTAATTAAATAAGTAAAAAATTTCAAAAAAGGAGATATATAACAATGGCAAAAACAATTGGAATTGACCTTGGAACAACAAACAGTTGTGTCGCAGTGAAGGAAGGCGACAGCGTAAACGTTATCCCAAACCCAGAGGGAATGAGAACGACACCTTCTGTCGTGGCATTCTCAAAGGACGGAGAAATTTTGGTGGGAACCTTGGCAAAACGCCAAGCAATCGTGAACCCAGACAGGACGATAATTTCCATCAAGCGTGCAATGGGTAGCGACAAAAAACTTTCTATCGACGGAAAGGACTACACACCACAGCAGATCTCTGCAATGATCTTGAAGAAGCTCAAGAAGGACGCAGAGGACTACCTTGGCGAGCCTGTCACAAAGGCGGTCATCACCTGCCCTGCATACTTCACAGACGCACAACGCCAAGCAACAAAGGACGCAGGCACAATAGCCGGCCTCACAGTTGAACGTATCATCAACGAGCCAACGGCAGCCTGCCTTGCCTACGGTATGGCAAGCGGTGCAAACGACCAGAAGATCATGATCTATGACCTCGGCGGTGGCACATTTGATGTTTCCATCCTCGATGTCGGCGATGGTGTCTTTGAAGTCCTCTCCACATCAGGCGACAACAACCTCGGTGGCGACGACTGGGACAACGCAATCGTCCAGTGGATGGCAAGCGAGTTCAAGAAGAGCGATGGGATTGATTTGCTCCGTGACAAGATGGCGAGCCAAAGGCTCCGTGAAGCAGCGGAAAAGGCAAAGATTGAACTCTCTGGCGTTTCAGAGACGACAATTTCTCTGCCCTTCATCACAGCGGACGCAAGTGGCCCAAAGCACCTTGAATTGAAACTCACCCGTGCAAAGTTTGAGGACCTCACCCGCGACCTTCTCGAAAGGACGAGGAAGCCTGCCCTCACAGCATTGCAGGATGCAGGGCTCTCCGCCTCTGATGTCAGCAAAATTTTGCTCGTTGGTGGCTCAACCCGTATGCCAATGGTTCAGAGGCTCGTGCAAGACCTCATGGGCAAGGAGCCTTCAAAGGGCATCAATCCAGACGAGTGCGTTGCAATGGGCGCTGCATACCAGGGAGCAATCCTCGCGGGCGACGCCGGAAGCGACATTGTCCTCGTTGATGTCACGCCACTCAGCCTCGGGCTCGAGACACTCGGTGGCGTCTTCACAAAAATAATTGAAAAGAACACAGCAATCCCAACAAACAAGACCCAGGTCTTCACGACAGCGGCGGACAATCAGCCAGGAGTGGAAATCCATGTCTTGCAGGGCGAGCGTGCAATGGCAGCAGACAATGTCACACTCGGTCGCTTCACCTTGGACGGCATTGCTCCAGCCCCACGTGGCATCCCACAGATAGAGGTCACCTTTGACATAGACAGAAACGGCATCGTCAATGTCTCTGCAAAGGACAAGAACACAGGCAAGGCACAGAACATCACAATCCAGTCTTCACGCCTCACAGACGAGGAAATCGAGAAGATGAAGCGTGATGCCGAGATAAACGAGAGTGCAGACAAGGCACGCCGTGAGCTCGTCGATGCAAAGAACGAAGCCGAGTCTGTCATCTACCAGTCAGAGAAGCTCATTGCGGAAGTGACAACGATAGACAGCACAAAGGCAAAGGAACTTGTCGAGACCTTGAAGGAAAAGATGAAGGGCGAGAACGCAAGCGACATCAAGAGTGCTTCACAAGCCCTCATGACAGAGATGCAGAAATTCGCACAGGCAAAGGCACAGGCAGAGGCAAGCCAAGCACAGGCAAACGCAGGTGCTGAGGCAAGCCAGCCAAGTGGCGATGCAAGTGGCGACACAGTTGACGCCGAGTTCACAGACAAATAAATCCTGCCACTTCTAGTGGCTTGCGACACACGTCGCAAATTTGCAACATAAAAGAGGAAAGCATGGCACAGAAAGATTATTACGAGATTCTGGGGGTCGGCAGAAACGCCACCCCAGAAGAAATAAAAAAAGCCTACCGAGCTCTCACTCGCAAATACCACCCAGACCTTCACCCGGGAGACAAGGACGCCGAGGCAAAATATAAAGAAATAAACGAAGCACACGAAGTCTTGTCCGACCCACAAAAAAAAGCCCAGTATGACCAATTTGGCACAGTGGGCGACATGGGAGCAGGCGGCTTCAGTGGCGGTGGCTTTGGTGGTTTTGACTTCGGTGAGGACTTGGGCGACATCTTTGGCAACCTCTTTGGCATGGGAGGCAGGAGTCGCAGGAGCAATCCAAACGCCCCAACGCAGGGAGAAAACCTTGAATACAGCATGAGGATTTCCTTGGAGGACGCCTATCGTGGCACAAAACGCACAGTGGAGATCACTCGTGTGGAGACCTGCTCACATTGCCACGGCAACGGCGCAGAACCAGGCACAAATGTCAAGACCTGCTCCACATGTAACGGCAGTGGCGTTGTCACGCAGGTTGCGAACACGCCATTTGGTCAAATGAGGCAGCAGCATGTTTGCCCCACCTGCCACGGCAAGGGAAAAATGGTGGAGACACCATGCAAGGAGTGCAAGGGCTCTGGGCAAATTCGCCGTCGCCATCCTGTTGAGGTTACAATTCCAGCGGGAGTTGACACTGGAGTCCGCCTTCGTGTCGCAGGGCATGGCAACGCTGGCACAAACGGTGGGCCTTCTGGCGACCTCTTCATCATGATCGAGGTGGCGGACGACAGCCGTGTCACGAGGAACGGCGACGACCTTGCGACTTCAATTGAGATCACATACCCACAAGCAGTTTTGGGTTGCACAGTTTCCGTTGAAACCTTGGACGGAGAGGAGAAACTCAACATCCCGCCTGGCACCCAGGCAGGGAGCAAACTCCGCATCCGTGGGCGTGGTATGCCTCGCCTTCGCTACCG
>R07__coassemble_397_pt1 | contig 15306 bp, 14 predicted proteins | sample R07__metabat2_high_PE_033 | metagenome-assembled genome bin R07 | reverse complement strand
TCGTCAATCTGCGTGACAGGGACTGCGATTTGCCTCGTGTGCTTCAAGAGCTCCATTGCTGTCGCTCTGTCGTTTGTGATGTCGGCGACTTCATACTTGACATGAAGAGCAGTCAAATATTCCTTCACCCTGTCGCACCATGGGCAAGTTTGTGTTGAATAAACCTTTACCATTTTAATAACCTCCCTTTATTTTTTGCTTAAATATTCGTCAATTTCCACTGCTGCCTGTTTGCCTGCACCCATTGCAAGGATGACAGTTGCTGCCCCCGTGACAATGTCGCCACCGGCAAAGACCCAAGGCAAGCTTGTTTGGCAAGAATTTTCGCGTGTTTTTATATAGCCATATTTTGTGAGTTCAAGCCCTGCGAAATTGCTGAGCAAGACCTTGTTTGCCCCTTGCCCAATCGCCTCAATCACGCAGTCTGCATCAATGACAAATTCGCTGCCCTTGATTGGCACAGGGCGACGGCGACCGCTATCGTCTGGCTCGCCAAGCTCCATCTTTATGCACTTCACTGCCCTCAGTTTGCCAAGGTCGTCCGCCAAATATTCTGTGGGCTTCGTTAGCCAAGCAAAATTTATGCCCTCTTCCACAGCGTGGTGATATTCCTCTGCCCTTGCAGGGAGCTCCGCGGCACTACGCCTATAAACAATCGTAACATTCTCTGCCCCGAGCCTCAATGCACTGCGGGCAGCGTCCATCGCAACATTGCCACCGCCAACAACCACGACATTTTTTGAGTGCTTTATCGGTGTGTCATATTCTGGGAAGAGGTAGCCCTTCATGAGGTTAATCCTCGTGAGAAATTCAGAAGCAGAATAGACACCGGGTAGTGCTGTGCCTGGCACACCTTGAAACTTCGGAGCACCGGCACCGACTGCTATGTAGCAGGCATCAAAATCCTTTTCTAATTCTTCCTTTGTGATCGTTTGCCCCACGACAGCATTGCACTCAATCTCCACGCCGAGGGAGAGGAGGTTTTCAATTTCCGCCTTCACAATCGCCTTTGGCAAACGGAATTCTGGGATGCCGTAGATCAAGACACCGCCAGCTGTGTGGAGTGCTTCAAAAATTTTTACATAATAGCCGAGCTTCGCCAAGTCGCCTGCCACTGTGAGGGCGGAAGGGCCAGACCCGACGACTGCCACACGCCCCTTGAAATCAGACTTCTTTTTGCTTGCACTTGGCTTTTTGTTTTGCAATTTCCAGTCCGCAACGAGCCTCTCGAGCTTGCCAATTGCGACTGGCATGCTGTCCTTTATCCGCCCGACTGTGCAAAGCCCCTCGCACTGATTTTCCTGCGGGCAAACCCTGCCACAAACAGCAGGAAGGCTTGTGTAGCGAGACAAAATTTCGCCAGCACCTTCCAGATTGCCACTCTTTACCTCGGCGATGAAGGCAGGGATGTCAATCCCCACTGGGCAACCCTCAACGCAGGGCTTTGTCTTGCAATTGAGGCAACGAGAAGCCTCAATCACGCCTTCTTCTGGCGAATAGCCGAGGCAGACCTCGTCAAAATTCTTCGCTCTGACGAGTGGCTCTTGTTCTTTTATCGGAGTTCTTGTCTTTGAAACTGCCATTTATTTTCCCTCCTTGTAATTATTGAAGGAGAGTGTTTCTTCTTCCTTGTATTGTTTGCTTCTTGCTAAAAATTCGTCCCAATCGACGGAAAGCCCGTCAAACTCTGGGCCATCGACGCAGGCGAAAAATATCTTGTTCCCCACCGTCACTCGGCAACAACCGCACATCCCGGTGCCATCCACCATGATAGGGTTGAGGGAGACAACGCATGGCAGGGCAAGCTCGCGGCACTTCTCAGCACAAAACTTCATCATGATGGAAGGACCGATCGCCCAACATTTGTCCAGCACAACACCGTCACGCTCCGAGACAAGTTGCATCGCCTCTGTCACGACACCCTTCTGCCCGAGGCTTCCGTCGTTTGTGGTGAATATTATTTCGTCACTATATTTTTTGCACTCATCCTGCAAAATTATTAGGTCTTTGTTTCTGCCACCGAGGATTGTGATCACGCGGTTGCCTGCCAACTTCAATGCCTTTATGATCGGGTAAAGGGCAGCAATGCCAACTCCGCCCCCGACCATCAGGACTGTGCCGTAATTTTTCACTTCGCTTGGCATACCGAGTGGTCCTGCGATGTCCGTGATGGCGTCGCCAACGTTTAGGCTTGACAAAATTGCCGTGCTCCGCCCCACGACTTGGAAAATCAGACGAATCGTGCCAGCTTCTGTGTCGTAATCCGCGATCGTGAGAGGGATTCTTTCCCCCTTGTCGCCAGCCCGAAGCACCACGAATTGCCCTGCCTTTGCGTGGCTAGCAATCCTCGGCGCCTTGACTGTTATGTCAAATTCATTATCTGTTATCTGAAACTTTGAAATAATTTCAAACAATTGTTTCTACCCCAATTCTAAAATTTTACAACTTGCCGTGGTAGGCAAAGCGGAACAATTCAATGACTTGCTCCTTTGTGGGCGTTACTGGGTTTGTGGCAAGGGTTCTGTCCGCCATTGCGAGGGTGGCAAGGGTGTCAAGCTCCGCTTCAAAATTTTCCTTTGACACTCCTGCTAACTGTATCGTTGTTGGAATGCCGAGCTTGTCCACAAGGTTCTTGACAGAGCGGATGAGAGCCAAGGCACTCTGGCGAATTGACGAACCCTCTATGCGAAGCACGTGTGCCATTGTGGCATAGCGTTGGGCTGTCTCTGTCAATTTTGTGTCGCAACCAGCGTTGAACTTCATGACATATGGCAGGAGGATTCCGTTTGCCCTGCCGTGGGGGATGTGAAAGCGTGCTCCCAAGGCGTGAGCCATTGCGTGGTTCAAGCCAAGCCCAGCGTTGGAGAAGGCAATGCCAGCCATGCAGGCAGCATCGTGAACTGATTGGCGAGCTTCCAAATTTTTTCCGTCTTTATAAATAACAGGCAAATTGTGGCAAATGAGTTGAATTGCCTTTTCTGCCATTGCGTCGGAGAAGTCTGAATGTTTGACAGAAACAAAAGCCTCCAATGCGTGGGTGAGGACATCGATTCCAGTGTCTGCCGTCACCTTTGGTGGCACAGAGAGAACGAGGGAAGCGTCGAGCACTGCTGCGTCTGGCAAAAGCCTGTCGCTAATCAATGGGTATTTCGCTCCTTTTTCCTTGTCTGTGATGACAGCATAGGCACTCACTTCTGAGCCCGTGCCAGAGGTTGTCGGGATGACGATGAAGTGGACAGGGTTTTGCCCGAGCTTCGTCTCCCAAAAGAAGCGAACAGCCTTCGCCGTGTCTATTGGGCTGCCTCCGCCCATTGCGATTATGCAGTCTGCATTTTGCTTTTCCATTGCTTCCAAGGCACTTGTTACAGTGCCAGTGTCTGGGTCAGGATGGACATCGCTGAAAATTGCGTATGAAGCACCAATTTTGTCCAAGTGGCGAGTAACATAATTCACCATTCCGCTTTCTGCAATGAACTTGTCTGTGATGATAAGGACATTTTTTCTGCCTTCGAGCACAGGGTCAAGCGAACACTCTGCCATATAAATTTTTGCTCCCAAGTTAAAGGTAAACATATTGCCACGCCCTTCCGAATATTTTTTTGTTATTATACAACAGTATCAAAAATTTTCGGGTAGATTTTTGAAAAATTTGCAAAAAAAATTGGAGCGTATATAGCATCTCATCGCTGTTTACTTAACAGGAATTTTCAAAAAGACTTTACAATAAGCAAAAAATAACGGCACGAAGCGATCTCATTTTTTTTAGAGATTTTCGTGCCTTTTGTTTTTGCTATCACCGAATATTGAATTTTAGCAATGTAAAATTCTCTTTACATTTTTTTGTTGACTTTGTGTGTTTTTCTTAATTAATAGTCCTCAATTGCTTCTAAAATAGGTGTTTTTTCCACAGCCAAATGACTGCTAAGATGGCGAGGACAAACGACCAAACGATGACGATCACGAAGCCCAATGGGTGGCTAGCGTATGGGACTGGCACATTCATGCCGAAGAGCCCAGAGATGAGTGTTGGGACGGAGAGAACAATCGTGATAGATGTCAGGTATTTCATAACTATATTCAAGTTGTTTGAGATGACGGAGGCAAATGTGTCTGTGATGCCACCGAGCACATCCGTTTGAATCTGTGCCATCTCCATTGCCTGGACATACTCTATCTGCACATCTTCCAAGAGGTCCTCGTCCTCGGCAAAGTGGGAGATGAGGTAGTCTTCCGATGATGTCGAGCAGATGCGAAGGAGTTTCTCCACGACGACCTTGTTTGACTTCAAGGCGATTGTGTAATAGGTCAGCCCCTTTTGTAAGTCGAGCAAGAGGAAAAGGTTATCGTTTTTCATTGTCTTGCGTAGGTCGTCCTCCACTCTGTCACTTATGCGAGTGATAAGGCGCAGGTCGTTCAGGAAAAAAACGGCAGAACGATAGAGGAGCATAAAGAGAAATCGCGTCTTGAAGGCTGTGTTGAAGAATTTGAAATTTCCGTCTGCGAACTTGTTGACGATATTGTTCTCTTCAGTGCAAATTGTAACGAAATATTTTGGCGTGACGATAATGCCAATCGGAATTGTGTCATAGTCGTTATCCTGTTGCGTCCTGTTGCGTGGCACATTAATTATAACAAAGAGGCACTCTTCCTCCACCTCTATGCGAGATGATTCCTCTGGGTCAAGAGCCGCACGAAGCATATACTCTTCAATTTTTGTAATCCGAGACACCTGACAAATTTCAGCATCACTTGGAGTAACAAGCGAGAGCCAAATTCCCTCTGGCAATTCCTGCTCGGGGGAGTATGAAACAAGTTTTTCATTTTCTGTCTTTAATATAGATAGCATAATTTTTTACCACACATTATTCTCTTAAAATTGAAACAGCACCACAAGCGACTGCAACCGCTGTGGATGCCTTCAAAATTCTTTTTCCTAGCGTGATTGGCGTGAAGCCCTTTTGCAGCAACTTTTGTGCTTCCGTCGGCGACCAATCTCCCTCTGGACCAATCGCAATGGCGACACTCTCCTGCAACTCCAAATTCTTCAAGGAAACTGTGTCGTCCGATAAAATGGCGGCGAGCCTTTGGCTGGGCAAGGAGTCGAAGTCAAAATTGCAAAATTTTATAGGTTCATTTAATTTTGGAGGCACAATTGCACTTGACTGTTTTGTGGCTTCGTCCAAAATTTTCCCCCAACGGGACATTTTTTTGTCTAATTCACCTGGCAAAATTTTTGGCACGGAGCGTTCTGCAATGAGGGGAATGATTTTTGTTACGCCAGTTTGTGCCGCAAAGCGAAGGGAGTCTTCCCATTGATCAGTTTTGAGGAGGGCAAGGAGCAACACAAGCTCTGTTTCGTCCTCAACTTCTTCACTCTTTATTTCCCGTGCAAAGACATCTTCACCGTGGCATTCGAGCTTCAAGAGAATCTTTCTGCCGACTGCCTTGTCACTTTTTTCAGAGAGAAGCCCCTCCACGAGCGAGCCGGTGTAGAGTCGTCTCACCTTCACAAGGTGATGTGCTTCCTGGTGCGAGATGTGCCACAGTTTGCTCTCTGCATCAAAAGAGCAATTTTCAAGCCTTAACCTTGGTAGCGACACCCCACCATTCTCCTTTCACGAACTCTACCACTACTTCCATATTGGCACTTGCCAGTGCTTCAAGGAAAATTGGCTTTTCAGTTTCGAGCATTCCGGAGAAAATTGCCTTGCCGTCCTTACCGATGACAGAGGGGACATATGGGAGCATGGTTGTGAGGGGGTCGAGCAAGATGTTAGCCATTAGGATATCAACATGCTTGTCAAAACCCTTCAAGAGGTCGCCAATTTCCAGCGTAACTTTGTTTTTGGGAACACCGTTGAGCTCCAAATTGTTTGCAACTTCTTCCAAGACAGTTGCGTCAATGTCACGGGCTGTGGAGGAACTCGCCCCGAGCTTTATCGCGGCAATGGAAAGGATGCCACTCCCTGTGCCAATGTCTGCCACCTTTGCTCCGCGAGAAATATATTTTTCAAGCAAGGTGAGGGCAATTTGCGTGCTTTCGTGGTAGCCTGTGCCAAAGGCACTCCCAGGGTTTATGAAAAGTGGGGTTACATTTCCATCAATTTTGTCCTTGTGCCAAGGGGCTAGGACAACAAGATTTTTGCCCACAGGCAGGGGCGGAAATGCTTCTTTCACAACTGTGTGCCATGGTTGGTTTTCAACCTTTCCTGCATCTTCAATTTCAATTTTGCACATATTTTCCGCTGCTGCGAGGAGTTTGTCCTCCCAATAGGAGATATCTTCCTTGTTCAGGAAATATGCACGGAGCCTTGTGTCGCCGTTTGGCAAATTCTGCACTTCGCTACCGATGCACTCGGCAACATTTGCAAGTGACATGAGCATATCCTCGCTTGCGGAGGATCGAATTGTGACATACCACCAAAAATCCAAATTTTCCATAATTTTCATCCTTTAATAAACATTCCAAAAGATTGATGTGGCTTTCTTTGCCACATTATAGTCGCCGATTATCGTCAGGTTTCTCAACTGTGCCTTCCCGTGTGGAGGCAGGATTGTCGCTGGCACAAAAGCAGTAGCGACTTCCTTTCTCTTTTCGTTGAGGAAGGAGATGCCTGCCTCAAATTTTATTTCCTTGTCGCTTTTGTTCACAAGGGTGACTATGAGCCCATCCTTTGAGACAATAAAGTGCTTATAGACAACATCTGGCATATCTCGGATATAGCCCTCCTTTGAGAGTTCCGCACTCGCAACGCCAAAGGTGGCAAAAAATGTGAGCATTGCCAATAACACAGCAATTGATTTTTTCATTTTGTTTCCTCCCTCAATTTATAGTTCTTGCTAAACCGATTTATTTTAGCACAAAATTATATTTTTAGCGAAGTTTTTTGTGGCGACCTTACCAAGAGCCACCGCCTCCGCCACCGCCGCCTCCGCCAGAGAAGCCACCGCCGCCGAAGCCAGAGCCACCAGAGATGGTGAAGCCTCCCTTGTCAGCATTGAAGGACTTAACCGATTGCTTCATGTCGCTACTCAACCTGTTCAGGCAGGAATTGAGGAGCATGATGTCAAAGAGGTCTGGTGAACTCGCTTCATACCAAGTCGGGGTGTAGCTGATGTCCCTCAAACGATCAGCAAATTTCTCCGCCCAGGTTTTTGCCACTCCGAGGGCAACAGCATAGGGCAGGAAGCGTTCATACTGCACATTTGGAGCAGCAAATTCCTTGTCGCGAGCTTCAAAAAATTCAAGCCTGTCCTTCTCCGCCATGCTGAGGAAAAGTTCAATTCCACGCACATGTTCATAGTCGGCAAGCCCTTCAGCAGTATAGTCGCTCGTCTTGAGTGCAAGGGCGGAAATTGGCAAGCTCGTTACCATAAAGGCACAGAGCGTTGCAAAATAGACTTCGCATTCGTCAATCGCTGCACAAGCAAAGACAAGAGCCCCACCATAAAGGCACAAAAGAGAAATAACTCCACCGAATGCCGACCAAGCCCTCACTCTTGGCACAGAGGCGATAGAGCGAAACACTGCGTAGCAAATGCCACAGGGGACGAGGCAGGCAAGTGCGATGATGACTAGGCTCTCCAAGTCCTCTCCCCAAAAGGGCGTGACGGCCATGAGCGAAACGACAAAGATAGCGAGCTGGGCAAGGCAGGGCAATGACTTCGTTGCAACCTTGCCGAGAAGGAAACTTTCCGCACGGAACTTCACGGTCGTAAGGAGGTCGTAGAACTTTTCGCCATTTTTCTTTGTGAGGGAAATCGTCGTGCCATCAGCAAAGAGATCCACCATTAGAGCCTGCAAATCAGGCGAAATGCTAGCGTCCCTCTTCACCTCGTCCAATGGCCTTGCACATTCAAGGGTGATTATTTTTTTGGAAGAGAAGAAAAGCCCCTTTTCTTCTCTTTCTTTTATCTTTATATAGCCCTTTGTGGCAAGGAAAATTATGTCCGCTGTGACGGCACTCTGACGGCACTCGCCAGTCTTGATGAAGCTCGCGATTGACGGAGTAATGTCTCTTCTAATGTCCCAAATTGGGATGACAACAGCAGGAACCTTCTTTGAATGTATGTGAAACGCAAGGAAGGTTGCAAGAAGAAGTGAAAGGGCTGCGAAGCCAAAGGCAATTTTTTCCACAGCCTTCATATTGCCAAAATATGGCTCAGGCTCTGTCACGAGCCCCTTGTTAAAGGAGTAACAAACTGTGAGCCCTTCGCCTGCCCTTAACTCAGCCGTCGTGGCAATTGTATTGCCTTTTTTGACTCCGCCCTGCATGTAGCCCTTTTCGCCCCGAGCTCCGCGATACCATTCAATCGCCTTGAAATTTTGCCCATTTGGCAGGGAAACAGTGCAACTAGCATGGCGAATAGGGCAGCCCCACATGTCCCCCGTCGCATTCCAGTAGAGTTCATCATGGTCGGGGAAAAATCCAATTTGCCTCGTTGCAGTGTAGGAAATTGTGAACTTGTAAAGTCCCGAGCTGAGAGTGCGGTTTGCATCGCCAACCCTGATTGTTATGTGGTCAGAGTCAATTTCTGTGGCAAAGGGGCAAGGCTTGCCGTCAATCTTGCATTCTGTGACGGTGAAGTCGCTTTTGTAAATTCTGCCCTCGCCGTCACGCTTCAGGATCGGAATTTGGCGGACAATTCCGTGCTTGCCATCAAGGTCGAGCCTCATAGAAATTTCTTCCGTCACGGAGATCACAGAATCCGGCTGGATCTTCACATCGCACTTGAAATTCTCAATCGTGTCCGCTCTTGCCGTGCTTGGTGCTAGGCATGCAAAAAAGAGCAGTAGGCAAACTGCTACCGCTCTATATTTTGAAAAAATTTGCATCAGGCTATTCATAATTAAAAATGCACAGTTGGAGTTGTGCGTGACTCTTCGCTTGTCTCAAAGTAGGACATCTTGGAAAAGCCGAACATCCTTGCCACAAGCACAGACGGGAAGACTTCGCAAGCATTGTTCAAGTTCCTCACGCAACCGTTATAGAAACGGCGTGCAAGTTGCAGGTCGTCCTCAATCTTGCTGAGCTCCGTTTGAAGAGAGAGGAAATTTTGGTTTGCCTTCAAGTCTGGGTAATTCTCGGACAAGGCAAAGAGTTTGCCAAGGGTTCCTGTGAGAGCGTTTTCCGCCTTGAAACGCTCGTCAGCTCCGTTTGCAGAAGCGATTTGATTACGCATTTTTATCACATTTTCCAAAGTTTCCTTTTCATGTGCCGCATAGCCCTTGACAGTTTCGACAAGGTTTGGCACAAGGTCAAACCTGCGACGGAGTGCGACATCAACGCCACTGAATGCTTCAAGAGCCATATTTCTGCCCTTCACAAGCCCATTGTATATCGCCAAGAACCAAAGTAAAAACAAAAGTAGAACTCCAATAATTACTGCTAATGTAATTGTCATAAAGATTACCTCCAAAAAAATTTTCATTTTGGTTATTATAATATAGTTTTAGCTTTTTGGACGATTTTTTGTGCTATAATACCCCAAAAAATTTGAATTAATGAGGTTGCCATGGAAATTATTGGACTTACAAAAGAAGAAGTTTTAGAGAGTCGTGCGAAATTAGGCTCGAACACCTTGACAGAGAAAAAGAGACAAAGTCTCCTTGTTAAAATTTTGCTCGGTTTCACAGATCCGATGATTCTAATCCTGCTTTTTGCCCTAGCGGTGCAACTGGTACTTTTCTTCATTGGCAAAGCGGATTGGCAGGAGAGTTTCGGTGTGTTCCTAGCTATAATGGTGGCAAATCTAGTCTCTGCCCTGAGCGAATATAAACAGGAAGGGCAAGCAAACGCCTTGAAATCAGAGACCTTGGCGAAGGAAAAGGCAAGGGTTCTGCGTGACGGTGTTTTGCAGGAAGTTCCCATCACGGAAATTGTGACAGGAGATGTCATTTTTGCCCAAGCAGGAGACAGATTGCCTGCGGACGGAGAAGTTATCTCGGGACGCCTCATGCTTGACCAAGCAACCTTGAACGGCGAGACAGAAGAAGCAGAAAAAGTCCCGACAGGCGGTGAGGCTTACGACACAAGCGACCTCTTGAACCGCCACTATGTCTATCGTGGCACAGTTGTCTGTGGTGGCGAGGGCTACATCAAAATAAAGGTCGTGGGAGACAAAACCCTCTTTGGCAAGCTCGCCCTTGAGGTGCAGGAGGTTCCTCGTGCCACACCACTCCAATTGAAGCTCGCACGCCTTGCAAAGCAAATTTCTATCTTTGGCACAGTCGGGGCTGCCACAATCGTTTGTGCAATCTTGGCTCGGACATATTTCGCTGGCGGTGCTTGCGACCTCATCGGCTGGGTCAAGGTGACGCTTGATGCCTTCACTGTCGCTGTTACTATCATTGTTTGTGCAGTGCCAGAGGGGCTTCCTATGCTCACTTCGCTTCTCCTCTCGCTCAAAAGTATAAAGATGTCTCGCGACAATGTTCTTGTGAGAAAAATTAACGGCATTGAAACAGCAGGAAGCACAAGCATCCTCTTCACAGACAAAACTGGCACTATAACGGAGGGCAAACTTTCTGTCGTTACCTTGGCGACAGGTGACAGGGCTCGCTTCAAGAGCTTGAGCGAAGTGGCACCTGCGTTGCAAAAGGATATCGCAATTTGCATTGGTCTCAATAACAGTGCAAAGGCGAATGGTGCCACAATCCTTGGGGGTAATCCAACGGACAGAGCCCTCATGGCCTTCCTTGCTGGCGAAGACAAGATTGACTTGCTTTCTGACACGCAGATTTCGAACTTTGAGCCATTTGACTCATCAAAAAAATATTCCTTGCTTGAAGTGGTAGGAGAAGATGGCGAGAAAGTTCAATACACAAAGGGAGCCGCAGAGCGTGTGATAGAAGGTTGCACTCACTTTGTCACGACTGACGGCGAAATCTCAGAGCTTTCGGAAAAGTGCAAACTCTATGACTACCTCGACAATGAGTCTCGCGCCTCAATGAGGCTCATCGGAGTTGCAAAGCGATTGGGTGAAATGCAAATACTTCTTTGCCTTGTGAGTATCCGTGACGATGTGAGGCAAGAAGCAAGAGTTGCAATAAAAACAGTTCACACGGCAGGAGTTCAGGTCGTGATGGTGACAGGCGACAGAAAACAAACAGCCGTGGCGATCGCTCGCGATGCTGGGCTTCTCACAAATGATGACCAAATTGCCCTGACATCAGCCGAAATGGCACAAATGTCGGACGAAGAATTGAAGCGTATTCTGCCACACCTTCGTGTTGTGGCTCGTGCCTTGCCGACGGACAAGAGTCGCCTTGTTCGCATTGCACAGGAACTTGATTATGTTGTTGGCATGACTGGCGACGGTGTCAATGATGCTCCAGCCTTGAAGAGGGCAGATGTCGGCTTCGCAATGGGAAGCGGAACAGAAGTTGCAAAGGAAGCAGGCGACATCACGATCCTTGACGACAATTTCTGCTCCATCGCAAAGGCGATCCTCTATGGCAGAGCGATGTTCCAGAGCATTCGCAAATTCCTAATTTTCCAGCTCACAGTCAATGTGGCAGCCGTTCTTGTTTGCTTCCTTGCTCCATTACTCGGGCAAAATGTTGTCCTGACGGTTGTGCAACTCCTCATAGTAAATATGGCAATGGACCCCCTTGCTGCAATTGCCTTCGGAAGTTTGAAGGCAAACGAAAGCCTTATGAAGCAAGAGCCAATTCCTCGTAGGGAAGGGATAATCACGGGGCGTATGCTCTCGCAAATCATCTTTGGTGCAACCTACATCACAGCAATTTGCCTTGCGATAATCTTTGTGCCATATGTTTCAGCCCTCTTTGAAAACTCGGAGTCTTTCTTGTATCTACGCACAGCACTCTTTGCCACCTTTATGATTTCAATTACCTGCAACGGCTTCAACGCCTTGGCAGATGGGCTTAACCCCTTTGCGGATATCGTGGAAAACAAAATTTTTGCCTTCATGATGTGCTTCATCTTTGTGCTTCAATTTGCATTTATTTCCCTTGGTGGTGCAATGTTTGGTGTGACGCCTCTCACTGCCGCGAGTTGGGGAGTTTGTATTTGCATGGCAATCCTCACCATTCCGCTTGAAAGTGTGCGGAAAATTGTTGTAAAAATCTTCAAAAGATAAAAAAATGAGCAGACTATTTTAGTCTGCTCCTTTTTGTTTTGCCTTTTCATTTCGCATATTTGCGTAAATTATAACACAAAATTGCAAACTTGTGGTATTATTTCACAAGTTTTATGTGCAGGAGGCGAAAACTTTGTTAGAAAATTTGATTGAAATTGCGTTGCAAAAGCATGCGACAGACATCCACATTTCTTGTGATAATAATATTTCGCTCCGTATAGGCGGAGCAATTGAAAAAATTTCATTAGACAACTATGTGCTAGAAAATTTTTGGCAAGAACTTGAAGAATATTTCCGAGACGAATTAAAAGAACAAGATTTTGCCTATACAGTTAGCAGTGGCACAAGACTCCGTTGCAATTATTACCTTGCGAATGGGAAAAGGTCGCTCGCAATACGCATATTGCCGAACTTCGTGCCAAGCATAAAGAGCCTTTTCTTGCCACCAGTTTTTGCCAAGATAGCAAGTGAAGGGCACGGGCTTGTTCTCATCTGTGGCGATGTTGGTAGCGGGAAAAGCACGACAATGGCTGCAATGATAGAGGAAATCAATAGCACAAGACCTTGCCATATTGTGACGATAGAAGACCCGATTGAATATGTTTTTGCTTCAAAAAAATCGCTTGTCCACCAGCGAGAAATTGGCACTGACACGGAGAATTTTGCCGAGGCAACAGTTGCAAGCCTCAGGCAAGATGCAGATGTCATCATGATTGGCGAAATCAGGGACGAGGCGACGGCAGAGGCTGCCCTCGTTGCAGCGGAAAGCGGAAGGCTCGTTTTTGCCACGCTCCACTCGTCAAGTGCCACAGGAACTGCGGAAAGGTTCGCGGAACTTTCCCGCAATAAACTCGGAGCAAAGAATCGTTTGGCAAGGACATTTGTCGCTATAATATACCAAAAAATGTTCTATGATGAAGCCCGAAATCCTCACGCTGCGACGGAACTTTTGTTACACACAAAGGCGACGGAAAATTGCATCATTCAGGGTAAGGAATCTGCACTTTTGGATGCCATGCAAAGTGGCAAGGGGTTTGGTATGTTCACGCTAGATGACGATATCGCAAGGCTCTCTGCCAAATTTGGGGAACTTACAGGAAAAATTTAATGTCAAAATTAAATTTCTTTTCAAAGCACAAAACCAAGAAGGCAAGAGAATCATTTTTCCTTTTTGAGGCAATTGTTACTGTGATGATTTTTGCAAGCGTCGTCGTTGGAATTTTGAGCGTGATGAATTTTTCTGTCAAAACTTTCACGCGAAGTTCTGGGCAATTTGAAGCAAGCTGCACAGTGGCGGATTTTTACCATACGAATTTAGAGGAAGGCACAGTGAGTGGCGAAACAATTTACCTTGACGGTGTTGCCTTCACCAAGGTGCCTGTCGCGACAGATGTGGGGACGAAATATGTTTTCTTCAAAAAATAGGCGTCGCAGTGCCTTCACAATGCTAGAAATTCTCCTCGCAATAGCCGTCTGTCTGCCAATTTTGCTTGTTGTTGCGCGGACTGCCACAACAGTTTCTGCTTCCTATTGGAAGATGCTTGACAAGCGGATTGCCACGAGCCGTGCTGATTCTGTCTTTTCACTTTTGCAAGACCCAATTTACCACGCTGGTTACTCAATGTTACCAGAGAGCGAATTTGCGAGCCAATTTTTCAATACTATTGTCGAGCCATTTTCTTGGGGCTGTGCTGTTTCCTGCCCAACGAGCGAGAAGCTCCGCGTGATCTACGCCATTCCACTTTACACACTCGTCAAGAGCACAGTGGAAACGAAAGATGGTTCTTGCGATTTTGATTTCACCACCAGCATTGATGCAAACCAATTTTCTGTTTCAATTTATGACATAAAAACCTATGTGGTGCTGCACTCCGCCACATCAGAAAACAAAATTTTTCGCATAATCAACGCAAATAGCAGTTATCTCCGTGTGACGAACAAAATGGACACGGAATATGATATTGGAGCAAATGGCATGGTGATGGCTCTTCGCGCGATGGAAGCGACAGCAGATGGTGGCGTATTTCGCACAAAAGACTTCCGCACAAGTGGGGTGCAACCTCGGGTTGATGGAATTTGGAAAATTCATTTTGACCTGAATAAGAGCAAAAAACTCGTGACGGTAACGGTAATTTCGTCAAGCGACCATGAATGTGACACGCCAAGTGCCAGTGGGGCGGATGTCTTGCCAAGCGAATTGGCGTCAGAGTTGCAAAGCCTCCTTGCCCAAACAAAAAGAAACCTCTTTTGCTACAAAAGAAGTTTCTTTCTTGCTAACCTTGAAGATTGAGGATTAAAAGCAAAGGCTCGCCCCGACTTCAAGCACCTTCACTTCGGTTTGCAAATTTGAACTTTGCACCATTTTTACAAATTCTGCTGGGTCTTGCTTTATTTGAGCAAAGGTGTTGAAGTGCATTGGGACGACTGTTTTTGGTGAGATGAGCCTTGTCGCCCTCACTGCGTCACTTGCGTCCATTGTGTAGTATCCGCCAATTGGCAGGCAAGCGATGTCAAGATTTTCACCTTGCAAGAGTTGCATATCCGCTGTTAATGCTGTGTCCCCTGCGTGGTAGATTTTCTTTCCATCAAGAGTGAGGACAAAGCCACAAGCCTCGCCACTGGGATATGTTGGGTCGAGGCAAAATGAATTTGAATGTTTTGCACTCGTCACTCGCACCTTGCCAAAGCCAAAATTTGCAACGCCAAATTGAAGCCCGACGGACGCCACTCCATTTTTTGCTAGCCAATTTGCTAGCTCCATGTTGGTGTAGACGGTTGCATTGTAAGCTCTTGCGATTTCTAGCGTGTCGCCAAAATGGTCTCCGTGACCGTGTGTAACGAAAATTGCGTCAAGGTGCTTCATTTTTTCCTGCTCTAATTTGCCCATCACTTGAAATGGGTCAAAAAGTGCTGTGAAGTTGCTACCTTCAAGCAAAAATGCACTATGTCCTAGGTATGTTAAATTGCTCATAAAAATTCTCCCCTTCAAAAAAATTTAATGTGCAATTTTTTCACAAAATTTATTTTCTGTCAAATTTTCAGCAAAAAACTAATTAGCATTTACATTAAAGCAATTTGTGTTGTATAATAACGCAAAATGAAGCGGAACAAAATTAAGGAGGCGACATAATGGCTACGATAAGACCATACAGTTTAGCATCTGACCTTGACATATACTTCTTCAAAGAAGGTACACATATG
>R07__coassemble_389_pt1 | contig 15499 bp, 20 predicted proteins | sample R07__metabat2_high_PE_033 | metagenome-assembled genome bin R07 | reverse complement strand
TTTAATTCAACATTGCGAACAAGATAACGAACTTCCATGGTAACATCCCTCCCGAGAAATTTTCTAGTGATGATAATTTTGATTGCCGTAATTGTAACACGAAGCAAATGTGTAAACAAGTGTAAAATTGCAATTTTTCAAATTTTTTTCAAAAAACTTTTTTGAGCCTCAAGATGAACCGAATCTTTAACCGTTGGAAGCAACTAACTTTTTTTAGCCTTGCTTTCACTGAACTGCCAATAATTACAGACGATCCATTGACATATGCAAAGCAAAAAGTAGCAGAGCGTAACAAAAACCTGAATCCGTGAAGCGTAGCCTCGTTACAACTTCTTAAAATGAGGCGTGCGCAGGTCTTATTCTTGTTTTTGATGTGGCAAAAATTTTCACTTAACAAATAAAAATATAACTGTAAAAATCGTTGTTTTAACTTAACTTTCATTCCCTTACTTGGCATAATATAGACATACTAAAATTGAGATAAAATGTTATGCAAACAATTGTGGTAAAGTGCTCTCGTGAACGGTTAATCACTCCATCAGGTCATTTGTCTATCACACAATATGCAAAGGTAAATTTATAAAAAAGTGTAACAAGATAAAACTTCCATGCAAGAGTTACAAATGCAAGATTAAACTAGGCAATATCTTGCTCATCTATATTGGACCACTTTGTCAGGGAATGACTAGATTTTGTGCCTTTGTTCTTTGCTATCACTGAATTATATTTTTTCCCTTGCAGAAAAAAGTCTGCAAATTCAGTTAGAAATTAACAACCGTCTTTTTGAGGTGTTAAGATAAAATGCTTGACATCCAGCAAAAAAAGTGTATAATTCCGCAAGTGTGTAAAGGAGACTGAGGTAAATGGCGAGAGGGGAAAAATTCTTTGAACGCCGTGTTCAAGACGGAATGCTCTTTGATACATGGCAAGCGAGCCTTACAGAAAAACAAAAAATAGCCTGCGAATTGGTCTTTGACCAAGATATGTCCCTAGCAGAGGCAGCCGAGGAACTTGGCGTGTCTCGCCAGGCGGTGCATGACCTCATCAAGGCTTCCCGCAAAAAGATGCAACGCTTCAATCAATATGTGGAGCAAGTCAACATAGAGAAAAAGCTTGAACAAATTCGCACCTTGGTTGAAAAATTCAAATTTTCTCTCCCCACAGATTTCTATACACAAATGTCTCGAGTTCTAAAAGAGGAGAAATAGCAACCGTGTTTGATTCATTAAAAACAAGATTAGAAACTATATTCAAAGCCCTTTCTTCTCATGGCAAGTTGACAGAAGAAGACATTGACGCCGCCCTTCGCGAAGTGCGGAGAGCCTTGCTCGAAGCGGATGTGAACCTTGGTGTTGTTCGCACTGTGACAGCAAACATCAAACAGCAAGCTCGCGACAGAGAGGTGGTGGCTTCCGTCACCCCGTCGCAACTGATATACACAATCGTTTATGAAGAGCTCATTCGCCTCATGGGAGGCGAGGCTGCTTCCCTGAACATTTCGCCAGCTCCGCCCTCCGTCTTCATGATGGTTGGGCTCCAAGGCTCGGGCAAAACGACAACGGCAGTGAAGATAGCAAAAAAACTTTCCTCTTCGCACAAGCCATTGCTCGTTGCCTGCGACCTGCAACGCCCTGCTGCAATTGAGCAACTCAGGGTTTTGGCAAACTCTCAGGGGCTTGAATTTTTTGGTCCTTCCGAGGGGCAGAGCGACCCGATTGCTGTTGCCACTTCATCGTTTGAATATGCAGCGTCACACCTTTGCGATGTGATCATCCTTGACACTGCTGGGCGACTTCAGCTAGACGAAGTGCTCATGAAGCAGGTCTCCGACATGAAGCAAGCCACAAACCCACACGAAGTCTTGCTTGTGGTTGACTCCATGGTCGGTCAGGAGGCAGTCAATGTTGCGAAGGCCTTCCACGAAGCACTCGGGCTGACGGGCGTTGTCCTCACAAAGCTCGATGGTGATTCTCGCGGTGGTGCGGCACTTTCTGTCCGTGAGGCTGCGAATGTCCCGATAAAGTTCGCCGGTTGTGGCGAGCACACGGAAGACCTTGAACTCTTTGATGCAAAGAGGATGGCATCCCGCATCATGGGAATGGGCGACATGCAGGGACTCTTGGAACGAGTGCAGGCAGCGACGGACGAAGCGACAATGGATCGCATTGCCGACAATGTCATAAAGAACCGTTTCACATTGGAAGATATGCTAGCCCAATTGCAACAATTGCAGAAGCTCGGGCCAATTGAAAATATAATTGAAATGCTTCCTATCCCCGGACTTGCGGATCAAATCAAGGGAGCAAAGTTTGACCCGAAGGGCTTCAAGAGAGTTGAGGCAGTCATTCTTTCCATGACACCAAAGGAACGCCGCAATCCCGACATCATAAAGGGCAGCCGCCGTCGTCGCATTGCAGAAGGCAGCGGCACAACAGTCCAAGTTGTGAACCAAACACTTGCTCAATATGCAAAGATGAAGCAGATGGGCAAACACTTCAACAAATATTTATCAAAGGGCTCAAAATTCCTTGGCAAAATTCCCTTTGGCAAACTTTTCAAATAGCAAACTATAGCAACACAATATAGGAATTTAGTAACATAGGAGGTGCATAGATACATGTCAGTGAAGATTCGTTTATCACGCCACGGAAAGAAAAAAGCTCCGTTTTATCGTCTGTTGGTGACGGACAGCCACTCGCCTCGTGATGGCAGGTTCATCGAGAACATTGGGACATACAACCCACTCACTGAACCAGCAGAAATCAAGGTGGATGCTGAGCGCGCAAACTACTGGCTCTCAAAGGGAGCTCTTCCCTCAGAGACAGTAAAGGGTCTATTGGTCAAAGCCGGCGTTATCGCAGGTTAATTCAAAACGCAAAATCAAAAAAAATTTCAAATTCAGAAAGGAAGTATTCATTATGTCAAATTACGCAGAATTAGTTCAGTTTATCGCAAAGAGCCTCGTCACAAATCCAGAGGCAGTCGCAGTTGAGGAGTCAAAGGACGAAGAGACAGGAGTTATCCGCGTTCTCATCTCCGTTGCCACTGAGGACACAGGCCGCATCATCGGCAAGAAGGGTGCAACAATCAATTCAATTCGCCTCATTGCAAAGGCAACAGCTGTCAAGGCTGGCGAAAGAGTTGATGTTGACGTCAAGGAGTCTCTCTAGTTGCAAAAAAGATACGAAATTGGTCGTATCGTAAGCACACACGGTGTGAGGGGAGATGTCAAAATCTACCCCACAACCGATTTCCCCGAGAGATTTCTTGAAATGGAGAGCCTGACTGTCACAACACATTCAGGGCTCAAAAGTTACCGCATCAAGACAATTGTGCCACTGGAGGGCAAAAACCTCTTCAAGGCACACCTTGATGGAGTGGAAACAATGGAAGCAGCAGAGGCCTTGCGAGGGTTTGTGATAACCGTGTCCGAGGACGAGCGTGTTCCATTGGAAGAAAATGAATATTGGCTTTCCGACATAATCGGGAGTGCCATTGTCACGGAAACGGGTGAAGAACTCGGGACTGTGACAGAATTTATGCAAACAGGTTCAAACGATGTCTATGTCGTCAAGGACAAAAGGGGCAAATTGCAGGCGATTCCCGCTGTCAAGAGCGTTGTCAAGAGTGTTGACACATTGTCGCACAAGATAACAGTTTGCTTGCCAGAGGGGCTTTGGGAAGAGTGAGATGAAAATTACCGTTTTGACTGCCTTTCCCGAGATGATAGAGAATTATGTTTCTTCTAGCATTCTTGGCAGGGCAAGGAAAAATGATCTCCTCACGATTAACATTGTGAACATCCGCGACTTCGCCCTGGACAACTATGGGCACATAGACGACTATTGCTACGGCAGGGGAGGCATGCTCCTCTCCGCTGTGTCGCTAGAAAATGCCTTGAATAGCGCCGTGCAGGATTTCCACCCAGGCGGGAAGCCCTTTGTGGTCTTTCCCACGCCAGAGGGGCACCACCTGAACCAAGACATTGTTGAGGATTTGGCAGGTCAAGAGGAAATCATTATCATTTGCGGGCACTATGAAGGGCTTGATGACAGGTTTGTCGAGGCGAATGTTGACTTGAAGGTTTCTCTCGGTGACTTTGTTGTCACAGGGGGAGAACTTGCAGCAATGGCAGTGATAGACTCTGTGGCTCGGCTCTTGCCAGATGTTGTCGGGAGTGCAGCGAGCGTGGAGCAAGATTCCTTCTATGACGGAATGCTAGACACACCTCACTACACACGCCCACCAATTTGGCACGACAAGCCAGTGCCACCTGTGCTCCTTTCCGGCGACGAAAAGGCGATAGAAGCGTGGCGGAGCAGAATGTCTATCGAACGCACGATAAAATCTCGCCCAGACATCTTGGCAAGGTGCCCCTTGAATCATTGGATTTCGTCTGGGGCATACATCGCAGAGGTGCATTACCCTGTGCTTGGCAAGGACGGCAGTGTTTGTGCATCGGGCTTCACAGCGCTAGACCTGCACGACATAGCGAGAGCCGCTCGAACCTATGGCATAAAAAAATACCTGCTCATCACTCCTGTGAAGGAGCAAAGAGAGATGGCACAGAGGATCAAGGATCACTGGACAAAGGGCTGGGGAGCAAGTTACAATGAAGCTCGTAGCGAGGCTTTCAGCACCTTAAAGATTTGTGCATCGCTTGAAGGTGCCATCGAGTGGGTGAGAGAAAAAGAAAAGAAAGACCCCTTCACCATTGCAACGAGCGCAAAAAAGCGGCCTCGTTCCATGGGGTGGGTCGCAGTGAAGAGGCACATTTTTGAGCAAGATGTCCCTCCACTTTTCCTCTTTGGGACGAGTTGGGGGCTTGCCGAGAGTGTGTTTGACACTGCAAGCGTCACCATGTCACCACTCCTTGGTGACTCTGACGGATATAACCACTTGTCTGTCCGCAGTGCTGTCAGCATTGTGTTGGACAGGTTTTTCGCAAAAAAATAGTAAAGGAGAATTGAAATGCAAGATCCAAGAATAGCACTTGTAGAAAAGCAATATCACAAGCCAGCAGAAGAAATCCCATCATTCCGCTCAGGCGACACTGTGAAGGTTCACGTGAAGGTCAAGGAAGGCAACCGTGAGCGTATCCAGGTCTTTGAGGGCGTTGTGATTGGCAGAATGCATGGCGGTCTTCGTGAGAACTTTGTCGTTCGCAAGATTTCTTATGGTGTCGGCGTTGAGAGAATCTTCCCATTGCATTGCCCATCAATCGCAAAGATTGAAGTGGTTCGCAAGGGTGCGGTCAGAAGAGCAAAACTCTACTACCTCCGCACAAGATCAGGCAAGGCAGCACGCATCAAAGAACGCAGAGAGTTCTAATTATAAAAAATCAGCACCGCCCAATTCAAACTTTGAATTGGGCGGTGCTTTTTTGTTATTCCTCTGCTCTTTACAGAATAGGAGAAAAGTTCCATACGTGAAAAGCAATTCCTGACCCTTCTTTGAAGAGCTAATTTTTTTACAAAAATATTTTTTCAAAATTATTTAGTTTTCTATTGACTTCTGTGGAATACATGATATTATACAATTAACTTCTCCCTCAGGCCTCTGTGGTAACACATGCACACTTGAGGGCGTTTTGTTTGTTAGGAGAATTTTATGGCAATCAAAAGCTTTAAAACCGTTGAGGAACAGGTTGAAATCCTTCGTTCTCGTGGTCTTGCCATCTGTGATGTTGACAAGGCAAAGGATTTTTTGCTTCACAACAATTACTATCGCATAAGTGGATATTCATTAACACTTCGTAAGGACGACATTTTTTTTAAGTCTGCAAGTTTTCAAAATATCATTGACATATACAATTTTGACCGTGAGTTTAGACATATCATCCTTGAATACATTGAAATTATAGAGGTGCATATAAAATCCATTTTTGCATATGAATTTGTAAAAGTGCATGGTTCCACGGGATATCTGAATGATTCTTTCTTTACCGATAAAAACAAACATAAAGAAATTATTGATAAAGCCAATACGCAAAGGAAATTAAGGCTACAGCATGAAGCATATTTAAAACACTTCACTATTAATGATGTTAATCAGGATATTCCTTTCTGGGCATATGTTGACTTGTTAACTATTTCAGACATATCATTTTTATATTCTATATCTGAAAAAAACATACAAGATTCAGTCGCCCACTCCTTTGGTTTAACCATGAATCGTGGAGCGGATATCCTTGGCAGATATTTGCATAGCATGACAATTATAAGGAATCTATGTGCTCACGGCAGTCGCATATACAACCGACTTTTTGAACATAAACCCTCTCTCAATAAACGAGAAAAAGCATTATTGATAAAAAATTCCAAAGGAGAAATTGATAATTCTCATTTTTATGGCTTTCTTCTGGTAATGCGTCGGCTTCTTCCCTATGATGAATTTTGCAAAATGAAGCAAAAAATTGTTGTAGTATCTGCTAAATATCCATTTGTGAGAATGGATTACTGTGGTTTTCGCAACGATTGGCAAGAAAAACTTTGATTACCCAATCGCAAAGATTGAAGTGGTTCGCAAGGGTGCGGTCAGAAGAGCAAAGCTCTACTACCTCCGCACAAGATCAGGCAAGGCAGCACGCATCAAAGAACGCAGAGAGTTCTAGTCAAAAAAATCAGCACCGCCCGATTCAAACTTATGAATCCGACGGTGCTTTTTTGTTGGCTCTTCACGGAAAAGGGCAATTTTCAGAAAATTCCTTTTAGCACACGCATATAGTCTTTCTTGCTGTTGAATATTGCCACTACATTGATGATCTTTGCCTCTTCGTCAATGAGATAAAAAAGTAAATAGTCCTTGTGGACGAGGTATCTATACCCAAGTGATTTGAGGATTCTGTCCTTTGGCAAAGCACCGAGCCTTTGGTGCTGTTGCAAATCTAGCGTTTTTGCTTTGAGTGAGCTGATAAAGTTTTGAGCAGTGTCCTTGCTTTTTTCACGCTCGACAATGTAGCGTGCAATGCCCCACAAATCTTGTTTGGCTGTGTCTGTTATGACAATTTTGTAGCTCATATTTCTGAGGCGTCCAATTTCTGCAAAATATCGTCAAAAGCCCCGTCTATATCCTGAACCCTGCCGAGCTTCACATCATCTGCCGACTGGGCAAGGTGATCATAAATTTTGAGTCTCGCCTCAATCTCTGCAATGTAATTTTCTCTTGCCACAAAGTCCTCGTGGCACAAGACAACTGTGTCTTCCTTGCCGTTCACTGTGATTGCAACTGGATTTTGCCGCGATAATGAAGAAATTTGCGAGTAGTTACTTCTGAGATCCCTTGATGGTCTTATTGAAATTGATGTCAACATAACAATTCCCCCTTTGTGGTCATATTGTAACCTAATTTGACTATATTATCAAGAGATAAAAGCTCATAAACCCTCCACTCTCAATTGCACCTATTCGCTTGTCAGGAAGTCTAATAGCCCCATGATAAGGATGCCGTCCTTGTTGTAGTAGGGTCTTGCCTTGTCAAAGGTGATTATTATCTTTTGGAAATTGTCGGCGGTTTCCGACAGGGGCATTTCTTCCTGGTGTTTTTTTGCCTCGTCCTCTATCGTGTAGGCGGACTGGATGTAGAAGGTTTGCGAACCTATGTTTGCAACAAAATCAATTTCATAATTTCTCTTTGAGTAGCTTGAGCCATTGTTCTTTGTGAATTTCTCCACCACACCGACATCGACATTATAGCCCCTGGCAATGAGTTCGTTGTAAATCAGGTTCTCCATCAAGTGGGTTTTTTCAAACTGGCGAAAGCCGATTATTGCGTTTCTCACGCCGAGGTCGGTGAAATAATATTTGTATGGGGCTCCGATATATTTTCTGCCCTTCACATTGTATCTTCTGGCAGTTTTGATGATGAAGGCATCCTCCAAGTAGCCAAGGTAATTTTGTACCGTGGCAGTGGAAATGGCATTTGCTCCCCTTGACTTGAAGGTTTTTGCAATCCTGTCAGGGTTTGTAAGGCTCCCAATTCCAGAAGCGACAACCTCTGCCAAGGCTCGGAAAGCGTGTGGATTCCTTACCCCGTTGCGTTCCAATATGTCTCGCTCGTAAACAGTTTCGTATGCCAAGGCGAGGTATTTTTCTTTGTTCTCTGCACCATTTGCCAAGACACAAAGGGGCAATCCGCCATACCGCAGGTAGTCCTCCAAAAGTTCGCTCTTGTCGCCACCGAAAGCCTCGTGAATTTCTGCCAAGGTGAGGGGCAGAAGGCTCACAACATCCCCCCTGCCACGAAATTCCGTCGCTATGTCAGAGGAAAGGAATTTTGAATTGCTCCCCGTGACATAGACATCAAGGTTATCATAACGCAAGAAGCCGTTCAAGGTTTCGGCGAAGTCTTGCAACCTCTGCACCTCGTCAAGCAGGATGTAATATTGCCCTTCGCCCCCTGTCACGCTCTTGATATAGGCACGGAATTTCCTCGCGTTGACATGGTAGTCCCCCCGATTTTCCTTGCCCTGGAGCCTCGTTTCTTCCTCTGGCAAAAAGTCGTCCAACTTGTCTAGGTCATCACCAAAGTCAAAGGCAAACTCAATGATGTGATCTTGTGCCACGCCACGCGACAAAAGGTGGTTCTTGAAGATCTTGAAGAGCAGATAAGACTTTCCACACCTGCGAATGCCTGTGATAACCTTTATCAGGTGATTATTTTCCTTTGAGATGAGTTCCTTTAATTTTTTGTCTCTTGAAAATTCCATAAAACCCCCGCCCATCAACGATAAGTGTGCAAAAAAATCTATTTCAGCAAAATGCGTTTACCAGCAATTTACTGAAATAGAAATATATCAAAGGTTTGCGATTTTGTCAAATTTATGTTGTTTTTTGCTCCGCAAAATGTGACACAAATGTCACATGGCAATACGGTTTTGCCTGCCAATCTCGCTTCGCCCAAAGGGCTTGCGTTCTTGGGGCTAACCAGCGAGCGTGATCTCCTCCATTTGCGTTGTCGCTTTGCTCCTAGCAAACGAAGGAGCCTAGCCGAAATGCAAAAGTGTGTAATTGCAAGGGTTAAGATAGCAAAAAGCCGAGAAATTTTTGAGATTTCTCGGCTTTGTTTTGATTTCGTTTTTAATTTTTCAAGCACCCTATTGGCACGACATAGACTCCGTCCTTTCTCCTGTATGCAAAAGGCTCTGTGCCAGTGATGACAGCAAGAAAGGCTGGCTCGCTCATTCTGTCTGTGTCAAGTTTATCTCTCAACTTCTTTAAGGTTGCCGCTCCTTCTTCAATTTTTGTGCTTCCACCGAGCTTGATTTCCGCAAGCCCATACTCTCCATTTCGGATGTGTATCACGGCATTGCATTCAAGCCCGTTTTTGTCCCTGTAATGACGGACTTCACCCCCGAGGCTCTCAGCATAGACCTTCAAGTCACGGATGCAAAGTGCCTCAAACAACTGCCCAAACAAATTCAAGTTTTCCGTCTTCATAAGTTCCTCTGGCCCTGTCTGCAAGGCAGCGACTGCGATTGACGGGTCAACAAAATAATGAGTGTCAGATGTGCGGATTGCAGTTCTGGAACGCAAATTGGGGTTCCAAGCCGCCACATCGTCTATCACAAATATTTTCTTCAATGCGGAGAGATAACTTGCGATTGTTGCGGTGGTGATGCTTGTGTCATTTGCTGTCATATCTCGGCAAATGTTTTGGAGTGTCGTCTGTGTCGCCTGACCTCGTGCGCAGGCTTGCAGCAACCTTTTCACATTGCTCTTGTCCCGTGCCACATTGTCCGCTCGTGAGATGTCATTTTCCACAACAGACTGGTGGTAGTTATAGGCAACATCAAGCGACAGATCATCTGGCAAGTTTGTGGCGTTTGGCCATCCGCCACGGCACACGAGGAAGGCAAGGCGTGCAAAGTCCAGCCTGTTTGTTCCGCCTATTGTTTCCTGAGAGAAAAGAGAGGCGAGGGACACTTCGCCACTTGAATCCTCAGACTCATAAAGGCTCATTGTCCTCATTTGCAGGCGTGTAAATCTTCCGGTGCCTGAATGATGAAATTTGTCCTGCGACACTGGGACGGAAGAGCCAGTTAATATGAATTGCCCGAAGCCGTCTTCCCTATGGTCAACTTCAAAACGGACTGCATCCCACACCTGTGGCACAAGTTGCCATTCGTCAATCAGGTGAGGTGTCGCCCCCTGCAAGAGAAAAGATGGGTCAATATCCGCCTTGGCAACGACCTCCGCCCTCAATTTTGGGTCGTCAACATACACAGTGCTTTTGGCAGACTGCTCCGCAGTTGTCGTCTTTCCGCACCACTTTGCCCCTTCAACAAGCACTGCCCCTGCCGTCTGCAATTTTCTAGCAAGAATATCGTCCGCAACGCGTTTCTTGTATGGCTTCATAATCGGCACTCCCTTCGCATTTTTTAAGGGTATTATACACCAATTTTGCAATTTGTCGCATTTTTATTTTGTATTTTGGCTGAATTTCATTTTGCAAAATGGCTGGTTTTTATTTTGCATTTCGGCTAATAATGTAAAAAATAAAGTCTGTGACAGCAAATATCCTTCCGCCATTGCGAACTTGACAAAAGTAATACTGTGGCATTAGTTTGGTTAGACTAAAATCTTGACTACCCCAGAGAATTTTAATCAAAAAAATCAGCACCGTTCAATTCAAACTTTGAATTGGGCGGTGCTTTTATTATTCATTCTGACCTGCATTGAGAAGAAAGAAAAATTCATATAGCAAAAACTAATCCTCACCTTGATCTGACTCCACTGAGAGTTAACCACAAATATTTTTAGTTTTAAGAATTGACTAGATCCTGTTCTATTGCTTCTTTTCCGTCAAGATAGTATTCAAATTCTACCTCGTTATGAGTCCTGCCAAGTTTGACCCAAACACCAAGGTTATAGTGGAAATTGTTGTTTACATTAGTAAATTCCCGCAGTTTAACTTTGTCGGAATCTTCACCAAGCCTATTGAGATTGCCGTGTGTCTTAAATTCCACCACCAAAAGATTGTTACTATCACACTTTCTTTCATGAATCAATAAATCTGGTGTAGCTTTCTTGCTTTTGAAAATTTCCTTGGGAAAATTTTGAAATTTATTGTATTCACAATCAACTGTAACTGAATTGGAGATAATTCCTTGATCTTGAGCTTCACATACCAACTTATCAAGATAAAGACCTATCCTAAAAACGCAAGCACGCTCTGTCCTAGGAAGCCCAATCAAATTTGCATCCTTTTGATAAAACTTTGCTATTGCTTCTTTTAAAAGCCTAACAAGCATCTCATTAGTAATCATTGTATTGCTTTCCATTGAATATTTCACTCCATTCTAATTCAGTTTAAGAAATTTTTGACTCTTGTGATTACCGCAATTTTATCCTTTCTGCAAATCAGCATCACCAGATTCTGTTGATAATACGGGTGTTATATGTGGACTTTGAGTAAATGAGGTCGCAAAAACCCCGCAACATTCTGATTTCAATTTACAATCTTCACACTTTGGGAGGTAGCTTTTTTTCCAAGTTGAAATGCTATCTCGACAGAAATTCTTTATTCTGCTATCTACCAGGCAAAGAGGAATATTATAAACATCAACGACCATGTCGTAACGCACAAATTCTCTAACTGCATCAAACAAGTTGTTTTTGTAGTCAAATGCATCAATGGATACCAAATCGTAATTTGTTTCTGCATTGCCGTGATATTCCATCCCCATAAGTGCAACATGAACAACAAAGGGCAAATTGCGGTAAATATAATTGGCAAGCAACTTTAATTGCTTGTAGTTCTGTCGCATGACAACTACCCTTATTTCAATCTTCTGATTGTATTTGCCTAAATTGTAAATTCCATCTATTGTTTCACTGAAAGCACCCTTGACTCCAACTATGTAATCGTGTTCTTCTGCTATACTTGAATAAAGTGGAACGCCGAAAGAGACATCAATTTTCTCAACAGATGCAATTTTTTTGACATTTTCAGGGTTCGCAAACAGTCTGCCATTTGTGAGTATATGGACAGAGGTATTTGGTGTCTTTTTTGCTATCTTTTTTAGTATTTCAACTAATCTATCCATGTTTAGCGTCGGTTCTCCACCAGTAATACCTATGGTGTGCCCCTTTGGTAGATCAATCAAATCGAGCAATTTTAAACACTCATCGTAGTGTTCAGAAAGCCCTTCGTTTTGTGGACACATAATACACTTTGAATTGCACAAATCTGTCACATAAAGTGCAGGATGCTGTGTATCTACTTCCCATAAAATTGAGGCTGTGCCTTGTTCTGTTATGCTTACAACATCCCCAGGCGAAAAAGAAAGCACTGACTTTTCAACTTCCAAAATTGGCTTTTTTGTCTTGAAGGTCTTCCCCTCGGGAACTATGTAGGCAACAATACCTATTTCCAATAATGGTCGCTTATCGCAAAACAAAATCTTGTTACGAGTGAATAAATTATTGTGCGTGCAAAATTTGCCTAGTAAAGGCCAAGTTCTGTTTGTATTGATGATTTTTCCATTAATCTGCTTCAAGTTTTATTTCTCCATAGGGTCTCCGAGTAGCCCAAGACCAAAATATGTCATGCAACTGCTCATCGCATGTGTTAAGTAGACTAAACAAATAATCCAGAATCTTTTGATTTCTATTACAAAAGCCACTGTTTAACCTGTATCCCATCAAATCCTTTGTCTCGAGATAATTTCTAACAACATCAGCACCGCAGTATTGTTGATACACACAATCTGAGCACACAGGCATTGTCTCAACACAAGAATTGCGAACGATTTCTCTTATAACTTTGCCATTAAATACATCTTTGTAGTTGTCATCCACATTTCCCATGCAAAAATACTCATCTCCCATGCGAGCCAGCATACGTGCCTCGTCAGCCGGATATATTTTGCCGTCGTAGTTATAAATAACACCTGATATTCCAGCACCCGATGGAGATTGCAAATCTACAAAGCCTGTTGAGAATGGAGTCAAAATTCTACTGAGGAGCAAAGCTGTAAAACATTCAGTAAATTCAACACCTCGTTTGTTTAAGTCAATTATATAAGCCAAGGCATCTTTGTATGCCTCTACAAATTCATCTGTTGTATAACCTAATTCTTCTATATTTTTATGTGCGTAACCATAAGGATTCAGTGTGCGTAAAAAAATTGATCTGTAGCCTTGCTTGATATATTCATCAATGACTTCGCGTAACCTGTGCAAGTTCATCCTAGTAATGGTTAATAAAGGCGAAACCCCACCATCGTTTAATACATTTTTTGCTCTTTTAGAGTTTTCAACAAATTGATCATAGGAACTGTTGTATATTCGTGAATGTCTATTACAGTCTTGGAGCTCTTTTGTGCCATCTAGTGAAGTTGAAATTTCAATATTGTGCTTCTTGCAGAAATTGATTTGCTCTTTTGTTATTTCCATCAAATTAGTGCAGATCACAAAATCAAGATTTTTCTTTGCAATTTTGTTCAGAAATTTTGCATACAAAACACATTGCTTTAATATTTCCCAGTTTACAAGCGGTTCACCACCCTGAAATTCTATTTTGATATTATTAGATGGTGATTGAAATATCATATCAATTGTCTTCCTCGCAGTGTCCCAATCCATGTCACATTTTTTGTCTGCGAAATCTATACTTGATGCTTGGCAATATTTACAAGAACAATTACACCTCAAGGTAATCACAATCATGTGTAAACTAGTAAAATCAGCTAGATATTCTTTCCTCGTCCTTAGTTTGATTGCAAGCATTTCCAAAACCTGCTCTAATTCAGCAGGAGAAGCAAGAAAATGTTTGCTTTTGAGGAGTTTGTAAGTTTCAGAATTTGGCACTAAATTATTGTGAATAAATGCTTCAAAATCACTAATAGACAAAATTGCATATTCGCCAGCTTGGCTAACTAATACTGCATTTTGGTCGTCCAAATATTTGAAAAGAAAAGGTAATTTTGTATAACTCATCACTAGTCACTAAAATGTTGAAAGGCTTTGCGATAAATACATTCCCTCAATGTTCCAAATTGCAAATTGAGAGCTTCTTTTAACTGCTGTTCCAAAAGATCTTTTTTGAATTTTTCAAAATCAAATGATGTGTCACTTTTTTCTATATCTGTGCTCAATATCCAGTTATTTTCATCTTCATGGATTCTCAACAAACAATTTTCTTGCCACAGATAGGCCACCTTCAGAATAGCTTCTTTGCTAAATATTGCTTTTGATAGTTTATATTCCATAAATTTTAGTATCTTGATGAATAATGTGAGTAATGGGATGAATGCGAACTATGTGAGCTGTGAGAGTAGTGATACGCAAGTTTAGCATTGGTATCTGCCAACACACCATTATGTAGTGTAAATTGTTGTTTTTTTGCTTGTTTGTCCTTGTTTTCTAAAATTGTTGTAATTGGAGCTGAACTGGCTGTTTTAGGTTTTATTCCTCCTAAAACCAACAAGCAAGTAATCATTACAACACAACAACTAAATAATCTTTTAAAGTTATTTTTCATGATGAAACCCCCATAATTTTATTTACTACAAAATTTATTGTAGCCATTATATCATTATAAGAATAATTGTCAACGATATAACAATAATTATTTAGATATAACTTTGATACCCTACTTATATATAGAAAATCTAATATATAGGTAGAGGTGACCTAAATGGAAATTGCGGAGATAAATATTGGTGATAGGATCAAATTTTTTAGAACACATAAGGGGATTTCAGTCAACAAACTAGCAAATCTTGCCGGCATTTCACAAAGTTACTTACGCGATATTGAGCTTGGCAAAAACAACAATATTGGGGTTGAAACACTCAACTATGTTTGCTGGGCATTAGACATAACATTAAAAGACTTCTTTAGCGATGACGACGACTCAGTTTTTGACACTCCATTGTTCCAATATATTCTTGCTTTGTCATCACAGCAACGAAAAAGTTTAGAATCGTTTCTGGAAACAATTACAGAGAAAAACTGACTAAACAAAAAACAAATTAAAGCCCAAGATTGAATTAAATTCAACCTTGGGCTTTCTTTATCAGAGATTTTGAAAGCATTGCTTAAGCATGTTTTGATTCAAGTTATCCATTTGCAAAAATCGCTAGCATTGTTTGCAACTTTAAGTGCTTTATGTTCTTTATGGCGAAAGACCTGACGGCCAGCCCCAAGACTCGGAGACTCAAGGCTCAAAGTTCAAAGTGTGCAAAATTTACCCTTGTTAGCATTTTTTTATTTTAATTGCAAATTGTATACAAAATTTTCTCAAAAAAATATTAGATTTTTCGCCGTTTTTGCTAGGTTTAGACTAAATTTCATTTTCAAACTTGCAGAAAAAAGTCTGCAAGGCATGTAGCAATTTTGAAGCGAAATTTACACGAAGTTGTCAAAAAAAATAATCTTTCAGTCTGGCATGACTACGAAAACACAAATCCCAAACACAAAGGCTATCGAGCAAAGGCAAACTGTCAAGCAAAAACGAAAATGTCCCAAAAAAATTTAAACATAAGCCCCGAAAT
>R07__coassemble_374_pt1 | contig 15952 bp, 9 predicted proteins | sample R07__metabat2_high_PE_033 | metagenome-assembled genome bin R07 | reverse complement strand
AAATATTTTTCATACTCCAACTTTGTGTCCCCGTCTGCGCCGAGATTAAGGGCAGCCATTGTGTTCATAAAACTATATTGGCTGAAGAGGACATTTTCGTCGCTCGGGGAAATTACCTTGTCCCGCAACATTTCAAAAGCCACCTTGTTGATGGCAGGAGTGATCTTCTTCTCGTGGTGCCAAGCGTAGCACTGTGAAGCCGTGACAGAAAAGGCAAATGCCAAGATCGCAACCAAAAATAATTTCTTAAAATTTCTTTTCATAATTTTCCCTCCAAAATTGAATTTTTAGTAATCTTCGGCGTGGGAGTGAACACGCAACATCTCACCTCTCGCAGGGGAGAAAGTTATTCGCATCGAAGTCCTGCCTTATGCAAAGCAAGGTTACCTGTCTGCAATTATACAAACCTTCCACAAACTGTCAAGAATTTTTCGGACGAAGAAAAGGCAAACGAATTTATTTTGTGTGGCGGATTTTCTGCTAAGAAAAATTTTTCAATTTTAGTTCGTTTTTTTCGCTCTAACAGGATTTTTATGCTACAATTTGAGTGTATTATTAGGTTTTTTGGAAAAATCACAGGAGGAAAAGTTATGGAACCAAAACCTTACAGAATTGAAAAATACGCACCAAACCACGAAATAACTGGAGCATTTGACAAATCACTTGCCGCAAAGTGCGAAAACGGAACTTTTGTCGGCTACCTTGAAGACGATGTCCTTGCCTTTAAGGGCATTCCCTTTGCCACGCAACCGGTGGGCAAACTGCGTTGGAAATTGCCAGAGCCAGTAGCGGCTTCGAACAAGGTGTTTGAAGCATACCACAGTGGCAAGACCTCAATCCAGCCACCGAATATGCTTGACCCTGACCTCTCATACGAAATGGGCGAGGACTGCCTCACCCTAAATATTTACACAAACATCACGGACAAATCAGAGAAAAAAGCTGTTATGGTTTGGATTCACGGAGGGGCGTGGCTATCTGGCGGAAACTCCTCTCCAAATTATGATGGATATAATTTCATTTCAGAAAACAAAGATGTCATCCTTGTGACGATAAACTACCGCCTCGGAATTATGGGTTTTGTTGACTTCTCACACATTGAGGGAGGCGAAAATTATCCTCATTGCAACCTCGGTATTTATGACCAAATCGAAGCGCTGAGGTGGGTGCAGAAAAACATCGCTGCCTTTGGCGGAGACCCTGACCGAGTCACAATCTTTGGCGAATCTGCTGGCGGTGGCTCTGTCTCTGCAATTGCTGTCATGAAGGAAGCGCGTGGACTTTTCAAACGAGTCATAGCACAAAGTGGCTCTGTTGCACTTTGCACAACGAGAGCGACGGCGACAGTTCCTATTGATAACCTCGCAAAGGCTTTTGGTGCGAAAAATATGGACGATTTGCTCGCTATCCCAGCAGAAAAAATCACGGAATTTTGGCAAAGCAATAGTGGCAATGGCTATAACTTTGCGCTCATGGATGATTGCATTTTTGGCGGTCGTGACCCATTTGAACTTTGGGATGAGGGAGCGACAAAGGACCTTGACATATTGCAAGGCTTCATGGCTGATGAATGGCGCCTATTTCTAGCTGCTTTCCAGCCAAAAGCATTTTATGATGCAGCCAATAAAGACATTGCACAGAGACTCTATGACTGTGGCAACGATGAGTATAAAAAACTCTACTCAGAGTATCTGGAACACATCAAGACTATTGAAGACCCAGCATTTCCAGGTATTGAGTTTGTAAATGAATATTTATTTGGCGCTGGTTGTCGCCATCAAGCAACAGCACATGCCAAAAACGGTGGGCGTGGCTACGCCTACATCATAACTCAACCAAGCAGTGTTCCAGCTCTCGGAGCATGCCACGGGGTGGACATTTTCTTCACCTTTGGTGCTTTCGACGGGAAAGTAGTAAAGGAAACGCCTGAAAACAGAGCTTTTTCAAGGAAATTGCAAAAGATGTGGACAAATTTTGCAAAGACAGGCGACCCAAGCACGGATGACCTTGCCTGCCCAATATATGACGAAATTTCTCACGCCACAATGGTTCTCGGCCCTGACACTCAGATTATAAATGACCCAAGAAGCAAACGCCGTGAACTCACAGAAAAAATGGGGCGTGAAAATCCATCATTCAAACACGCAAAGTCACTTGCAGATTTGGAGAAGGAAGCACTCGAGCATTATCCAGAGTTCAAAAAATAAATTTTGTTTAATAATCTTCGGCGTTGGACTGAAAGCGCAACTGCTCCGCCGTGCTCATTCCCTTTTCTTCCCTTGACTTGAAGTCCGATTTGCTCTTCCAGGTCACATTTTTGTCAAAGAGGGCGGCGGGCTTGACCGCTATGTGCCCGATTTGGCTGTTCAGCTTGTCTATCGCTTCCATCGCTTTGTCGTGCTTCTGCTCATGTTCGTTCACCTCGTCAAAGAGTGAAAGTTGCGTGCCAGCCTCACAATCGACCAAGTTAGAGAGGACAACTCCTGCCTTTTTGTAGGCGAGCCCCTCGTGGAAGAGTTGTCCCATCACACTGTCAAGGGAAGCGAGGATTTCCCCGTCAGACGAGGTGCCGTGCTTTACCACAACATCTTCGCGAAAAGAGCGGTAACTCGCGTCAAACCTGTTTGTTGCGGCGAAAAAGGAAAGGAGCCGTGCCTTTTGCTTCGTGTCACGCAATGTCTTTGCCGCTGCTGTGGCAAAACAGACGAGGGCGTTCTTGAGGTCTGCCATTTCAGTAACCCTTGTGCCAAAGGAGCGAGACACGCAAATTTGCTTTTGCTTTTGCTTCTTTGGCGTGAGGGGGTAGCACAAAAAGCCCTTCAATTCCTTCGCTGTGCAGAGGATTGGCAAGCCGTAACGCTTCTTCACAAAAAGTTCGTCCGCCTCTTGCAGGTCAAGAGCAGTCTTGTAGCCTCGAAAAGACAGGTCTTCGTGAGTTTTTCTCCCGATTCCCCAGATGTCCTCCAAGGAAAAACTTTTCATAAATTCCTTGTCACGGTAGCGAGTGGCGTTGAAGTGGAAGACTCCGCCTGTGGCCTCGTGCTTTTTCGCATATTCGCTCGCGAGCTTTGCCAAGGTCTTTGTCGGGGCGATGCCGACGGAAACAGGAATGTCGCACTCTTTGAGCACTGTTTCACGGATGCTCCGTGCGTATGCGACTGGGTCCTTGACAGAGAGGAGCACCATGTTGAAGAAACATTCGTCTATGCTATAAACTTCAATGTCAGAGGAAAAACGCTTGTAGACTTCGCGGATTTCGCCACTCACCTGTTTGTATAGCCTCATGTTGCCAGAGCAGACTGCCACTCCGTAATGAGAAGCGAAGTCGCGAATCTGAAAAAAAGGTTGCCCCATCTTTATGCCCAAGGCCTTCGCCTCGTTTGAGCGAGAGACGACACAGCCATCATTGTTGGAAAGCACGACGACGGGAACCCCTTTTAGGCTTGGGTTCGCACGCCTTTCGCAAGACACAAAAAAGTTGTTCGCGTCTGAAAGCCCTATTCGCCTGTCGTGCATTTCTCGCAAAATGTCCATTTTCTTCCCTCACTTTCTAATCTAGGATTATTATACAAACCTTAGGCACAGTGTCAAGAATTTGAGCAACACATCCATAAACAATGGCTCGGACAAAATTTGTCCGAGCCATTGTTTTTCAAGCCGTGAAGGCACACCACGCCTTGAGCCTTGAGACTGAAAAAAATGAAGGAGCCGAAGCTCCTTCATTTTTTTTTCCAACAGCTACCAGCTATCAGCTGGTTTTGTTCAGCTATCAGCTTGTTGCTTTTTTACTTCAATGTTCAAACCACGGGCGATTCCTGTTCCTGCTGGGACGAGGAGTCCTGTGATGACATTTTCCTTCAAGCCGTGCAGGTGGTCAACATCGCCACGCACTGCTCCTCCTGCCAAGACCTGTGCAGTCTGCTGGAAGGAAGCTGCGGAGAGGAAGCTGTCTGTCGCGAGGGCTGCCTTTGTGACGCCGAGGACGACTGGCGTGCTTTCTGGCTTTTCCATCAAGCGACGGAGGAAGGAAACGCGAGAGTCAAGTTGCATTGTCTCTGACTGAGCTGAGCTTGACCTCACTGTGATTGTCGCAGGGCAGACCTTTGCGATTTCGTCTATGACATGGTCGTCAAGCTCGCACCCCACTTCTAACTTTTCGCCCTGGAATGTGACGAGGGATTCGAGCAAAATCTTTCCCCTTGCTCTGTCGTTCAAGAACCTCTTCACAATGTTTTCACGGGAAACATTTTCGCCGTTTGCCATGGTTATGTAGATCACACGACCTTCACGCAAATCTGAAATGAGCGAAGCATTGAAGACCTTTGGGCAATCCTCAATATATTCATAACTTGCGTTCATGGCACTTTCCACCTTCTGACCGAAGTAATATTCAATCATCACATGGTCTATGCCCTTTGCAAGGTTCATTGTCTCTGCATTTTTCCAGAGTTTTATGCTCTTAATTCCCCTTGACTTTATTGTGTTGATGACCTCGTCTGTCACGAGTTCGTCACGCTTTATGACGACTTCGCCATCAAGCTCAACATTCTCTGCGACAAACCTAGCGTCCTTGCACCTCATGAGCCTGACATTGTCAAAGAGCGAGAGGATTTGTGGCTTGTTCTTTGTGATGTCATAGAGGTGTGTGGCACCTAGCACTGAGCCGGCTGGGATGTTCACATCGTCAGACACATAATCTTCTGTCAAGATTGCACCTTCGCACTTCACGCGGAATTTGCCACTGCCGACCGTGATGTCAACAAGCCCCTTCTCGTCCTCTGCAACGAGGTCAGAGATTTCATTTTCCACCTTCAAGACAAATGGCAAATTTTCGTCCGTGACAGCGAAGTCGTCTCCCTTGTCATTGTTCTTGACATACTTGAAGTTTGCCAGGAATTTGCTTGTTTCTGCCAAGGTCTCTTCATTTTTCGCATCAATGGTGGCACATTCCTCTTCCACCACTTCTTTCCAAGCGAGTTCGCCTGCCACAAAACGACTGTCTCCTTCGTTTGTGATCCTCACCCTGTTGACAGGGGCGACCTTGCGGAGGATTGTTTCAACGTGTTTGTCGTTGATAGAGACACCCTGTGAACGGTAAACTTCCTGAATGCTATCGAGCAAATAGTGTTGCACTTCCTCAAGCCCAAGGACATCAAGAACCTGCTGTGGGTTCTTGTAACCTTCGGTCAAAACCTGTCCCTTTGTGATTGTTGCACCTGGGACAATTTCTGCCAAGAGGTTTTGTGAAGCTAGGAGTTTGTATTCAACCTTTGATTTTGAGCCGTCTTCCGCTGTAACTTCCACAACGAGTTTGCGTTTGCCACTGTCCTTTTCCTTTATGTCCACGACAACTCCTGTGTCGGGAGCGATAAAGGCGACCTTCTTTGGCACGCGGACTTCGAAGAGTTGCTCGATGCGTGGCAAACCTTGAGTGATGTCTTCACCAGTGAACTGACGAACACCACCAGTGTGGAAGGTTCTCATGGTGAGCTGTGTGCCTGGCTCGCCTATTGATTGAGCAGCGACAACTCCGACAGCCTCTCCCTTTGCGACACGTTTACGAGTTGCGAGGTCTTTGCCATAGCAAGCACGGCAAATTCCATTTTTGCATGCACAGGTCAAGGGGCTTCGCACCCAAACAGAAGCAACGCCTGCTGCTTCCACTTCCTTTGCCTTCTCTGGCGTGATTTCCTCGTTTCTTGCAAGAAGGAGACCTTCTCCATTTGGATTTGGCACATCTGCAACACTGATACGCCCTGTGATGCGCTCGGAAAGCGAGATGACTGTCTTGCCATCCTGCTGTGTGAGCGGTTTTATCTCAACGCCACTCCTTGTGTCACAATCGTCCTCTGTGATGATTAGGTCCTGCGCCACGTCAACCAAGCGCCTTGTGAGGTATCCAGACTTTGCCGTTCTAAGAGCCGTGTCTGCGAGTCCCTTTCGGGCACCGTGGGTGGAGATGAAGTATTCAAGTGTGTTCAGCCCTTCTTTGAAGTTTGCCGTGATTGGGTAGCGGATGATTTTGCCAGACGGGTCCGCCATAAGTCCGCGGATACCAGCCATCTGTGCGATCTGACCAGCACTACCACGAGCACCAGAGTCCACCATTATGCGGAGTGCATTGTTGCTGGACATTGCTGGGTTATTGATGATTGCGTCGGATATTCTCTTACCGGCATCTGCCCAGAGGATATCCTTCTGCCTCATATATTCATTTTCCGTCATGATACCCATGTCGTAGTGGTCAGAAAGGATTTCTTCCTCCACGAGGGTTTTGGAAAGGATTTCTTGCTTTGCTTCTGGCACGATGATGTCGCCGACACCGAGGGAAACGCCACTGACTGTTGACCAGTGGTAGCCCAAGGTTTTGAGCGAGTCAAGCATCTCAACGAGCCCTGTCTGCCCGACCTTGTCATATGCCTCGTCAAGCAAGGCTCCCATTTGCTTCTTGCCGATTTGCATATTTTTGAAACGGAAATCCTTGTGGAGTGCCCCGTTGAAGAGGACACGCCCGACTGTCGTCAAGATCCACTTGCCTTCTGGCACTGGGCGACCGTTCACTTCTGTCACGGTGTCGCACTCCCACGCGGGATCTTTTCTCAAATAAATTGGCTCTTGGATTGCGATCATCTCGTGGTCAAAGGCTGCGAGGGCGTCTTCCGTCTTTGCAAAGACGAGCTTTTCAAATGTTGTTGTTTCGTCTTCCTTGCGGTTTGCACCGTGGACGGTTTCGTCCATTGTCGTCAAGAAGTATGAGCCAAGGATGATGTCCTGCGTTGGGGTTGTGATCGGCTTGCCACTCGCTGGGGACAAGAGGTTGTTTGAGGAGAGCATAAGGACACGAGCTTCTGTTTGTGCCTCAATGGAAAGAGGAACATGTATAGCCATCTGGTCTCCGTCAAAGTCTGCGTTGAACGCTGTGCAGACGAGTGGGTGGAGCCTCATGGCCTTGCCCTCAATAAGCACTGGTTCAAATGCCTGAATGCCGAGCCTGTGAAGGGTTGGTGCACGGTTCAGCATGACAGGGTGATCCTTAACAATTTCTTCCAAAATTGCCCAGACTTGATCCTCTCCCCTGTCTATGATACGCTTTGCCATCTTGACATTTTGTGCAATGGCGTTTGGACCATAGACGAGTTTGTTTATGACAAATGGCTTGAAGAGTTCCAGTGCCATTTGTTTTGGCAGACCGCACTGATAAATTTTGAGGTGTGGCCCTATGATGATGACGGATCTTCCTGAATAGTCAACACGCTTGCCGAGGAGGTTCTGGCGGAAACGCCCTTTCTTGCCGCGGAGCAAATCTGTGAGGCTCTTCAATGGTCTGTTGCCACTGCCCATGATGACACGGCTTCTTCTGCCGTTATCAATGAGGGCGTCAACTGCCTCTTGGAGCATACGCTTTTCGTTCCTCAACATGATGTCTGGTGCTGGCGAGAATTTCAGCCTTGCAAGGCGGTTGTTCCTGTTTATGACACGGCGATAGAGTTCGTTCATGTCGCTCGTTGCGAAGCGACCACCGTCAAGCTGCACCATTGGGCGGAGGTCCGGTGGAATAACGGGAAGGACTTCCATCACCATCCACTCAGGGCGTGAATCAGAATTGTAGAAGTCTGATGCCACCTGCAATCTCTTTACGAGTTTGCGTTTCTTCTGCCCAGTGGACTCGGAAACTTCTTCTCTGAGGCGGGTAACAAGCTCCTTTATGTTTATGTTTTTCAATATTTCGTGGACTGCCTCGCCACCGATTCCGACCTTGAAGTCTGGATCATATTCAAGGCAAGCGTCCTTCAAACTCTCTGGCACAATTGCATAGTCATCAAAGGAAGAATTGCCATGGTTTATCACGATGTAGCATTGCTCTTCAATGACCTGTGTTTCTTCTATGGCTTGAAATCTGCCAGCGAATCTTTGGTTGTAGGTTTCGTAATCTTCTGTTGTGATGAGGTCGCCAACGCTAAATGGCAGTGAGTCAACTCGCGTGATGCGATAGAGCCTCTCACCTGCACGCTTTGCTGGGGCGGCCTCTCTGCCATCAAGCTCGCCTTCCAATACGAGCGATGCATTGCCTGTGATACCGACGAGGCTATATAATGGCTCTGCTTCAAATTCGCCTTCATTGCCAAATCTGTGACAAAGTTCGTGGTATCTTCGCTCTGTAATGGTTGCTCCGAGTTTTTCTGGGAACTCGTCAATGTAGAGCACCTGCCACAATTCCTCTGCCTCAAAGGTTGGGTCATAGAAGCGACGAATTTTTTCCTCGCTTGCGGAGAGGATTTCCCCGACCTTCTTGTGACCCTTACCCTGTTTTGTAATGCGATAAATCCTATCACGCCTGCGTTCCGGGGCAAAGTAGATCACTCGCTCGAGTTCCTTTGTTGTCACGCCAAGGAGAAGGCTAAGGCGGGACGGGATCCCTCTTAAATACCAAATGTGGACGATAGGTGTGTTCAGTTCGATACGCCCCATCCTTTCACGGCGGACTCTCGTGTCGGCTATTGGCACACCGCAAACATCACAGACATCAACTTCTGGCAATTTGCCGGCATAGGCACCGACTTTTTTATACTTACCGCAAGCACACTCGTAACTCTTTATTGGTCCGAATATCCTCTCGCAGAAGAGTCCATCTGGTTCTGGGCGAAGAGAACGATAATTTATCGTCTCTGGCTTCTTGACCTCGCCTCTGTCCTGAGAGATTCCCCTCTCGTTGCCAGAAGCTATGAGCCAATCGTCTTTGCGTTTTCTTGCTTTTCTTGCTTCCCAACTCGGCTCAGTGCCGCCAGATTGTTTGTAGATTTGGTCAGGAGAGGAGAGTCTTATTCTAAGCCCCTTAATGTTGTTGCCTAAAATTGTTTCGTCATGTTGTGCCATAATTAGTTCTCCTCCTCTGTGAACATATCTTGTGCTTGCTCTGGTTGCTCTGGTTGCTCTGGCTGTGAGTCTGCCTCTGTATCGTCAGAGGATTCAAACTGAGCTTCTTCCTCTATGGCGTTCACAAACTCTGCACCGAGCTCGTCGAGCCCTTCTGCCTTGTCGTCATCATCGGCGCCAAATGCACCTTCATTTGCTTTGCTAGCACGACGCCTCTTTGCTTCCATTGCCATGATGATTCGCTCTTCTTCTGTTGCTGTTTGGAGCGGACCAAATGAGCCGTCTGCATACTGCACATCAACATCGAGTGCGAGCCCTTGGAGTTCCTTGATAAGCACTCGGAAGCTCTCTGGCACGCCTGGGGTCGTGAGGTTTTCGCCCTTGACGATCCTCTCGTATGTTTTGATGCGTCCACGGATGTCGTCCGACTTGATCGTGAGCATTTCCTGCAAGACATGGGATGCACCGTAGCCTTCAAGTGCCCAGACTTCCATTTCTCCGAAACGCTGACCGCCAAACTGCGTCTTTCCTCCGAGTGGCTGTTGCGTGATAAGGCTGTATGGTCCAATTGACCTTGCGTGCATCTTGTCGTCGACGAGGTGGTTCAGCTTGAGCATATACATGACGCCCACCATAACTTGGTTTGCCATTGGCTCGCCAGTCCTGCCGTCATAGATTGTTATCTTGCAGTCGTCCCTCATCTCGTCAACGATTGTGTAGCGACTGTCGTTGCTATATGCTTCAAGTGCTTCCTTGCCCTCGTTTTCGTTCAAGACGGCAATTCTGTGTGTTCCACGCCAAACTTCCTTGTGGTTGAAGCGTGTTTCCTTTATCCACTTTATGTCGTCCAGGATGTCATGCTCCTGTGCTGAGTCAAAGACAGGGGTGGAGACCTTGTAACCACGGTTCATTGCCACAAAACCAAGCATAGTTTCGAGCACCTGACCAAGGTTCATACGGGAAGGAACGCCGAGTGGGTTCAGGACAACATCAACTGGCGTGCCGTCGGACAAATATGGCATATCTTCTTCTGCCATGATGCGAGAGACAACGCCCTTGTTTCCGTGGCGACCTGCCATCTTGTCGCCTTCTGTTATCTTTCTGAACTGAGCAACATAGACCTTGACACGCTCGATAACTCCTGCTTCGAGCTCTGGCGTGTCCTTTTTCGTCTGGCGGCGGATTGAGACAACTGTGCCACCTTCACCGTGGGGCACGCGAAGGCTCGTGTCACGCACATCCTTTGCCTTCTCGCCAAAGATTGCACGGAGCAACTTTTCCTCTGGGGTCTCGTCGTCCGTTTCGCCCTTTGGTGTAACCTTGCCGACGAGGATGTCCCCCGGTGCCACGACAGCACCAATGCGGACGATTCCGTCGAGGTCAATGTTCTGCAACATATCCTGACCGATATTTGGAATGTCCCTGGTAAATTCTTCGTTGCCGAGCTTTGAAATGTTGCGGATGTCTGTCTGGTATTCCTGAATGTGAATTGATGTATAGAAATCTTCCTTCACAAGTCTTTGTGAAAGAAGGATAGCGTCTTCAAAGTTGTAACCTTCCCAAGAGACGAAGGCGACAAGCACATTTCTGCCGAGGGCGAGTTCTCCCTCGTCGCAAGCCTGCCCGTCTGCTATTATTTCGTCTGCATCAACCCTCTGACCGTGGCAAACGAGTGGGCGTTGGTGCACGAGCGTTCCTTGGTTGGAGCGACGGAACTTGAACATCTTGTATATCCTCAATTCTCCGCCGTCTTCCTGAATTTCTATCCTGTCTGCATCAACATATGTGACGACACCGCCACCCTCTGCCACAATGCAGGAGCCAGAGTCATGAGCCAATTTGTGCTCGACACCTGTGCCAACCATTGGTGAGTCTGGGAAGACGAGAGGCACGCCCTGGCGTTGCATGTTGGATCCCATCAAGGCACGGTTTGCGTCGTCGTGCTCCAGGAACGGGATGAGCGATGTGGAAACAGAGACGATTTGCTTTGGTGCCACGTCAATGTAATCAAGTTCCTCTGGCAAGATTTCTATTGTGTTGTCTCCACGGCGTGCGTAGATTCTGCCCGTTGAAGAGGGCAATATCCTGCCATCCTCTGTCATGGGGAGGTCTGCACGACCGACGAAGAAATTATCTTCCTCGTCTGCTGAGAGGTAGTCAATTTGCGTTGTGAGGTAGCCATTTTCCACCTTGCGTCTTGGCGTCACGAGGAAGCCGTAATCGTTTAACTTCGCGTAGCTAGCAAGGGAGGTAACAAGTCCGATGTTTGGACCTTCTGGCGTTTCTATTGGGCAGACACGACCATAGTGAGTGTGGTGGACGTCGCGGGCTTCGAAGCCTGCTCTCTCACGGGAAAGTCCACCAGGCCCCAGTGCGGAGAGCCTACGCCTGTGGGTGAGTTCTGCCAAGGGGTTTGTCTGGTCCATGAACTGAGACAACTGGCTTGAGTTAAAGAACTCACGCAATGCTGTCGTGATTGGGCGAACTGTGATAAAGGTGCTTGCCTTTAATTCTATTTGAGCCTGGGCATAGGTTGTCCAGCGGTCAAGGGCTGTGCGTTGTAATTTCACGAAGCCCATGCGGAGCTGTTGATACAAAAGTTCGCCCACGGCTCTGACACGGCGGTTGCCGAGGTGGTCGATGTCGTCCACTGTTTCGTTGCCGTCACGAAGGTCGAGCAACTTGCCGATGATGACACACACATCCTTCACTGTGATGGCACGCTCAGAGTCTGGCAAGTCTATACTGAGGCGACGGTTCAGCTTGTAACGCCCGACTCTGCCAAGGTTGTATCTATCTCTGTCAAAGAAAAATCCGTCAACATAGCTCCTTGCGTTTTCAATTCTGTGTGGTTCGTTTGGACGAAGGCGACGGAAAATCTCAATCTTCGCTTCGTCTGTTGAATGGCTTGTGTCAGCTTCCAAGGTGGCAGCGATTTCAGCTGGAATGTCATAGACTTGGACGCTTGTCCTGCCGCGTTGCACAAGGTTGTCAAAAATTTCGCGTGAAATCCTTGTGTAGCGTTTGATGTCTGGTGTGTCTTCCATGCCGAGGATGTCTTCTGCCAAGAGGCAACCGATGACATCTTCGTCCATGTCACGGGAAACGATTTCTCCGCCGAAGAGTTTTATTATCTCTTCTGTGCTACTGATTCCCAAGACGCGGAAAAGCATTGAAACGGGGATTTTTTTCCTCGTGTCAATCTTCATCATGATGGCACCACTGGTGCCGAGGCTAAACTCTATCCAAGCTCCCCTCTCTGGGATGAGCTTTGCAGAGTAGGTTTCTGAACCAGGGTTTGAAAGGTCTGCTGCGAAATAGACGCCAGCACTTCGTGCCAACTGGTTGACGATGACACGCTCCGTGCCATTCACGATGAATGTTCCACGGGCTGTCATGTAGGGAATGTCACTGACAAATAGTTCCTCTTCTTGAATTTCTTTTGGGGAATGCACATTAACCAGCCTGAATGTCGCTCTGAGGCGTCTCGACCAAGTGCGGTCCTTCTCTCTTGCTTCTTCTTGGCTGATCGAAGGCTTTTTCTCAATTTCATACTTCACAAACTCAAGGGAGTAGGTTCCATCTGGACTGGAAATTGGGAAGATGTCTAGGAACAATTCCTGCAAGCCGTGGCAAGCTCTCTCGCTCGGCTCGACATTGTCTTGAAAGAACCAATCATAGCTGTTGCGTTGAACCTCAACGAGGCTCGGCAAAGGCATCTGCCTCTGCGCTGTGCCGAAGTTGCGACGCTTTAAGTAAGCCTTGCCACTCGGCGGTGTTTTGCTTTGTGCTCTTGTGTTTTGCATTGATTAAAACCTCCAATTTTTGCATAAGCGGAAAATATGGCATTATGCAAACGAGCATTATATCACGAAGTCCGCAAGTGTCAAGAGAAAATGCCTGACAGTTCCCGTGAAATTAATTACAAAAAAAGGGGCGAATCCTTTTTATTACAAGGTTTCAGCCCTATTTTTTGTTGTAACCGCCAAAGACGGGATTTATTTCATTTTTTCGGGATAAACAGAATTTTGAAAAATTTTTTATTTCTGGTCTGTTATGTATTTGAGCAGGTCTTTTGTGGCGAGGAATGCTTCCTCGTCCAGAGCCTTCTCGTTCTTGCCTTTTTTTGCGGAAAGCTCAAGTTGTTTTTTGTATGTTTTTAGTTTTTTTATCAGGTCAAACTCGGTATATAGCTTTTCTAGGAAGGCAATCTCTTCTTTATCCTTCAAGTAGTTGCGGATGTATGCAAAGGGGAAGGCAAACATTGATAATATATCCAAGCGGTTGTCTGTTTTTGTCCAGGTGTCAATCAAGAAATCTACTGTGCCAGGGAGATCAGGTTCAAATGGCTCTGTAACTTCCTCTTCTTCTTCAAATTCCAAGATGTCCAAGATGTAGAGTGGAATTTTTGGTGCAGGTGTTGCAGCAGACAATATTGCCTCCACAACATCTGCATATGACTCTTCAGTCTCAAACAGTGCGAGTGCGTGTGTGTAGAGGGTAGCAAGGCATTCAACCGTGTCATCCATCTGAAAATCAAGGATTTCGTCCCACATTTCAAGAGCCACCATGGAAGCATAGAGGAGTTCTCTGCTCTTGAAGAAATTTTCCGAGTCGTGGTGCAACATGTCACGAGCGATGTCAAGGGCTTCTTCTGCCTTGCCAAGTTCAATGAGAGCGAGCCCAAGCGAATAGGCAATCATCATAAAGACATCTAAGTCTTCATCTTCAAGGGGATTTTCAATTTCTTTGCCGTGGATTGCAGCGTGCATTGTGTGGTATGCGTCTTGCAATAGGTCAGTGTGCTCCAGCCTTTCACGGTTTTCGCCACTGTCCTTGTCAAGCAGACTCCAAGTGAGGTAAAGCCCTAATGGGTCTTTGCTGTCAAGGGCAAGGAGTTTGTCTGCTATCTTTTGCATGTCGTCCAAATTTGAAATTTGTTCAAGTTGTTCTGATAATTTTTCTCTTTCCGTCATGGTGATAATCTCCTTTGGTTAAAGTATTGCAAGAACCCGTGCTGGGCAACCGTCGGAATCGCCCACTAGTAGTGGCAGGGCGACGAGGCAAAATTGCTTGCCAAGAGGGAGCTTCTTCAAGTTGATTAAATTTTCTATTATGATCAACTTTGAGTGGAAAAATGCCCTGTGATTTTTGAGGTCACGGGATTTTACCTTGTCTGGCGAGAGTGCGTCAAAGCCAACACCCTTGAGTGGCATTGAGGCAAGGAAATTTGCTGCCTCTTGCGAAAGCACAGGGGGCTGGCACTCCGAGCCTTCTGTCTCTATCACTTCTTCTGCTCCTGTGTAGAGCAGGAGGAAGTCCGAGTTAAAAATGTCCGCCTTTGGCAATTTTATGTCAGAAATTTCAATCGTGTCCTTCACCGTGCTGACATCTGCGACGATTGCAGTGCCAAGGAATTGCTCGGGCGAGATTTCGTCAAGCGTGGCACCGGACTTGAAGAGGTGTGAGGGGCTGTCTATGTGCGTTCCTGTGTGGGTTGTGAGGGTGAGGCGTTTCGCTCGGTAGCCGTCCGTGTCGAGGTTTTTTATCTGTTCAATCTTTGGTGCTTCGTCCCCCGGGTAAATTGGAATTTCTTCCGTGAGGGGGCGAGTTAGGTCTATTATTTTCATTTCAACGCTCCAAAATTCAATTGTGACAATGCCACGAGCGATTATTATAACACACTTTGCAATAAAAAAAACACAAAAGAGCATCGTGTGATACTCCTTTGTGTTTTGAATTTAGTCTGTTGTGTAGGGCAAAAGTGCTATTGTGCGTGCCTTTTTGATTGCACGGGTCAGCATACGCTGGTGCTTTGCACAGGTGCCTGTCACGCGGCAAGGAACAATTTTGCCATGCTCTGTGATGTATCTCTTGAGCTTGTCAATGTCCTTGTAGTCAATGCTTGTAACCTTGTCTGCGCAGAAGTGGCAAATCTTTGGTCTGCGTTTATTGTTACGGCGGAATCTGCCACCGCCGTTACGGTTGAATGTTTGCACCATTTGTAATCACTCCAATCTTTTAGGATAACGAAAGAAAAATCCACATTAAAATGGAATTTCTACCTCGCCTGCGTTTGCAGACGAATCATTGTTCTCGCCGTCAAGTTGAGAAAAGTCAAGTGGAAAAGCATCGTCAAAGCCCACTTCGCCACGCAAACTGCCAAAGTCATTTGGCTGCTGTGGCTGTTGTGGCTGACCCCAGACATTTGCGCTGTCTTGCGGTGCAGTGAAATTTTGTTGCTGGGTTTGCTGCACTTGAGGCCCGAGCAGGATAATGTTCTCTGCCACGACCTCTGTGATCCACTTGTGGATACCAGTCTTCGGGTCGTCAAAATCACGGACAGCAAGGCGACCTTCAACCATCAGTTGCTTGCCCTTGGCTGTGTATCTTTCAAGGACTTCTGCCAAGGATGTCCAGGCAACGCAGGTGATGAAGTCAGCCTGTGAGCGAATTTCGCCTGTGTTTCTGTCTTTCCACTGCCTGCCACAAGCGATGGTGAAACGAGCCACCTTCATTTTGCTAGGCGTGGCACTGATGAAAGGATCCTTTGCCAATCTGCCGATCAGGATTACCTTGTTGTAATCACGAGACATTTTGACACCTTATTTCTCGTCAAGATTGACGGTCATTTCACGCAACAGGTATGTTTTGAGGGAAAGAAGACGCTCCATCTCCTTGACCTGTGCTGGGTCGAGCTTGAACTTGTAGAGTGTGTAGTAACCCTCTAATTGTTTCTCAATGGGGTATGCAAAGGTTTTCTTTCCCCATGGCTCGACGGAAAATTCTTCCGCTCCTAAACCGCGCACGACCTCTGCCACATCGTTTGTTGTGGCTTCGTAATCCTCAATGTTTGCATTGAAGATTGTAACCATTTCGTATGATCGCACGACAATCACCTCCCTTTGGACTCCGGCGTCTAACCCTATTAGACGCAGGGAAAATAAATTTGGCTGACAAATTCGTCAGCGAGTGGGAATTATATATCAAGTCTTTTTGCTTGTCAAGTGGGACTTTTTTGGGGTATGAGCCATTTGTGATAATATCCCGATATACCCCAAGCAAAAATGTCCCAAGC
>R07__coassemble_370_pt1 | contig 16019 bp, 16 predicted proteins | sample R07__metabat2_high_PE_033 | metagenome-assembled genome bin R07 | reverse complement strand
CGAACCTAGTGATTAACAGTCACCCGCGCTGCCGATTGCGCCATCGAGGAATGACAGGGAGAATTATATCATTATATTAATTTTTTTCAAGGGGTAAGCACAATTTTTTGAAAAAATTTTTATAATTCGCTATTTTCAATTCTTAATTGTTTTTCAATCCGTGCCGAAGGCACTCCTCGCCTTGAGTCTTGAGCCTCGAGTCTTGGGTCTTTTTTATTGCCTTTTCTATTTCTTCCCTTGTGAATTCCCTCACTTCGCCACTGGCGAGGTTGCCGAGGGAAAGGTCGCCAATTTGCCTCCTCACAAGTGCCTTCACATGGTAGTCAAGGGCTCGCGCCATGAAGCGGATTTCGCGTTTCAAGCCCTGCACGAGCTTCACCTCAACATGGCTTCCCCTCGGGCGTCTGCCTTCTATCCGTTCCACGCTGACTGGCTTCATGAAGACACCTTCATATGTCACGCCCTCTCGCCACTCTGCGAGCTTCTCTTCCGTCAAGGGTCGCCAGAGCTCCACTTCGTATGTCTTTACAATGCCGTTGCTCGGGTGGCTGATCTCGTTTGCAAATTCGCCGTCGTTCGTCAATATGATGAGCCCCTCGCTCTCCTTGTCCAGCCTGCCCACGGGAAAGAGCCTCAGGTCGTCATACTCCTCAGGCAAGATGTCCACCACTGTGCGTTCACGGGAATCTTCCACAGCGGAGAGGACTCCAACAGGTTTATTCATCACAAGATACACCAAACGCGTCTGGCAAACGGACTGCCCATCAAGGCAAACCTTGTCGCTTTCCGCCACTTGGCGTGCCGGCTCTGTCACGAGCTCGCCATTGACCGTGACATGCCCTTCAAAAATCAAGGTGTCGCACTTCCTGCGTGCTGCAACGCCACAACTGGCGAGGAATTTATTCAGCCTCATTTGTTTCAACTCCTTCTTCCTCGGCAAAGGCGGCGAGTTCGTCAAGGTTCGCCTGGGACTCCTGTTTCATCTCTTCGTCCGTCTCGAGCTCTTCTAGCGACGGCAAATCCGCTATGGAATCAAGCCCAAAGACCTCCAAGAATCGCGGGGTCGTCTTGTATTTTCTTGCGCTCTTTTTGCCGAGGCCACCTGCCCTGTAACGTTCAACGAGCCCACGCTCGATCAAGGTGTCCACAACCCTGTCGCAACGGACAGAGCGAATCTCCTCTATCGTCGTCATGGAAACTGGCTGATTGTATGCAATGACAGAAAGTGTCTCAAAGGCAGCGCGAGAAAGGCGAACTCGCTCCGAAGCAAGAGAAGGGGAGAAGCTCTCCGCCAAGTCTCGCAGTTGCCGTGCCGTCGCCATCTGGTAGCCCCCAGAGAGCTTCAAAATAGTGAGCCCCGCTCCCTTTAACAATTCTGTCAAATCCTTTATTACTTCCTTTGCCTTTTCCTCCGTGATGCCAAGGTGATCCGCCAAGGCAGCGGCAGTCACAGGGTCCTGCGACACAAAAAGCAAAGCTCCTATTTGTGATGTCAATTCCGTCATATTAAAACCTCCATAAAACCTTGGAACCATAAAGAACATAGAGAACATAAAGTTTTTACTACGCTTTATCGCTTCCACCGTGTGGCTTTCGCCGAAACAACTTACTTCTTCGATACTGCAAAAAACCTTAAAACCTTAATGAAACCATTACGGTTTTGCCAACCAATCACGCTACGCCCTCCCGGCTTGCGTTCTTGGGGCTAACCGCACAGCTGAACTCCACCATTTGCGTCGTCGCTTTGCTCCTAGCAAATGATGGAGCCTAGCCGAGAAACCATAAAGAACATAAAGAACATAAAGGCGTGCTTCGCACGCTAAAACCTTACTAGACAACTTTGCAATACAATGCTGTCTCTGCGAATGCCACACTGCAGAAACAGTTTGGCACTGATTTTTTCTCTATGTCCTTTATGTCCTTTATGGTTTCAAAAGGGGTTTTCCCTTATGGTTTCAAAAGTTTCAGTGTTACCAAAGAAAAGATTTGATTTGGAATACATTACTGCCGAAATTTATCAGTAGTCCATATTTATACCCTGTTGCTTTCAGGTAGTTAAGCAACTGTGCTTTGTGCACCTCTGTGAGTGTATGAACTGCCTTTAACTCAATTATGATTTGGTCATCCACCACGATGTCTGCTTCATAATTTCCTACCACAAAACCATCTTCATCTTTCACAACAATCGGGGCTTGCACCTTGATATCAAATCCAGCTTTTTCAAGCCTGTGAGCCAACGCATTTTCATAAACCTTTTCAAGAAACCCTGTCCCGAAATAACAATGAAGTGAATAGGCTATTTGCCTTATTTGCTTCAATTTTTCCGAAATGTCCAATATCGCAACCTCACTTTTTTATAAACAATAAAACCTTGGAACCATAAAGAACATAGAGGACATAAAGGCGTGCTTCGCACGCTAAAACCTTACTAGACAACTTTGCAATACAATGCTGTCTCGGCGAATGCCACACTGTAGAAACGGTTTGGCACTGATTTTTTCTCTATGTCCTTTATGTCCTTTATGGTTTCAAAAAATTTTTTTATGGTTTCCTATGGTTTTTCCTCTATGGTTTCAGTTTCAAATTCCGAATAAGTCGTCGTTTTTCTCGCGAGTTGGACAGAGCCAAGGGTTTCGTCCTGGATGATTTGCACCTGCCACAGACGAGACATTTCAAGCATCGCCATAATGGTGATTATAAGGTTCTTGTGGCTCTTTTCCGTCAGAAATTCTATCAAGGGGCGGGGCTCTTCCGTCAACATTGCGTAGAGTTCCGTCATCCTTGCTTCTATCTGTTGCTCGTCTGGCACGGCGGCGTCTGGGATCTCGTCCCATGTGTCGTCAAAATACTCGTCGTCGTTCTCACGGCGCATCCGCTCTTCATAAAGATAAAGCAAATGCCACCACTTGCTCGCAAGAAAGTCAACATCCCCAATGTCATAGGAGAATTTCTCCTCTCCGTTTGCCCCACGGGTGAAAAAGTCGTCCCTGTCCATCTTGGCACGAGCAAGCCAAGTTGCCGCGATGCGGTATGGCTTGTAGCGAGAAATCACCGCCTCGATGTCAATCTCTGGCTCTGTGTCGTCGTAATCGTCCACAAAGTCCGGCTCCGGCTCTTGGTTCGCCGGGTTCAGGCTGCGACACTTGCGGAGGATAAGGCGTGTGGCAAAGTTGAAAAATTCGCCAAGCTCCTCAAGCGTAACATTCTGCAACTTCTTCAAGAATGCCACATATTGGCTCACGACCTCGACGAGGCTGACATCCAGAGCGTTGAGCTCACGGCTGTCCACCATGGCACAGAGCAGGTCGAGCGGCCCAGAGAAGTTTGACAAGGCTACGGCGAAATTCCGCTCCTTGTCCTCTTCGCTGATTTCTTCTTCAATTATAGTTTCGTTAATTGTTTCTTCCATGAAATTCTCCTATTGATTACAACTCTGTCAGTGCAATCGCAACAAAGGAAGTATAATTGAAAAGTTAGCATTTGTCAAAGCAAAAATACATTTTAGCAAGGCAAGTTAGCGGAAATTTTGACAAAATTAAAGGCGACCGTGAGAGAGTTTTGCTCCTGTTTGGTCGCCTTTTTTTTATGGTGAAGAAATTCCTTTTTCAACTTTTGAGTTGCACAAAAACTGGTGCTTTTGGTATAATCACCTTATGTTTCATAAATATTTTACACAAAAGAGGCTAAATAAATGAAATTATATACTTTCTTTGATTTCTGTTCTGGCATAGGTGGAGGCAGGTTAGGACTTGAACAAGCTGGATTGACCTGTGTGGGATATTGCGACACAAGCAAGTTAGCTGTAACAACCTATAAATTGATGCACAATACGACCAATGAACCCTATTTTTACGACATAAAAAAGATAAAGGCAGTGGAACTGCCAAAATTTGATCTCTTGATTGCAGGTTTCCCTTGCCAAGCATTTTCAGTAATTGGGAGGCAAGAGGGTTTTACAGACATTCGTGGGCAAATCATCTTTCACATAGCTAGGATATTGCGAGAAACTCAACCCAAATGTTTTCTTCTTGAAAATGTAAAAGGGCTCACAACGCACGACGGGGGCAGAACATTGAGAGTGATCCTTAACGAATTAGAAAGTGCAGGATATAACCTGACATACAGGGTCTTATCGAGCATGAATTATGGAGTCCCTCAGATGCGGCAGAGAGTATATTTTATCGGCATTAGAAAAGATATCAAGGTGCCCATGATGAATTTCCCATGGCCTTTGCCAGTTGAAAAGCCACAACTTTCACTTTTTCTTGTTGATAACAATTTAGCATCTAATGAACGCTTAAAAATATTAAACTATTATTTGCTCAACACAATCAATAAAGGACGATACACTATTGATGACCTAAAAAAAATGGAAGGTAAAATTCTAGATACAAGAATGAGTGACCTTCGCATTTATAATGGGTGTTGCCCTACACTCAGAGCCCAGCGAGATGGAATTTTATATGTCAGAAACGGAGAAATTTATCAATTAACTGGCTACGAAGCGTTACTTTTGCAAGGTTTTCCTCAGATGTATGCAGACAAAGTGAAAAAACTTGTAAGCGATAGGCACCTTTTAATGCAGGCAGGAAACGCAATGACTGTAAATGTCATAAAAGCATTAGCTGACTCAATACAGAAACTCTTAAATACATGTGAGGAATAAAAAATGACTGTTTGGAAACAATTTGAGATTGACTGCACAAAATATCTAAACAATATATTTGGTGCCTATGCGACATTTATTCACCAAGGTGGCGAGGATTCCATCGCTAATGATATCCTCGCAAAAACACAAACTGGAAAGTTATTTTTTATTGAAGCAAAGCATTGTCCTGCACAGTGTGGTCAGTTCGTCTTGAAGCCCAATTTGCTCACACAGACTTTTGAATATAGCGAGCAAAATCAAACTCGGTTGAATAAATACGCAGAAATGATAATCGCACATATGGACAAGGCATTTGGCGAGTTTAATGAAGCAGGAACCGCAGGCAAAGAAATAAAAATTGAAAGTGGATCACAAATATTTGCCAATTGGGTCATGCAGACATATCGCGACAAGGAAGTTGCTTTTATCATAACAAACGACTATACAATTCTGCCGATAGAATTTTTCCTAGACTATTTTGACATCACCGCAAAATATCGCATTAAAAAAAGTGGCTCGAGCCACATTGGCAAGAATAAAATAAATTTAGTAATGAATTATGTTTCCTCACACAACTTTGGCATCACAAATACGCGGATTGAGGACAGTAAACTTTTTGTGGCAACTGAACAAAATTTGCAAAATCTGAAATTTACTTTTCAGGGGGCAGAATATATGTTCTCAATTAGAGGAACAGAATATGAAGTGAGGAAACTTTCAAACACAAGAAATGCAAATGTTATTTTCTCAATCAAGAGAAAAAATGCTAAAGCAGGGTTGTCAATGGAGGAATTTGTAAAGGCACTCAACTGACTTCGTCACAAAATTTGACATATTGCCTGATGGCAAGGCGGTATGTGCTCATGTGATATTTCCCCACAGGCAATGATGTTTTGTAACTTTTCATCGCTTCATTGTCGCCATTTTTGTAAAAAAGTTCCAGTAACTTTTCGCATCGGTCTTTTTGATATTCATTGTCAATATCACAAGGACCGATTTCTTTTTCTATTCTTTTTAATCTTGAAACTGTGTCGCTCGTTACTTTTTTATTCTTGCCCAATGCAATCATCCAATTTTTGAAATTCACTTCATTCATCAAACTTTGCCTCTTATTGCCTTTCCAATTTCTATTGCGATGTATTGCAAGGTGTCTATCACGACAGAATTGCCAAATTGCTTGTAGGCTTGGTGAAAGTTGTCGCTTATTTGGTAGGAATCTGGATAGCCCATTATTCTAGCACATTCCCTAGGGTGCAATTTTCTTGTCTTGCCGTTCACTAAATAGCCACCTGTTTTCGCAAATATGCCACCACCGTATGCAGAAAGGGTAATCGCTATTCCCTTGGTGCTGTAAATTCTTTCCCCTTGTCCACCTTTGTTGACTGTTCCGAGCCTGATAGTTTTGTTGCTGTATTTATTGTCCAAAGTGTTATTAAAATACATGTCAGGTCTATTCACAAATAAATTTTTTACCGCTTCTTTGTCATCTAGCAAGAAATCTTCCACATGTCGTGCCAGTTCAACCGGCTTGGGATATCTGAAATCCTCAATATCCAAATCGTTTCGGAAACAGACCATGTATATTCTCTCCCTTTTTTGTGGAATGCCATAGTCAACGGCATTCAATACTTTTTGATAAAAGGTGTAATCTAATTCTTCCATCGTTCGCCTTACTACTTCCAATGTGCGACCATCGTCGTGTGTCGCAAAGTTCTTCACATTTTCCATGAAAACAATTTTGGGCTTCTTTTCCTTCACAATCCTAGCGACATCAAAAAACAGTGTTCCACGACTGTCCTCAAACCCTTTTTGCTTGCCACTGATAGAAAATGCCTGGCATGGAAACCCTGCACACAAAATGTCATGATCTGGTATCGTTTTTGCAGCAACTTGTGTTATGTCACCTTCTGGCGTGTCGCCGAAATTTTTCGCATAGACAGTCTGTGCCTGCTTGTCCCACTCGTTTGAATAGATACACCTAGCACCCAAAGATTCTAACGCTAATCTGAATCCGCCAATGCCTGCGAATAAATCAATAAAGGTTAAGCCCTCTAATATTTTTTCCTTGACTTCTACCATGGCAATCACCTCTTAAAATAATTTAATGTATTATAGCGCACTGCGCTATAATTCGCAAGCGAAAAATTAAAGGCGACCGTGAGAGAGTTCAGCTCCTCTTGGTCGCTTTTTTGTTTGATTTAGAGATTGATTGCTGTGCGGAAGCGGAAGAAGTTTTCTCGCCCCACTGTGCCTTGGGCAGCTCCGCTCCCATAGTCACGCAGGTCAAAATGCAAGATGAAGGCAATGGACGGCGTGTATTGATACCTGAAGGCAAGGCAATAGTCTGTTGTGGCATCTATTTCCTTGTCGCCAAGGTTGCCAAACCTTTGGAATATTGCACAGGCATCAAACTTCGGCGAGAATTTGCGAAGGAGTGCCACCTTGAAGAAGGAATAATCCTGTGTGGCAGCGAGGTTGCTAATGAAGTTCGCCAAGGGAAGAGAGCCAGCACCGATTGAGTTGAAGGCACACTTGCCGTGCAGAAACCCCTTGCCGACCCTGCCATATTGCACCCAGAGGGAACCAACCTTCAAGAGGCTCTGCTTTGCCTCCGCCACCACCTGCCAATAATTCGCGTCCGTTTCGTCAAAGATACCCGTCGCCTCGCTACGCTTCTGGTGGTTGAAGGTTCCCTTCAATTCAAGGTCAGGGAGGGGCATATATCTTGCATAGACACCGTAATTTGTGATGTCTGGGTCGCTTCCCGTGCCTGCAAACTTCATGTGACGAGCGAAGATGCCGAGTTTCAACTTTTCACTCTTGTAGCCTGCCTTCACGCCACCGACAGTGAAGTCGCTAGCGGTGGAACTCGTGCCAATCTTTTGCGAGGCAGAGCCAAGATAGAGGTCAAGGTCAAACTTGCCGAAGTCGCGGCGTATGTCAGAGCCCAAGAGGTTTGTGTCTGTCCAAAATGCTCCTTCGAAGCCCCAGCCACAATATATGCCGTTGTAGAGTTCATACTCCTTGTCCCAATCGATCACTTGGTAGCCAAATGTACCGACAAGCCCTCGCCCAAGCACGGACGAGAACCAGAGCCTGTCAATCACAAAGGGGCGACCGTTTGCTTCCACCATGGTCTTGATCACAGTTCTCATTTGGAAAAATGTATTTTCGTCCACCTGCTTTTCAAGGAAAAAACGCGTCCTGCCATAGGAAAATTTCGGCTCCGTCGTCATGTTGTCACTGCCGATGAAATCGCTGTCAAACCAAATGGAAGCCCGAAGGACAACCCCCTTTTGCCCTGCTTCAAGCCCCGCGACCCGTCGGCCGAGCTTGCTCATGTCAACATTCAGGGACTCAAGCTCTGAGCTGAACTCGCTTGCTAATTTGTCGAGGAGTTCGAGGCTGTCCTTTGAAGCCTTTGTTGTGTCTATCTTTTCCAAGGCTCGGGCTGTGAGGCACGCTAGCTCGTATCTTGTGGCCGTCTTGCCGCCAGCATATTTTTCAACCGAATAGCCACTCACGACCCCACGGCTCGCCAAAAACTCAAGCGAATCATACGCCCAGTGGCCGCTTGGCACATCGGCAAATGGATTACCAGAAGCAAAAGCCTGTGGCACAAGGCAAAAAATTATTGTTAATGCGATAAAAAATTTTTTCATTGAGATACTTTCTTCACTTTGTTATTCGGAAAATTCCGAACAGTTGAATTGCACCGCGGATTATCACACAAATTTGCAAAATTTGCTAGCACCCGTGCCAAAATCTTTTGCACAGCAAGGAATATAATGCTATAATTTCACTTATAGTGATAAATTTGAGAGGTTATCCGATGAAAAAATTTAACAAACTTACAATCATATGCATCCTTTGCCTTTTGACACTTTGCGTTGCAATTTTTTTCATCGTGAAGGGAAAGTTAGCAAATCGCGAGGCAAGCGATGCCCAAACCATCACAGTGACAGACCAAGCAGGCAGAAGCGTAACGATAAAAAAGCCTGTGAAACGGATAATCAGTGGCTATTATGTCTCAACGAGTGCCATCATGGCTCTTGGCATTGAGGACAGGCTCGTCGCCATAGAGTCAAACGCTCAATCCGGCAAACGGGCGATTTATGGCCTTGTGGCAAAGCAAATTTCCGCCTTGCCAAGGGTTGGAACCTCAAAGGTGCTTGACGTGGAAAAGTGCATCGCCTTGCAGCCAGACCTTGTCATCTTGCCACAACGCTTGGCTTCAACTGTCACCAAGTTTGAAGAGCTCGGCATTCCAGTTTTCCTCGTTCGCCCAGAGAGCTTTGACGAATGTCAGGAGATGATTGACCTGATTGCAAAAGCGACAGACACTGTGCCGAGGGCGGAGAAATTCCGTGCCTTTGCCAAGGAGCAGAGGGAATTTTTGACAAGTCTGCCGAAGAAAGACAAGGATGTCTATATTACCGGAGTGCCAAGTGTGCTTGTGACCTTTGGCAAAAATATGTTGCAGTCTGACCTTGTCAAATTTGGCGGAGGACGAAATGTGGCAGAAGGTGTCAAGGACATGCTATGGGTCAATGTGAGCTATGAGCAGTTGCTCGCTTGGAACCCAGAAGTGATCATCATTGCGGCGGACGCAAGGTTCTCCGAGCAAGATGTCCTGACTGACCCACGCCTAGCCAACTGCCGTGCAGTGAAGTCTCGTCAAGTTTACAAGATGCCAAACTACATTGAAGCGTGGGACAGTCCTGTGCCAGCTTCTTTCCTCGGCTCCCTCTGGCTTGCTAATAAACTCTACCCCAACCGCGTCAGCGAAGAATATTTTGACAAGACTGTGAAGGAATATTACAAAGAATTTTACGGATTTGAATATGATTTGAAGGGAAATTGTATCAAATGATACAAAAAATTTGACTTTTTCGGGAAAAAGTATAATATATTTGAAGTCTGCGAGGTGAAAACACTTGAATAATTGCAAATACAAATCAAACGAGACAAGACAACAGATAGAAGAAGTCCTTCACAAGATCAAGCAGTGCGTGAAATCCAATTGCTATGTTGTCGCACTCGGCGAGAATAGGCAGGAAAACAGATCTTTTATACAGAGCTATAACATTAGAATGACCAAATTAAAAAATATACTCTTGTCTATCCAAGTTGATGATTTTTGCTATACATTGCAAAACACCAATGAGGGCTATGAGCATGAAATCCTCTATGTATTTGCACCACAAGTGGAGCTCTTCAATGCATTAGACGAAAGAGAGACTGTCTCTATTTATGCAAAATTTAATCTGCTCGAACAACCAAACGGAAGAAAAGTCGTAGTGATTTCATTTCACGGATTAAATTACCCAATTAGTTATCCATTCAGGTAACAGGAATTTCAGAAAGGAGCGAGACACCATGGAAGAAACAAAAGTTTTTTGCGAAAATTGCCGTGAAGACACAGGCTACACCGTTACCGAGTGTCAAATGACAGGAACAATAAAAGACAAAGAATATCGTTACATAGGCAAGGAAGCATATTGCCAAAAGTGTGGCAAGCCCGTGTGGGTTCCTGAATTTCACGATAGCAACCTCGAAGCACTCTACGATGTTTACAGGACAGAAAATGGAATCATTTCCTTGGAAGAAGTGAGGTCTATACCTGAAAAATACAACATTGGCAAGAGACCTCTTTCACTTTTGCTCGGTTGGGGAGAATTGACCTTGTCGAGATACCTTGATGGGGACACTCCCAGTCGCCAATATTCGGACATTTTGTGCCAAATTTCAAGAGATCCTTGGTGCTACCTCTCACTCCTTGAAAAAAACAAGGACAAACTTGATTCGGACTTGACCTACAACAAAAGCAAAAAGGCTGTCCTGGAACTCTTGGGCGACAATCAGCCTGAACTCGCCGAAAAGGAAAACGAACTCGCTTACATTGTAACCTGTTGCCAAGACATAAATGTTCGCCAATCAGTAATTAAATACCTGAACCAACAATTTGCATAGCTCTCGCAATTTTAGACAAAATTACCCTATATGGATTTGAATATGAAAAATAAAATTTTATGCGTCACCTTAACAATAATAACCCTTGCCCTCGCTGTCCTCAGCCTTTTTGTGGGCAGGTATAGCATTTCGCTTGACTCGCTCCTCGCCCTTGACCCTGTGCAGTGGGAAATCTTTTATGTCCTTCGCATGGGGCGGACGATAACGGCTCTCCTTGGGGGCTTTGCCCTTGGGCTTTGTGGCTTTGTCTTCCAAATTGTCTTCAAAAATTCCTTGGCATCCCCGGGGATCGTCGGCGTTTCCTCCGGTGCCAGTGCAGGGGCAGCGGTTGGAATCCTCTTCTTTGGCGGAGCGCTCGCAGTCACATTTTTCTCCTTCTTTGGGGCAATCTGTGCCGTTTCCCTTGTGCTTTGGTTTTCCTATTTTGACAGGTCGCGGAAAAAGGGCTCAATCGTCCTCGCTGGCATTGCCGTCAATGCCCTGACACAGACAATCCTCATGACACTCAAGCTCGTGGCAGACCCGGAAAGCCACTTGGCAGCGATTGAATATTGGATGATGGGGAGCCTCGCTAGCGTTTCCATGGACAGGCTTTGGTGGTCTGTCTTTGTGATCGTGGGGACTTCCGCGGCGCTCATGGCTCTCCACAGGCAGTTGATCCTTCTCTCTGGTGACGAGGACGAAGCACATAGCCTCGGTGTCTCTGTCCAGAGCCTTCGCCTGATCATTCTCCTTCTTGCCACGCTCGGAGTTTCCAGCGTGATTAGCATGACAGGGCTGATAAATTTCGTCGGGCTCATCGCTCCACACATCGCCCGCCGAGTGGCAAGGAACAACAGGCTTTCCACAATGTTTATGGCAGGAGTGCTCGGCTCGCTTCTGCTCCTGACCTCCGACATCATGGCACGAAATCTGGCAAGCAGCGAACTGCCAATCAGCATATTCACGAGCGTTCTCGGAGTGCCCTTCCTCGTTTGGCTGACATGGCAAGAGGAGTGTGCGAGATGACAAAGTTTTTTGAAGTGAAGGACTTTTCCGTTTCATATGGCACGAAGGAAATCATCTCTCACCTTTCCTTTGAAATGGAGCGGAACGAAATTCTTGGCATCCTTGGGGCAAACGGCTGTGGCAAGACGACTCTTCTCAAGGCTCTCTGCGGGCACCTCGCCTCGCAGGGCGAGTGCCACCTCATGGGGCAAGATTTGCTCTCTCTTTCAATACGCGAGAGGGCACGGCTCTGCAACTATATCCCCCAACGCAGCGGAATCGCATTAGACATATCCTGCCTCGATGTCGTCCTCATGGGCTTCAATCCATACCTCGGGCTCCTTGAGCACCCGAGCGAAAAAATGGTGCAAATGGCAACAGCGACCCTTGAAAACTACGGCATCTCCCACCTGAGAGATGTGAATTACCAAACGCTCAGCGAAGGGCAAAAGCAAATCGTCATCTTGGCTCGCACCCTTGTCTACGAAAGGAACATTATTTTCCTTGACGAGCCGGAGAGTGCCCTGGACTTCGGTCAAAGATACAATATGCTCTCTCACATTCGGAGCTGGGTGAGGGAAGGAACGCGCGGTGCAATTGTCACGCTCCACGACCCACAACTCGCCCTGAACAATTGCGACAAGCTCCTCTTCATAAAAGACGGTAGTGCAAAGGCACTGCTTGCCCCAAGGTCAACGCCGCGTGACGAGTTAGAATTTCATTTAGAGAGCATCTTTGGCGAGCTCAGCCTCCACACCTGCCGTGGCAGAAACGGAGTGGAGCAATTCGTCCTGCTCCGTGAGAAATCATGAACCTTAACCCAAATGCCGTCCTGCGGGCCTTGCGTGCAAGTGGCAAGAAACATCTTTTCATAACTGGCTCGCGGGGCAGTGGAAAAACAAAATTGTTTGACGCCCTGACGGAAGGGCTTTCCTGTGGCATTCGGTCACGGAAGGAAGGCAACACCGTCACGATGACGGGCTTCCAAAGGCAGGGCAAATTTATAATCGGCACAAAGTTGCAAGAAGAAAATTGCATGACGCCAATCACGGAGGCGATTGAAACGCGTGGCGTGGCTCTCCTTGAAAATTGCATTGGGAGCAGCGAGCAAACTGTGGCGATTGACGAAATTGGCTACCTTGAATGTGGCTCGCCACTTTACCAAACCACACTTACGGCACTCCTAGACAAAAAAAATGTCCTCTCTTGCGTAAGAAAGGACAAACACGATTTTCTTTCGGAAATCCTAGCCCGAAGCGATGCCTTCGTGGTGGATTTGGATGAGCCTGTCTCGGGGCTTTCCTGCATTGTGCTGGCGTCCGGTGCTTCACGCCGTTTTGGTAGCAACAAACTCTTGGCACCTCTTGGCGAAAAGCCTGTCATTGCCCACACATTGGAAAAGGTGTCGGAGCTCTCCCCACTTTTTGAAAAGTCCATTGTCGCCACCCGCTATGACGAAATTGCGACACTCTCTGAAATATACAGGCTATGTTTCGTCCTGCACGACCTGCCAAGCAAGAGCGACACTGTCCGCATTGCAGTTGAAGCAATAGGGGTGGCGAGTGGATACCTCTTTTTGCAGTCAGACCAACCGCTCTTGACGAAAGAAACAATAACAGCCCTTGCCCTCGCTTGGCAAAACGACAAGGGTTCAATTTGGCGACTTGCTTGCCACGATGTTGCGACAACTCCCGTCATCTTCCCAGGCAAATTTTTTTCGGCTCTCCGTGCCTTGACAGGTGACAGTGGGGGTAGCCCGATAATAAAACAAAATGAGGCAATTGTCAGGTTTCTTGAAGCAAACGCCGAATCCGAGGTGCTTGACCTTGACGAACCAAGCGACCTTGAAAGGATACAAGCTGTTAGCTGTTAGCTGCTAGCTGATAGAATAAAAGCGAAGACAAAAATATGGCTGGGACAAAATTTATTTTGTCCCAGCCTATATTTTTTCCGTTTCCCTTGAGTCTTGAGTCTTGAGCCTTGAGCCTCCTTGGGTTTACGGTTTACAAAGTAAACCTAAACCCAAGGTTGAAGTTGATGCTGTTGCTTATGTCCTTGAAATATTTCAAGAGTTCTGCATAGAAGTAGCTGTAATTGTCTATTTCCCAGCCTATGCCGAGGGCGACTTCCCACCAGTTTTTGGCTCCGTCCTCGCTGTAATATGTGTCGCCATAGAGGACGCTTGTCTTGCCACTGAAATTGTGGTAGTAGCTCGCTCGCACATAGTAATTGAATTTGTTTGTCCTCTGTCCAAAGGAAATGCCCCAGCGGGTGATGAGGTGGCGTGAGCTGTCTATGTCCGCCGTGACGCCTGTGTTTGTTGTCTTCTATGCTCCGCTCAGGTAGCCATAGATAACCTCAAGCTGTGGCTCGAGGTAAAAGCCTCTGCGACCGATGTTCCACCTGTAACCATATTCGCCGGACAACATAAAGCCATTCATGGCATAGTCAAGTTTTGTGAGTTTTGGGTTGGAAACTGTCGTGTCGTATATTTTCGTGTCGCTGTCAAACTTGCCGTAGCGAGCGATGAAGTCAAAGTAGTGCCCTGTGTTAAAGACCTTTGAATAGTAAGCACTGACTGTTGTGCTCTTCACATCGCCACTGCCCATCCTGAGTGACTGTGAGCCGTCAAAGTGTTCGAGTGAAACGCCAAAGTAACTGCGGTGCTTTCTGTTTGATTTTATGAGGAAGTCGTAGCCGATTTGACCAAGGTAACCAGAAAGGTTCAAGCCATTGCCTGTGTTCAGGTCATCATTGGAATACTGGAAGCGTGCCCAACCTTGGTTGCTTGCCTTGCCACTCCTCAAGTCTCCCATACGCTTTTGCAAGTTGTTCACATTCTGCAAAAATGCCATGCCAATTGTGGCGGCTGAATCCGCAACTGCCTTTGTCTCCTCGCTTGCACCTGTTGCCACTGTGTTTATTTGCGTTATTTTCCAATTATCGCCTTCTTGCTTGATTACAGGTGTGAAGGTGAAGGCAGTGCCATCATCCTTGTTCCACTTTGTTTGCTGTGCCGTAACCTTCAAGTCAGCTGCACCAGTGAGGAATGTGTGTTCACCTTCAACCCTCTGACCTTTCTTTGCCACCCCATAGAATGGGTCATATGCAACCTGAAGGTTTGCTGTGCCAAGCACTGTGTCTGTGAGGTTAATGACATCACCTGTGCTTTGGGCAAGGTCTGTGTTGATCACAAAGATTGAATTGTCTGAATAGAGGTCACCAGAAATATTAAGTGTGCGGAACTCTCTTGCCGTCTTGCCGTCCCAATTCATGTCGTTCATGCTGATGGTGCTATTTTCATCTAGGGCAAGGAAACTTGCAGAGTTGTTGCTTGTGTTATTGTCAAACACTGGATACCATGTGCCACTGTTGACAAAGTTCAGAGTGGCAGTCGCATCTGCTGAAAGATTGCCCTGGTAATTTGAATTATTTGTGAAGTCAAGGGTTGCGTTTTCACTTGCCGAGACATTGCCATTCAGTGTGGCTTCATTTGTGAAGGTCAAGTTTGTTCCGCTTCCATTTGCAGCAAAGTTGCCACTCACAGTGCTGTCCTTAGCGACCGTCACATCGCCTGTCCCTGTGAATTTGGTAACATTAAGTGTGCTCGTGCCAGACAAATTCAAGTTTGTTTCACTTGCCATTGCAACTTCCGCCTGCTTCAAGTTGCCAGTTACAGCGACTGTTCCCTTTTGGATATCAAGTTTGCCTGTGGAATCGTCATCCGTGATCGCGGCAAACTCTACTGTGTTACTTGCATCTTTATTGATTTCAAGAGTTCCACTGTTCTTGGCACTGTTCACCTTCACTTGATTTGCCAAGGAATTGTAAGAAGCTGTGCCTAAGTCATTGAGGACAAGTTTGCCATCCTTTGCGATGTCTATTTCCTCTTGCGTGACTTCGCCTGACACTGTGGCGTTGCCAGTAACTGCTAATTTTCCTGTCTTGGTCTCCTGCTCGTCTTTAACAGAAGCAAAGGTTGCCGTGCCAGAAACATTCACTGTGCCTGTGTTTTTCAAATCTTTTGTGACGGATGTGTTTGTGCCAGAGAAGTCAAGTGTGCCTTCGTTAGTGAAGGTGGCGACATCAACCTTTGAACCTGAAAGGGTGAGAGTTCCTTTGTTGGTCAAACTATTTTGCGTAACATTGCCAGTTATTTTTGCAACTTTGTCTGCGTCAACATTCAGAGTGCCCTCTGCTGTGATAATGCCGTCCACCGTTGTGCCACCTGCACTGCCAATGTTGAGTGTGCCTGTGTTTTTCAAGCTGTCGCTCACCGTAACAGTGCTACCAGAGAGGGTCAGGGTTCCTGCATTGGTAAGGTTTTTCTGTGTCACGTCGCCTTCAAATGTGGCCTTCTTGCCTTCACTAATGATAATGCTACCTGTGCCTGTTGTGTCGGATATTTTGC
>R07__coassemble_335_pt1 | contig 17204 bp, 13 predicted proteins | sample R07__metabat2_high_PE_033 | metagenome-assembled genome bin R07 | reverse complement strand
CTTTTATTCTAGCAGCTAACAGCTAACAGCTTAAATCTATCAGCTATAAGCTAACAGCTATCAGCTGATTTTGTTTTTTTGTTTCAAAAAAAATTCGTAAATTGCAAGTAGCAGTTACAATTTAGACAAAATAAATTCTACTTCTGAAATGGTAAATTTGGTTAATTTTATGGTATACTACCAAGGTAAAATTGTTTTTGCGGAGGAATTTCTATGCAGGAAAACACAACAATTGACGAGATAATTTCTCGCCTTGAAACGATAAAAGAAGAAGCGATTAAGAAGATTGACGCAGCAAAGAGTGCGGAGGAATTGCAACTCGTCCGCTCTGCAATCCTTGGCAAGAAGGGCAACCTAACTGAAATCTTAAAGACACTCGGCAGCCTATCGCCAGACATGAGAAAAGAAATCGGTATGGCTTCAAACAAAATCAAAACCTTTTTGCAGGAATATTGCGACAAGAAGTCAGACGAATTGATTTCAAAAGCAAAGGCATATGAAGGGGAAGTTGACATCACAGTTCCAGGCATTCTGCCCTTCACAGGCGGACTCCACCCAATCACCCAGATGTGCTACGACTTGAACGACGCATTCCGCTCACTTGGCTTTAAAATCTACTCTGAGCCGGAAATCACGAGCGAAAAATACGCTTTTGATAATCTCAACTTTGCAGCAGAACACCCGGCGAGGGAAAGCATGGACACCTATTGGCTCGAGGGTCACGACACAGGAAGCGGAAGCGAACGCCTCTGCCTCCGCCCACACTTGACCGGTGGCAGTGTCCGCTACTTGAAGGAACACGGCGCTCCCGCTCGCTTTGTCTACCCCGGGCGTGTCTATCGCAATGAAACAACAGATGCAAGGCACGAGAGAGCATTCTTCCAATATGAAGCACTCATTGTTGACAAGGATTTTTCCTTTTCCTCTGGCATGATCCTCATAAAAACAATTTTGGAGAAGGTTTTTGGCAAGGAGATAAAGGTTCGCATGAGGACTGGATTCTTCCCCTTTGTCGAGCCGGGGTTTGAAATTGACATGGAGTGCCAAGTTTGCGGTGGCAAGGGTTGCCATGTTTGCAAAAATGTTGGCTGGATTGAAGTTATGCCCGGCGGCACACCACACCCAAATGTCCTGAAGTCCGCAGGGCTAGACCCGAGCATTTGGAGCGGATTTTACATCAACATTGGGCTTGATAGGCTTGTCATGATGCGTTATGGCGTTGACGATGTCAGGCTATTTCACTCAGCTGACCTGCGTTTCCTGCAGCAATTCAAATAGGTTTTAGGTGATAAAAATGAAATTTTCATTGAATTGGATAAAAGAATATGTAGATTTGCCAAGTGACCTGACGCCAGAGAAGCTCGCCCACGACCTCACCATGACCACAGTGGAAGTGGAAGAAGCCTATGATCTAGGGGCTTCGCTTGACGGGCTTTTCGTCGGGAAAATTTTGTCTGTTGACCCTCACCCAAATGCAGACAAGCTCCGCATCTGCTCAGTTGACTGCGGTGGGCAATCCCCACTTTCCATCGTTTGCGGTGGCACAAACCTAAATGTTGACCACTTGGTGGCAGTCGCTGTGCCTGGCTCTATGGTCAGGTGGCACGGAGAGGGCGAGCCAGTAGAAATAAAGCCGGCAAAACTCCGTGGCGTTATGAGCTATGGCATGATCTGTGCTTCCAACGAAATTGGACTTGCTGACCTCTTCCCAGCAGAACACGCAGAAATCCTAGACATCACAAATTTCAACTGCAAACCGGGCGACAAACTTGCAGATGCCCTGAAGCTAGACGACATTATTTTGGACATAGACAATAAGTCAATGACAAACAGGCCAGACCTTTGGGGGCACTATGGCTTGGCAAGGGAACTCGCAGCAATATATGGCTCTGCCTTGAAGCCAATCCCAACATCGGTGGCTCCGACAAACTTGCCTGCCTTGGCGGTTGACATCAAAAATCCCGACCTCTGCCCACGCTACATGGGAGTGGTTTTGAGCGGTGTCAAGACGACGCCATCGCCCTATCACCTTCAAAGTTTGCTTTGGAGAATTGGTCAACGCCCTATCAACCTGACTGTTGACATCACAAACTATGTTATGTTTGCCACTGGGCAACCAACCCACGCATTTGACAGGTCGCACATTGATGGTGGCATTGTCGTCAGAAACGCATTTGAAGGCGAGAAGCTCGAATTGCTCGACGGAACAGAGTTGGAACTCTCCAATTCAGACCTTGTGATAGCAGACCACAAAAAGCCCGTTGCCTTAGCTGGCGTGATGGGCGGCAAGCACGATTCAATCTTGGAGAACACAAGTGAAATCATCTTGGAAATTGCAAACTTCAACGCAATGTCCATTCGCAGCACTTCAAAACGCTACGACACAAGAACAGAAGCAGCAACAAGATACGAAAAGGCGATTGACCCTGAGAGGGTTGACATTGCCCTTGCAGTTTCGCTCAAAATGTTTGAAGCTTATTTCCCAGATGTTAAGATTACAGCATTCGCAGACAATTACGCAAAGCCCCACACAAATTCCACCGTCACGGTAACACTTGACTTCCTAGCCAAAAGGCTCGGCAGAAGTGTCACGGAAGGTGAAGTGAGGGAGAAGCTAAACCTTCTTGGCTTCACCACAAGGGCGGAAGATGGGACACTCACAGTAACAGCACCATCGTGGCGTTCCACTGGTGACATTTCGCTGCCAGACGACATTTTGGAAGAGGTGGCTCGCCTCATTGGCTACGAGAATTTTGACTTTGTTGCCCCAACAGTTGTGATGGAGCGTGCAATAAACCAGCCCAAACACAACCTTGAGCGTAGCATCCGTGAATACCTTGCGTTCCGTTGCAATGCACAGGAAATTTTCACATACCCTTGGGTGAAGGACGAATACATCAAGATAGCAGAGGTGCCAGAGGAGCAAATGCTTCGCCTCTCCACTCCGCCGTCACCAGAAGAGGCAAACCTGCGGTCTAGCCTTATCCCCGGGATGATTTCCGCTGTTATTTCAAACCTTCGTTACTACACTGACTTTCGGATTTTTGAACTCACGCCAGTATTCTTCAACGGAGAATTTGAAAGCGTGAGCGACGAAACAGAAAAGCTCCCCAAAATGGCTCGCCACTTGGCTCTTGCCCTCGTGGGAAGCGATGCAAGGAAACTTTTCCGCGAAGCAAAGGGAATCTTGGAACAAATGCACAGGGCTACCCAGATGGAGAGTTTAACCTTCTCACAGGACACAAAACCTGCTTGGTCAGACGAAGCAATGTGGCTCAATGTCAAGACTGGGAAGCAAACCATAGGTTCTCTCGGGCTTATGTCCCTCAAGGCAAGCAAGGCGTGTGGCATAAAGCGTAGCCTCGTTATGCTTTGCGAGCTTGACACCGAAAAATTTGTCCCCCTTGCCTCTCGCACAAACACCTTCAAACACCTGCCACTGTTCCCGACCTCTGACTTTGACCTCTCAATGGTCTTTGACGAAAATGTCAGATGGGACGACATAAGGCGTCAAATTGAGAGGGTTGAAATGGTTACAGGCACAGCCTTCGTTGATGAATACAGAAGCGATAAGGTTGGTGCTGACAAGAAGTCCATCACATTCCGTGTTTGGATTGGTAGCGACAAAGGAACATTAACAGGTGAGCAAATTGAACTCGCACAAAAACAAGTTATGAAAAAAATTGAAAAAAAACTTGGCGGTCTCGTCAGGAATTAATTAAAATTACAAAAGGAGAAAAAACAAAATGAACGAACAGTTGCAAAAATTCAGTGAATTACTCGACACCCTGGAAGGCAAGTTACGCTTGCGTAATCAGACAATTGACACCTTGAACGACACAGTTGCAAGGCAGAAAAATGAAATGGACGAGAAAGATTTTCAAATCCTCCAACTCCAGGAAGACCTTGAAAACGAGAGAAATAGAGCCAATGACCTCACAAGGCAACTTGAAGAAGTCAACACACAAACACAAAACAATATGAACGAACTTTCCAATGATATGAACAATATCATCTCCCGTATGGAAAGAATTTCAAACGAGAATCAGGATAATCAAGGCACTCTTGGGAATAATAACGAAGGCAACAACTGGGAAAACAATAATAACAACTGGGACAACAACAATAATTGGGACAACAATCAGCAACAATACTAATCCACATGCTTCTTGACGCTCCGCTAATATGAGGTGAACAAAATGTTTTACACAAAAGACACAGAAAAATTTTCCTTTGTAGTTGGAAACAAACAATATTGTTTAACTTCTCCTCTTTCTCGTGAAAAAATGGAGGATATATTAGTGCGTGTCAATGCCCAAATCAAGGCTCTTCCACCTCACCTGACCCAGGACGAGAAGCTCCTTATTACACTCCTTTCCATGACGGCAGACCTTGATTCGCTTGAAGGCAAACTCGAGTCGCTCGTTGCAGAGAATTAGTGTGGGGTGACAGGGTTGCTTGACTCAATATTAATTTTTCTTTGTCTTTATTTTTCAATCAAGGGACTAATGAGAGGCTTCATTGGCGAAGTTGTCGCTAACATTGGCTTCGTCGCTTCCTGCTACTTTACCTTTAACTTTTTTAGCGATGTTGGGATGTTGCTTGAAGCAATTTTAGGCTTAAATTTCTTCCTCGCAAACATCCTTGGCGCTGTGGCAATTTGGCTTGTTACAGCTATAATTGTCAAGGCTCTAACAAGGCTTTTGCAGGGCTTCGCAAACACAGGTAGCCTCGGCTTGATAGACAAGGTTCTGGGACTTTCCTGTGGCGTGCTAAAAACACTCCTCCTCACATTTCTCCTAATGGCAGTGGGGGTGAATATTGCACACCTCATTTCGCCAGACTGGATGACAAAGAGCGTTATCATGATGAGGGCTGGTGAATATCTGCCACAGGTTACAATGACACTCAAGGGGGTCAAACTGCTTCCCCCAGACACAACAGTGCCAGAGACAACACTATCAGAATTTATATTGAATTACAACAAAGAAAATTTAATGGAAGAAAAATAAATGTTCATACACAAAAGTGCATATAAAAGTTTAGAAATTAAAGAAATAACCAAGTTCGCATCTCAATTTTGCAGGTGCGAACTTGGCTTTTTTGTTGCTGGAAATACCTTGCCAGCAAAAGATTTGACAGAGCTCAAGTCCCGCCTGGCACTTTTTGACTGCTACTGCCGTTACCGTGACAAAAATGGCGAACTCCCTTGGTCAGAAAAAGTTGTGCCAATATATCATTTGATAGAAGACGCAAAGGCTAGCGGAATACTGAGCGGCAGGGAACTCAATTCAGTAAAATGCCTCCTCACCCTTGCAGACAAATTAAAATTTGTCCTTGCAAATTCGCTTGAAAATTATCCTGATTTCAAACTTCTCTTGGATCATTTTCGTGATTTTTCCTTGGAACTTAAACAATTATCTTTAATTGATGAGGACGGCTATCTCTATGACAATTCAAGCGAAAAATTGCTAGAACTGCGAGTGAATATTCGCACACTTCGCGAAAAAATAAAAGCACGAGCAAATGCCTTGTTAAACAACAGGCAAATTGCCCCTCTCCTCACTGAGAGAATATATACGCAAAGATACGGCAAATTTGTCTTTCTTGTCAGGAACGATGCACGCTCTACCTTCCCTGGCACAGTGATAGAGGTGGCACAAAGGGGCAACAGTGTTTATATGGCACCTTATGCCTTGGATAACCTGTCGGCACAGTTCAACGCACTTGAAGCAGAGGAAAAGGCTGAATGTGACAGAATACTTGGCGAAATCACGCAAAACCTTATTGCACGCCTTGGTGCGATAAACAGCACGGAAAATGTCCTAGGCACACTTGATCTTTTCTTTTCTCTTGCAGAAGTGATGGAAAAATTCGCCTGGCAAATCCCAGAGATTGATTCCGCAAATTTCATTGATTTGAAGAAGGCTCGCCATCCACTTCTCAAAAAAAACCCTGTGCCAATAGACATTTCTTGTGGAAAGGATTTCAAAAGCCTCGTTATCACAGGCCCCAACACTGGTGGCAAGACACTTGCCTTGAAAACAGCAGGTGTCTGCACAATACTCGCTTGGTTTGGTTGGCCAATTCCTGCTTCAAAAGAATCCACAGTTGGGCTTGTTGATGCAGTCTTCGCAAATATCGGAGATGAGCAGAGCATTGAACAGAGCCTTTCAACCTTCAGCGCAAATATAAAGCAAATAAAGGAAATTGATGAAGCGGCGACAGGCAAGAGCCTAATTTTGCTTGATGAACTTGGAGCAGGAACAGACCCAGAGGAAGGGGCAGCCCTTGGCATTGCAACACTAGAAAATTTCCTTGAACGAGGCTCACTCGTCATTTCTTCCACACACCACAACGCAATTAAATATTATGCTCTCACTCATAAAGACATTGAAGCAGCGAGCGTGGAATTTGACACAAAAACCCTTTGCCCAACATACAAAATTTTGATAGGCATCCCTGGTCAAAGCAACGCGATCACAATTGCGGCTCGGCTCGGACTCTCACGAGACATAATAGACCGTGCAAAAGGTGCAATGCAGGGAGAGGCAAACACTCAAGAGATGATATCTAGCCTCATGCAAAAAACAGAAGCCCTCGAACTGAGACAAAGGGAAGCAGACTCGCAATTAGCCAAGGCAAATGAACTCCGTGAAAAATATGAAAGAAAATTCAAAGAACTGAATGACGAAGAATTTGAAATTATAAACTCCGCCAAAGAAAAGGCAAACGAAATCCTCTATTCCACCAAGAACGAGGCAAACAATTTCATAAAAAAAATCAAGAGCACACAGGACATAAAGGACGCCCAGCGTATCCTTGAAAAGAAAAATAAAAGTGTCAAGCAGCGAAATGCTTCGCAAACACGAGCGGTTGCAGACAAGTTGAAAAAAGAATCCGTTGCAACAACTGGCGAGGCACTCTCAATAGGCGACACAGTCATGGTCTTGTCGCTTGGAATTGAAGCAATTATTTCAGAGCTCGGTGCAAAGGAAGCAACTGTGACAAGCAAAAATGGCAATGTAACCTTGCCAAATGTAAAATTGTCAAACTTGAAATTTGTGTCAAAAGCAAAAAAAGAAAAGACAGACAAAAAGGTTTCTGTCTTTATTGAACGCCCAAGGCAAGTCCCCTTGGAGCTTGACCTGCACGAGATGGAAATGGCAAGTGCCTTGCCAGAACTCGAGCTTTACCTTGACAGAGCTTATAGGGCAGGTTATGGCTCAGTTCGCATTATCCACGGTCACGGCAAGGGAGTAATGAGGCAAGCTGTCCACGATGTGTGCTCTGCGACAAATTTTGTCAAGAGTTTTACTCTCGCCACGCCATCAGAAGGCGGATACGGGGCGACGATTGTGACATTCAAGCATTAAACACAAGGCTGGGCGAAAAAATCAACCTTTGCAATCTACGCCATAATTTGAACTTGCCTCAAATTTATCTTGTTTTATAGCGGAAAAATGCACAATATGGTAAAATATAGGCGGTAAAATTTTCGGCGAATTATGTGGGTGATCCTATGAAAAATTCTCTTTATAGAAAATATAGACCTCAAACCTTTTCTGATATGGTTGGTCAGTCAAGTGCGATTGCAGTTTTGCAAACAGCCTTGAAGAGCAACAATTTCGGGCATGCGTATCTCTTTTCTGGCCCTCGCGGTTGTGGCAAGACTACCATTGCTCGCATCATGGCAAAGTCAATCTGTTGCACAAACAGGCGTGACAACGCAGAGCCTTGCGATGAATGTGACAGTTGTGTCGCAATCTCTCGCGGGGAGCACCTTGATGTGATGGAGATGGACGGTGCTTCAAACAACGGAGTTGACAACATTCGCGACCTCAAAACTCACGTGAGTCTCAGGGCCCTTTCTTCTCAATATAAAATCTACATCATAGACGAAGTCCATATGCTTTCCATTGGTGCTTTTAATGCACTTCTCAAAACTCTCGAAGAGCCACCGGAAAATGTCGTCTTTATCCTGGCTACAACTGAGCCTCACAAGGTGCCTGTCACAATTCGCTCTCGCTGTCAGCACATTCCGTTTCACAGGATAAAGGTGCAAGACATCGTTTCTCGCCTTGAATATGTCTGTGAAAAGGAAGGAATAAAGGCGGACGGTGACGGGCTTTGGGAAATTGCACGACTTGCTGATGGTGCCTTGCGTGATGCCCTTTCGCTCCTTGAACAAGCAATTTCCATTGGCAATGGCGAGGTGACAAAAGAGGCAGTGAACGAGATCACTGGCGGTGCTTCACGATCAAGCATAGAAGCCTGGGTGGCGAGCCTTCTTTCAAATCCTGAGGAGGCAGCAACCACCTTGACAAAAATAATTTCCTCTGGCACATCTTGCGAGAGGCTTGCGGAACAAATTTTCATCGTCTTCACAAACCTTTGGTATGCGAACCTTTGGCAAAGGGACATTGAAAAGTTGCTTGAAATCTCCACAGAGGAAGCGAATTTCCTGCGTGAAGAGGCGAAAAAATGGGACGAAAAGGTGCTTAGGCATTGTGCCTATGTCACGCAAAAAATCCAAAGCAAGGCACACATTGGCATAAACGGAGAGTATTTCGGAGGGTTGCTCTTCCTTGAACTCAAAAACGCAATTGATGGCGTGGAATATAATCAAGTTGTAACGCCTGTCCCTGCACAAGGTTCTGCCCCATTTCAGCCACAGCGTGCCGTGCCACAGGCTCCAAATAATGTTTTGGGTGAACCGTTACAAAGGCAAGAACCGCCCAGAAGGACTGCGAAGCCTGCCGAGTCACTCATAAAAGCGAACACTTCATTTGACGAGCGTGTGGAAAATTTCACAGCAATAAAGTCTGAAAAGATTGACACGAGCAACTTTACAAGGTCTTTTGGCGATAGTCCTTTTGCTAAGATAATTGCCGAAATCCAGCAGGATAATTATGAATTTGCCGCAGCACTGCTACACGCAAAAATCTTGCAAAATGGCTCGGAAATTTCCTTTGAAGCAAAGGATGCTCCTTCTGCACAGGCATTTTTGAATATACCATTTAACAAACAAATTGCGACACTTGCAGTCAAAAAAGTTTTTGGTCTCTTGCCACAAGAAGAAAAGGAAAAGCAAGCCACAAGCGAAACGCCATCGGCAGTCACGCAACCTGCTCAACCGATGGAAGAAAAAACGGAGCAGTCAAATGTTCCAAGCCACGCAGTGTCATCAAACATCGCAAGGATGCTAAAATTAGCCGGAGCAGAGTTGCTTTATGTGGAAAAAGACTCAATAGAATTAGAGGAAGAAAAAGATGGATAAGCCCTTTGTTCATCTCCATGTTCATACGGAATACAGTTTGCTAGACGGTGCCAACACCTGTGCTGCCCTTGCCAAGACTACAAAGGAAATGGGCATGAACTCCTGTGCCATAACAGACCACGGAGTCATGTTTGGTTGTGTGGAATTTTATAACAAATGCAATGATGCTGGCGTGAAGCCGATTATCGGTTGCGAAGTCTATGTTGATGAGAGAGGGCACAGGTGTCGCGACGGCAAAAATCAAAACCACCTGATCCTCTTGGCAGAAAATGACGAAGGCTACGCAAACCTCGTGAAGCTCGTTTCAATCGCAAATACAGATGGATTCTATTACAAGCCAAGGATTGACCATGAGCTCCTCGCGACCTACTCAAAAGGACTGATTTGTGCCTCCGCCTGTTTGGGAGGAGAGATTCCTCAATTGATCCTCTCTGGCGATATGGAAGCGGCAAAAAACCGTGCTTCACTTTACAAGGACATTATGGGAAGTGGCAATTTCTTCCTCGAAGTGCAGGCAAACTCCTTGCCAGAGCAAGCAGTGGTGAATAAGGCTCTCATCTCAATGTCACGGGAGTTGGATATTCCTCTTATTGCGACAAACGACGCTCACTATTTGAAGAGAGAAGACGCCGCCTGGCACGATGTGCTTCTTTGCATACAGACAGGGGCGACTGTTACAGACCCGAAGCGTTACCGCTTCACGGGGGACGATTATTATTTCCGTAGCCCAGAGGAAATGTGGGCAATCTTTGGCAACGACCTACCAGAGAGCCTCACAAACACTCAACTTATTGCTGATAGGTGCAATGTAAAGTTAAAGACGGGGAAATATTACCTGCCAGTCTTCCCCCTGCCAGAGGGAGAGACACTCTCAACCCACTTGACAAAGATGGCTCACGAGGGGCTTAAGAGAAGGTTAAAGACGGACACGCCTCCGCAAAATTATCTTGATCGTCTTGAATATGAACTTGGAATTATAATCCAAATGGATTTCCCAGGGTATTTTTGCATAGTGTCAGACATCATCATGGCTTGCAAAGAGAGGGGCATTCCAATCGGTCCTGGTCGTGGCTCTGCTGCTGGCTCTCTCGTCGCCTATTCTCTTGGCATAACGGAGCTTGACCCTCTGAAATATAATTTGCTCTTCGAGCGTTTCTTGAACCCAGAACGCATAAGCATGCCTGATATTGACACAGATGTTTCCGACAAGGGGCGTGACAAACTTATTGCCTATATCGTTCAAAAATACGGCATCGACCATGTTTCGCAAATCATTACCTTTGGGCGTATGAAGAGCAGAGGTGCGATAAAGGATGTCGCACGAGCCCTTGACATTTCAATTCCCGAGGCAAACGCAATTGCAAAGATGATCCCTGCAATGCCGACACCAGAAATCCCGAACATAAAGGGAGCATTGGAGCACGTGCCAGAGCTGAAGGATGCCTACAACAACAAGCCACACATAAAAAATTTGGTGGACATTGCAATCCACATTGAGGGGCTTGCTCGCCACTGCTCGCAACACGCAGCAGGCGTTGTCATCACGCCGAAGCCCACAAGCGACATGGTGCCAGTCCGCAAATTTGGTGAAAATCAAGTTGCCACGCAATATTCCATGGAGCCGGTGGAGAAGCTCGGGCTTGTTAAGATGGACTTCCTTGGGCTTCGCACCCTTTCAGTCTTGGAAGATGCCTTGAAGAACATAAAGCAAAATGGCAAGAAGCCTGTCGCACTTGGCGAAATTCCACTCGACGACAAAAAAACTTATGATATGCTCGTGGCAGGAGATACACTCGGAGTTTTCCAACTTGAATCTTCTGGCATGACTGCCTTGATAAAGCGTCTCCGCCCTGACTGTTTTGAGGACATTATCGCACTTGTCGCCATGTATCGCCCAGGACCATTGGAAAGCGGAATGGTTGACACATATGTGCGCTGCAAACATGGAGATGAGCAGGTGCATTATCTCCACCCACTCCTTGAACCATACATGAAGGACACCTATGGAGTTATTCTCTATCAAGAGCAGGTTATGCAGAGTGCTCAAGCCCTTGCTGGCTACACGCTTGGCGAAGCAGACCTTCTCCGTCGTGCCATGGGAAAGAAGAAAAAAGATGTCATGGCACAGGAGAGGAGCAAATTTGTTGACGGTGCTGTGGCAAACAACATTGATGGTGCGAAGGCTGGCGAAATATTTGACATAATTGAAAAATTCGCTGGCTATGGCTTTAACAAGTCCCACAGTGCTGCCTATGGTCTTGTGTCATATTGGACGGCTTATTTGCGTTGCCATTATGGAGCAGAATACCTTGCGGCATACCTTTCAAGCCTCATCGGAGGCACAAGAAAGGAAGTCTTTGGTGGCTATATCCGTGCAGTGAGGGACGCTGGTTTTGAGGTTTTGTCGCCTGACATAAATGTTTCTCGTCAAGATTTCACGGTTGACGGTGATGTCATCCGCCTCGGGCTTTCCGCAGTTGACCGCGTCGGTGACGCTGCTGTTGCCACAATCCTTGAACAAAGGGAAAAAGCACGCTTCACCACATTCTGGGACTTTTTGTCTCGCATTGATACGCAGAAGGCAAACAAGGGTGTCTTGGAAAATTTGATAAAGTCCGGTGCCTTTGATAGCATTGAGAGCAACCGTGCAAAGCTATTGAAAAATTTGCCAGATTTGCTAGATAAAGTTGGCAAAAAGGACGAAAATAAAAATCAATCTTCGCTTTTTGGTGATGATGAAATTGTGGAAGAGCCAAAGTTGATTGATTGTCCAGACTTCACCGAGAGGCAAAAACTTGACAATGAGCGTGACAGCATGGGGCTATATATTTCAGGGCACCCCTTTGACCAATATGAGGCTGAGGCGAAACGCTACGCCACCTGCCCAATTTCTGCCCTTGCAAGTTGGGATTCCAAGGCAAGACCAGTCGTTGCTGGGCTACTTACTTCGTTAGTTGAAAAATTTAGCAAGAAAACAGGAGACCCATATGGCGTTGTTGTCTTTGAAGACCAAAGTGCAACAATGGAAGTGATGTTCTTTCGTGAAAAGTGGACGGCAGCAAAGCCAGTCTTGCAAAAGGGAGAGTTTTACTTTGTTGATGGCACAGTCCGTGCAGACAGAGGCGTTTCCTTGATGGGAAATAATGTCTATACTGAATACGACTACAAAGAAAAATTAGCTCCTCATGTTACGCTTGAAATTGACGCAGAAGGCAAAAATGAGCGTTTTTTTGAGGAAATAATTAGAATTTTGGGGCGTCACAAGGGGCAATCAGAGGTCGTTTTGAAATTGAAAAATGAAGACGAAACAACAGTAGCCAAACTGCGACGAAATTTTGTGAAGTTGGATGATGACCTCGTCAAGGAAATTACAGATTATGGCATGGGTGCCATAGTTATTTATTGATAAAAGGTAGGAATTGCTATGCAAGAGAACAGAAATTTTATTATTGTGAAGGCAGGCGAAGGTGGAGCCACTGTCACAGGAGTGACAAGAGGCAAGGAAAATAAATTTCTTCACACAGAAAAGCTCGAGGCTGGCGAAGTGTGGGTTGCCGAGTTCACAGACAATATTTCCGCCATGAAGATCAAGGGCAATGCAGAAATTCAAACAGCCCTTGGCAAGATTACAAGTGGCATATAAAAGGTTAAAAAAATGAAAAAATACGCTTTTGAATATACTTTTGAAGATTGGCAGGATTACATTGCATGCAAAGGTGAAGCAAAATACCGTGCCAGTCAAATTGCAGAATGGATATGGAAGAAGCACGCAACATCGGCTGAGGAAATGACAAATTTGTCAAAAGCACTCAGAGAGAAGTTGCAGGAAGATTTTGACTTTGCCTATCCAGAAATTTTACTCACACAAAAGAGCAAGGACGGGACAAGGAAATTCCTCGTGAAATTCGCTGACGGAGAGACTGTGGAAATGGTCTTGATGAAATATGGTGCTCGCCTCACCCTTTGCCTTTCAACCCAAGTTGGCTGTCCCCTCGGTTGCACATTTTGTGCCACTGGGGCTAGCGGATTTTCAAGGAACCTAACGGCAGGTGAAATTGCCTCTCAATTCCTCTTGGCAGAAAAGGTCGCTTCCCGCGACCTCTCCAATGTTGTCTATATGGGAATGGGCGAGCCTTTTCTTAATACAGAGGCAGTGCTCAAATCCATAAGGCTTTTGAATAACGAAAAACTCCGTGGCTTTGGCATTCGCCACTTCACAATTTCCACCTCGGGGATTTTGGAAGGGATAGAAGCACTCTCCGCCTCTTCTCTCCCTGTTCGGCTCGCAGTGTCACTTCACGCTGCGGATAGTGAACTTCGCTCCTTCCTCATGCCAGTGAACGAGACAAACCCCTTGCCAGAACTTCGCAAATGTCTCCTCGATTACCAAGCAAAGACAAATGACAGGATTTCCTTTGAATATGCTTTGTTTGGCGAGGTCAATGACACTGTGGAGAGGGCAAGGGAACTTGTGCATTTCCTGCGTGGCATTCACTCCTTTGTGAACCTCATACCTTATAATTCCACAGGTGGCAGGTATAAAGCACCAACGCCAGAAGCAGTTTTGCGTTTCAAATCAATTTTGGAGACAGCAGGCTTTGAAACAGAAATCAGAGCAAGTATGGGGCAGGATATTGACGCTGCCTGTGGGCAACTACGGCGTAAAGTTGCAGGCGCGGAAGCTCAAACGCCAGACTCATACACAAGGACAGATGTCATAGCCCATGCAAATGAACTCCATGACACGGCAAATATTGAGCGATATGAAAGAAAAGCAAAGTTGATAGAAAAGAAATTGATGGCAAAGAAGACTAGTGGTGGCTTTATAGACAGGGCTCGCAAGAGAAATGCAAAAGGAACTAAAAACGCCTTTCAAAAAAGAGAGCACGCTCCAAAGGCAAACAGACACAAATTAAATGCGAAAAAATCTGTGGGCAAGTAGTTTTTGCAGAGGTAAACCATGTCGGGATTTTTATTATTTTTATTGATAGGAACATTAATTTTTGGCTTTGCCTTTCCGGCAATGTTACTTGAAATTTTTCTTTTTATCAGTCTTATGCCAATTTTTCTAATTTCTATGCTGATTGGTTTTATCACAGGAAGAGGAAGCCTTGTCATTAACGGCAAAATGTTTGACCGTTTCAAGTGGAAAAGACAAAAAAAGGAAAAGAAAAGCGAAATTTATGATGTTCCACACGATAGGGACGAACATAGGACAGGTGCAAGGAACCACGCAGTAAGCATAGCAGAACTCCAAGAGCCAAGTGAAATTGTTGACCTGGATAGTGATGCTTTGAAAAAAGAATAAAAGAGACTTGATGCATTTTTGCATCAAGTCTCTTATTTTTCGTATGCTTCGTAGAACATTTCTTTCGGCACAATTTTGCCACTTTTTACGCCATTGATGAAGTTGCAGAGGAATGTTGTGTATTTTTTTGCTCCATCACCGTTGAGATGTCCACCGTCTGTATAGCAATCTGGGGTTATGCCGTGGTCATATTTGTATAGGTCAAAATTCCAATATTCAACATCATATTTTTCCGCAATTTTCTTGAAAAATTGGATATAGTTGTTGTAACCTTGTGCGTATGATAATGTTTTGCGTGGCACAGGCTGACTGATGAGTATTATTTTAATATTGTTTGCTCTGCAATATTCTATGATCTGAATCAGCGATTTGAGGTATAGTTTACTCACTGGGACTTCTGCACGCAAATCTTGTGCTTCTGGTTGCTTGAAGGCATGTGAATATGTCTTTTCGTCGTGGACAAGTGCCACACCATAACTATAAACATAGCCATCACCGACATATGCTTCTTTTTTGTTTCTTACATTGGAATAATCTTTATAGTCAACAAAATGCGACCTCACATTTCCGATTACATCAAAATTACCCCGCCTGAATTTTAAAAGCCCATTGATAACTGTTTCAATTCCACCATTGCTGTAAAGCAACCTGATTTTGTTCAGCCCGAATTTCATATGATCGCTTATTGTGAAAACTTGAGCATCATCATCCGCCAAATTTGCTACGATATAGAATGTATCAAGAAAAACCGTTTTTAATTTATGATATTGGTTTATTTCACGCAGAAAGTAATATGATGTGTTCATCCCCTGGGAACTACTGCCAGCATTGAATGTCTTGCAACCGAGCATTTTGTTTGCAATCTGTGGAACAAAACCACGAAAGACACAGGAAGCACCGATATAAACAAGGTCTATGTTTTCTTTGCTTTCATACATTTCACCCAGAGAATGGTATGTGAAGCCTCTGCTTGCACTGAAGAAAAAATTAAAGGGTGGTATGAGTAGCACAATGATAACAATAAGTATAATGATTTTGCGTAAAAACTTTTTCATTACATCGCCCTCCTAGAATTGTGCATAGACAAATGCTGTCTCATTGCTGACTGGTGCATTCAATAAGATTAGAAAAACTAGTGCGACATAGATAGCCCACCGTCTCACAACCTTTTGACTAGAAACCCAGCCGATTACATCCTTTGTTAAGGAGAAATAATCGTAGAGGAAGAGAAGCAAAATTGTCAGACCAAGCATAATCTGTTTGTCAAGTTTTATGTTGCACACTGTCGCGAAATATGTTGCAGGGTCGCCAAGTCCAGTGAAGGCATGTTTTATGATATATATTGCTTCACTCATATTGCTAACCCTGATTAGAATTGACACAATGCAACAGACGAAAAACACTGTTAAGGTAGAAATAATTTTAGTGAAGCGGTTTTTATCGCGAAATGGATTTAGAATAGTTTCAAATAATTTCTCTATCACCTGAACAAGTCCATGCACTGTTCCCCAAATGACAAAATTCCAACTTGCACCGTGCCACAGTCCGCTAATCATAAAGGTAAGCACCAAATTGAAGTAGTGTCTGAATTTGCCACACCTGCTACCACCGAGGGGAATATAGAGGTAATCACGGAACCAAGTTGAGAGAGAAATGTGCCATCTGCCCCAAAATTCTTTGATAGATTTTGAGAAATATGGGCTTTTGAAGTTCACCATCAAATCAATTCCAAATAATTCCGCAACGCCAATTGCAATGTTTGAATAGCCAGAGAAGTCGCAATAGACTTGGATTGAATAAAAGAAGATTGCCAAGGCACAGTCAAATCCAGAGGCGACTTCAAGGTTTGCAAAGATATTGTTGACATGACCTGCTACGACATCGGCAATCGCTAGTTTTGCAAAGAAGCCCCATGCCATTAACTTCAATCCGTGGGTTGCCTTGTCGTAATCAAATTGTTTTTCAGAGGTTATCTGTGGAAGGAGGCTGTTTGCCCTGGCGATTGGTCCTGCAATAAGTTGAGGAAAGAAAGAAACAAATGTTGCATAGGTGATGAAATTTTTCTCTGCCTTAACCTTGCCGCGATAAACATCAATCACATAGCCAAGGGTCTGGAAAGTGTAGAAGGAAATTCCTATTGGCAGGATTAAGTGGAGAAGCACTGGGTCTACCTTTACCGAGAAAAATGACAGTAAACTTGCAATGCTTGTTGATAGAAAATTGAAATATTTGTAAAACGAAAGCAACCCGAGGCACGAAATGAGTGCAATAAGAATGACTGATTTCTTTTTTTTCTCACTGTTGCATTTTTCAAGTAATAGTGCAACTGTGTATGTTACGGCTGTTGTGAACAAAATTATAAAAATGTATTTCGTGTTGCAGGTCATGTAGAATATGTAACTGGAAATGAGCAGAATTGGACAACGAAATTTGTGGGGCAATGCCCAATAAATTGCAAAAACAATCGGCAAAAATATTGCAAAAGCAACGGAATTAAAAAGCATAGCCAACGCCTCCAAAGTTATTATGACGGTCGCAATTTTAGCACAAAGATTATAAATCGTCTAGTTGCTTGCTAATGGTTTTTTTGTGGCAAGGCAAAAGATTTTGTGGTAT
>R07__coassemble_219_pt1 | contig 23736 bp, 20 predicted proteins | sample R07__metabat2_high_PE_033 | metagenome-assembled genome bin R07 | reverse complement strand
CCATTTCACTGTTCCGTTAGCCATGATAACTGGAACCTCCTTATAAATTATCCCACTACTTACATGTAGTGTGTAGAGTTTATAATTTTTGGAAAAAATTGTCAAGTAATTTTGCAAAAAAAATTAAAAAATTTCAAAATTAATCTATAAAACTTGCCACCATCACGGCTTTTATGGTATGCATCCTGTTTTCCGCTTCGTCAAACACTTGTGAATATTTTGATTCGAAAACTTCTTCTGTCACTTCATAGCCCTTTACAGCTGGCAAGCAATGCAGAAAGACAACATTTTCATTGCAAGTATTTTTCATCATTTCCATATTAATTTGGTATGGAGCAAGTATTGCTTTTCTTTGGGCAAGTTTTTCTTCTTCTCCCATTGAAGCCCACACATCTGTATAAAGAACATCTGCACCAAGAACGCCAAGAATTGGATCATCTGTAAGCTTGATCGTTCCACTATTGCCAGAATTTCTTGCAATTTCCAAACACTCTAAAACTAAACTCTCGTCAGGAAAAAGTTCTTTTGGAGATACACAGGTGAAGTTTAGCCCCATCTTTGCAGCACCAATCATTAGAGAATTTGACATATTGTTTCTACCATCTCCAACATATGTCAGGTTTATTCCTTTTAAACGCCCAAAAATTTCTTTAATAGTGAGGAAATCTGCCAAAACTTGTGTTGGATGGTATTCATCAGTCAAACCATTCCATACTGGAACACCAGAGAATTTTGCAAGTTCTTCAACTGTTTTTTGGCTAAATCCACGAAATTCAATACCATCAAACATACGCCCAAGGACACGAGCTGTATCCTTGACATCTTCCTTGTGACCAAGTTGAATATCGTCGCGACCGAGGTATTCAGCGTTTGCACCTTCATCCTGAGCCCCCACTGTAAAGGCACAACGAGTGCGAGTTGATGGCTTTTCAAATATCAAGGCAATGTTTTTGGCATCCATTGAATGTCCCTTGATCCCCATTTTTTTCTTTTGTTTTAAATCGCTAGCCAGGTCAAGTAAATAATCAATTTCTTCTGGCGTGTGGTGTTTTAATGTTAGTAGGTGTCTACCCTTTAACGAAACTTTCATTTTGCTTCTCCAATCTAAATTATTTGAAATTGCGAAGGATCGTTAGAATTTTGTTTTCAAATTCATCTTCGCTTATTCTCTCAATAAATTTGCCTTTTTTGAAAATAATAAGACCATCTGGGCTTCCTGCAACTCCAAGGTCTGCCCCAGTTGCTTCCTTGGGACCATTTACCTCACATCCCATAACTGCAATTGTTATGCCATTATAGTCCGTTGGAGCAAGAATATTTTTTAGGCGTTTTACTAATTCCACAACAGAAGCTCGTCTCCTGCCACAGGTCGGGCATGAAATTAATTTCCAACCACGGCTTCTGAGTCCTAATGACTGCAAAATATTATATCCAGTCTCAACTTCAACACTAGGATCATCTGACAAGCTAACGCGAATTGTGTCTCCAATTCCCAATGCTAACATTTTGCTAATTCCTATTGCACCTTGCACTACTCCACTATTGCCTGAACCAGCTTCCGTTATCCCAATATGAAATGGAAAGGGATATTTTTGCGACAGCAAATAATTAGCCCTAACCGTGTCCGCAATATTTGAAGATTTTGCAGACAAAATAATATTATCAAACTTATAGGCAAGGAGCATTTCTGCTTGTCTGTCAACTGCATTAAAAAGTGCAAGTGACCTATCACCATTTGTCTCTGCTAACTGTGAATTATTAAGTGAACCTCCATTTGCACCAATCCTTATTACAACATCATTATCCTGAGCAGTTTTGATTACTCTTTCTAGCAAATTTTTCTGTGTCATGTTGCCTGGATTAATGCGAATAGATTTCAAACCTGCTTCCATTGCAGCAAGTGCCAGTCTAGGATTAAAATGGATATCTGCCATAAATTCGATGTTAGAATTTTTGACTAATGTTGCTAGGTTATCTTTTAGCGAAATGTCAGGAAAGGCAACTCGAAGTATTTCACAACCTTCATCATATAATTGGTTAGCACTTTCTATACATGCAGCAACATCCGTCAAGCGAGTTTTTAACATACTTTCAACTCGAATAGGGTGCTTGCCACCGAGTTCAATATTTCCGATCTTAACAGTTTTTATAGAAGCCATTTTACACACCTCATTTATTTGATGAAGAGTTTATAAATATCAATACCTGTTACAAAAAGTATTAGAGCAATAAGCAATAAGAAACCTATGTAATTCAATGTATTTTCAAACTTGGCAGGTAATTTTTTTCCCGTAATAAGTTCTGGCAAAGTTAGGAAAATTCTGCCACCATCAAGTGCAGGAATTGGCAAAAGATTAAAGACACCAAGGTTCAAATTTATCATTGCAATAAAAGCAATAAAATTCCAAAATCCTGCCGAAAACGCCTCGCCTGAAATCGTAGCAATTCCTACAGGTCCTGCAACTTCGGCCTTTATTTTCATCGTAATCATCTTGAAAATGCTTGACACAATTTCTTTTGTTGCTTGGATAGAAAAGGACAAGGATTTTTTGCAGGATTGTAGTAAAGGATAACGCAAATTACTGACAGTTACTCCTAGTAATCTTTTTCCATTATCAGGCATAATTTTTACATTTATAGTGCAGATTTTGGAATCATGTTCGTAGGAAATTGAATATACATTGTCTTTTGGAGCGTTGTTATTTATATTTTTATAAATATCTTGCCATTCAACTAATTTTTTACCGTTAATTGCTACAATTCTGTCTCCCTTTGTAATGCCTATTTTCATTGCAGGAGACGAAGTCATCACATTCCCAACAACTGTGCTTTTGAAATTATAAGTTCCATGTATAAAAAGGAAAAAAGACATCAGTAGCCAGGCAATAAAAATGTTTACAGTTGCACCTGCTAGTAGCACACAAATTCTTTGCAACGGAGTTTTGTTAGCAAAGGATCTTTCCTTTGGAATAGTAGTATCACTTATGACACCTTCCTCATTGTCTTCGCCTTCGAGCTTCACATAACCTCCTATTGGGTATGCTCTGACAGAATATTGCGTTTCTTTGCCTTTTCGTGAAAATATAAGAGGTCCCATCCCAAAGGAAAATTCATGAACATAAATATTGAAGATTTTTGCAACTAGGAAATGCCCTGTTTCGTGTGAGACAACACAAATCATTATGACTATTAAAAATGAAATAATGCTTATCATATTTTAATTGCCTCTTTTGCAAGAATTTTGCCAGTTTCAACAAGTGCAATGGCATCTTCCAATGTCTTAGGAGATGCTCCTTGGTAGTTGCTAAAAACCTGATCAATTAAGTTGCTGATTTCAAGAAATTTAATTTTGCCATCGAGAAAAGCACCAACAGCTACTTCGTCAGCTCCAATCAGAAGAGATGGATAGGCGCCCCCTTTTTCTCCAGCTAGCCGTGCTAATTTGTAGCAGGGAAAGCGTGCCTCATCTATTTCTTCAAGTGTTAAATTAAAATCAGATATTGGTAAGGGCTTCAAATCAGTTTGATAGACAGGAAGCCTCCTCGGATATGCCATGGCGGCTGCGGAAGGCAAACGCATGTCAGGAGTTGAAATCATTAATTTATATGTCCCATCGCAAAATTTTGCCATTCCATGTATATGTGAATTGGGGTGAATTACTCCTGCGACCTGTTCAGAGGACAAATCAAAAAGCCTCATTGCTTCAATGCACTCGATTCCTTTATTCATTAAGGTTGCACTATCAATTGTTATTTTGGGTCCCATTTTCCAAACTGGGTGTGCAAGTGCTTGTGCAGATGTAACAGTGCTCATTTGTTCCAGACTATAATTTCTGAATGGACCACCAGATGCAGTCAGATAAACACGCAAAATTTCTTCCTTTGGTTCATTTCTTATGCATTGCCAAACAGCACTGTGTTCGCTATCAACAGGGCGAAGTTGAGTGGAATTTTTTACCAGTGGCATAACCCATGGACCAGCAACAACTATGCTCTCTTTATTCGCAAGGCTGACATCAATTCCGCGACTTAACGCTTTCTGCAAAGCCACAATTGAATCTGTTCCAGACGCAGCAAAAACAGCTTGTGTAACTTCTGGCATATCAATTATTTCTTCCGCTGATTTTTTGCCAGTCAGAGTAATGAAACCATCACAGGAAAATTTGCCATTTTGTGGGGCAGTTAGGCAAAGAATTTTTGCTCTAAATTTTCTGCCTAATTCCACTAATTTTTGCTCATTGCTATGGGCTACTAGTGCATAGACCGAAAAAACTTCTGGAAATTTTTCGCAGATATCTAGCACTGAAGCCCCAACGCTTCCTGTTGCACCAAAAACTACAAGAGAAATTTTAGAATTTTTCATGATTAGAACAGATTTACAATTGCAAAGAGCAAGAAGAAAATTGTTATATTCAGCAATACACTGTCAAACCTATCAAGGAATCCACCGTGACCTGGAAGCAAATTGCCTGAATCTTTCACCCCTATTTCTCTTTTTATCAAACTCTCAGCCAAATCGCCTGCCTGCCCAAATGTTCCGCAAATCACGCCAATTGCAATAATATAAAGTGGAGTGCATGTTCTTAATGAAAATGCTGAAAGTATTATCAAATAGATAAATGATACAAGAACACTGCCGATAAAACCTGCGACAAAACCTTCCACAGACTTTTTCTCGGATGTCATTGGGGCAAGTTTATGACGCCCAACGGCTGTTCCAATCAAATAGGCAGATGTATCACAAAGCCAGGTAGAAAGAAAAATTGCAAAAATAAGTTGAGATGCTACAGATGGAAATTGATATGAATTTAAGAATGCAATTGTCGCACACCATGGGCAAGCGATAAAGGAAAGTCCAAGCATATAAGCACCAGCTGTTTCAATTGCATTGCTTTTTCCTGTGTTTTCACGAAGGAAAATTTGATGTCCCATTGCAAAAAACGCTGATGATGACATAATGACTAAAATAAATATTAAAGCAAGAAACTTGTTGTCAGTCATAAAGCGAGACACAAGAATCATAATAAGAGTTGCAAGAAGCATATATTTATCGTTTATTAAATACTTGTTTGAAACCATTTTTGTATATTCATAAATTGAAGACAAAGCAATACCACCAAATATAATGAGTGAAAAATAAATGGGGCAAAATGTTGCAAAAATGACGGCAAGAACTACAAAAATAGAGACAAATGTCCTTTTATTAAGAGTAACAAAATTAGAAATTTTTTCGTTAAATTTTTCCATAACGCCTATTCCTCCCATTGTATGAGTTTATTGCTTCAATTAAATCTTCCTTCTCAAAGTCTGGCCATAATTTATCAGTAAAGTAAAATTCACTATATGCACTTTCCCAAAGCAAAAAGTTTGATAAACGCAGTTCTCCACTTGTCCTGATAATTAGATCAGGGTCTGGCACATCTGGCAAATATAGATGGCTTTGTAATTGTTCCTCTGTAATTTCTTGTTTGTTATCATATTTATCAGGCTTCACAATTTTATTGACAGCATCAATTAATTCTTGTCTTCCACCATAATTGATACAAGCGATTAATTGAATCAAATCATTGTTTTTGGTTTTTTCTTCAGCTCTAGCAAGTGCATCTTGAACAGACTTTGGAAGCATATCAAGTCTGCCAGAGAAACGGAGCCTTGCACCAGCATCGTGTAATTCATTTATCTTATCATCCAGATAATGTTCAAACATTCCCATTAAACTGGACACTTCGTCGCTTGGGCGTGACCAATTTTCTGTGGAAAAGGCATAGAATGAAAGATAAGGAATTTTTAATTCTGCTGTTGCACGGATTATTCTTTCCAAAGCCTTTACTCCTGCATGGTGCCCAACAATTCTTGGCAGAAATCTAGATTTCGCCCAACGACCGTTGCCATCCATTATTATTCCGATATGTTGCAAATTTTTTTTCTCGTTAGCCATTATGCAAGGTCAACTCCTTTCAATGATCCGCTTTGTTTCACAAGCTCCCAAACTCTTTTTACCTCTTGTATATCAAGCCAAGTAAGGTGCTTTGGTGAACCTTCTTTGTTCACAGGATTACGCAGAAGATAACTTGGATGAAACATTGGCATAACAGCACAACCACGCCAATCTTGCCATTTTCCACGAATTTGAGAGATAGGCTGAGCAGTCTTTAATATCCACTTCACGGGAGTGCTACCAAGCAACACTATTATTTTTGGTTGCATAAGCATTATTTGTGTTTGCAAATGTTTATCGCAATAAAGCATTTCAATTGGCATAGGCACTCTGTTTTGAGGTGGACGGCATTTCACTATGTTTGCTATATATACATCTTTTCTTTCAATTCCTACTGACTTTAATATATCTGTTAATAGTTGTCCTGCTCTGCCAACAAAAGGAAGACCTTGCTCATCTTCGTCTGCACCTGGTCCTTCACCAATAAACATAAGTTCTGAATTTATATCGCCATCTCCATAAACTACCTTAGTTCTAGTTGCGTGGAGTGGGCATGCAGTGCAGTGCAGTGCAAGTTCTTTTGCTTCTTGCCAAAGTATATCTTTTGCCTTTAACTTATCTTCTTCTGAAATTTGTAATAATAAATTTTCTTCTGACATTAGAATTTCACCTCTAAAATAACTACACTTACCCTTGAAACATCTAGGCCTGTAAAATACGAAAGTGACAAAAACACACGACGTTTCAATTCTTCAGCTAATTTTCGTAGACTTAATGTGCCTATTTTTGCAACAATTGAAACTTCAACAATCAGATTCTCACTATTTTTCGTTTCAATAAGAATATTGCCAATGGAGTCTACCTGTTGCAGAGTTTTTGTTATATGTTCTGTTAATTGAAATAAAGCTTCCTTTTCAATTTTCAATGTGCCATTGAAGCTAAAAGGAGGCTTAACAATAGATTTTTCGCCAAAGTCATCAATGGCAAATTGCCAAATATCTTTGAGCTGACCAAGCACTTTTCCTGCAAAATTTTTTTGCACGACAAGACGAGAAACTGGAATTACGTGCAAGCCTTTACTGCGCCTTTCTCTTTTTGCTTCCATAATTTCATTTGGTGTGGAAACATCTTCAATTTTTATATATTTTGAGGGAACAGGGAGCGAAAGTCTATCTATAATTGTGTTAATCATTTTGTCACTCGTCGCTATAATCATGACAGTTGAGCGAGGAACATCATGCAAAAAATTGCGTGCAATAATTCTGTGATCATCATAGTCAAATATTGCACGCCTAATAGCACTAACTTTATTATTTTCAGATTTTGCACTTCTTCCACACACAATTGTTCCTTTATATATAATAAGACCATCGTCAATTATATACTGTGCACCAACTCTTGCTGCCACAACTTGAGCCCGATGGCTCTTACCAGTCCCTGCTGGTCCAACAAAAGCAATTGTAGTTAAGTGTGAAAAAACTTGCGAATTATTTGTTGACATTATTCAATGAACTCCAATTCCGCACCTAGTGAACGCAATTTTTCAACTAAATTTTCATAGCCACGCCACACATGTTTCAAGTCAGAAACAATTGTGTTACCCTCAGCAGCAAGCCCCATCATTATCATAGCAGCCCCTGCACGCAAGTTGAAGGAGTGAACACTTGCACCGTGCAGTGATTCAACTCCTTTAACATAAGCAATATTGTCTGTAACCTTAACATTTGCCCCCATAGCGTTAAAATCTTCGATATGATTTAATCTATTATTGAAGATACTTTCCTCAATTATTGAAATTCCACGAGCTTTTGTTAAAAATGCCATAAATTGAGGCTGTGCATCTGTGGGAAATCCCGGAAATGGAAGTGTCTTAATAGATGTGGCCTTCAATGGAGAGACATATTTTGCTGTAATTTCATCCTTAAAAATATCAATATTAACACCAACTTCTTCCATCTTTTCCAACACAACAGAAAATAGGTTAGAGTTAATACCACGGACAGAAACACTTCCTTCTGTCATCACTCCTGCTAAAAGGTATGTTATTGCCTCTATCCTGTCTGGCATTATTGTATTTTGTGCGGAATGTAATTTTTCTACTCCATTGATTCTAATCGTTTCTGTGCCATCACCCTTGATGTCTGCCCCCATCAAGCGTAATGTGTCTGCTAGATTCACAATTTCTGGCTCTTTTGCGGCATTATTGATATATGTAGTCCCTTCGGCTAGTGTTGCAGCCATCATTATGTTTTGTGTTGCACCAACTGAGGGGAAATCAAAACGAACATTTGTTCCTTTTAATTTTCCATTAACACTTGTGATAATGGAACCACTATTTAGCTCAACATCAGCCCCCATTTTTGTCAGTGCCTTCAAGTGAAAATCAAGTGGTCTATCACCCAAGTCGCACCCACCAGGCAAGGGCAAAATGCAATGCCCACATCTTGCTGTTAGTGGACCAAGAGCAATAGAAGAAGCTCTCATTTTTCTAACAAGTTCAACGGGAGCATCAAAGGAAATTTCTTCTGGAACATAAACTTTCATATTGTTGTCGCGAAAGTCAACTTTTGCTCCGAAACTTTCAAGCAGTTGTTTCATGGTGTTTATGTCGTAAAGATGCGGAACAGAGTTTAACGTTAAGGTTTCCCCACGCAAAAGCAATGCACTTGCTATAATTGGCAGTGCAGAATTTTTTGAACCTTGAACATTTATTGTCCCATTTAATCTTTTGCCACCGTGTATCAATAATTTTTCCGGTAACATTCCATTGTTTAGTTCCATTAATTACACAAACTTTCTGTTAAAACTTTAATAATCTTCTTTGAGGCTGTTCCATCGCCAAAGGGCATTGATTCGCAATTTGCGACGACACTATCATAATAAGTCTTGTTATTTAATAATTTGCAGGAATTAGCAGTTATTTTTTCTTCGTCAGTTCCTGTCAAAATGCCAGTGCCACTTTCAATAGCCTCTGGACGTTCTGTCACGCTACGCAAAATGAGAAGTGGCTTTTTTATTGCAGTAACTTCTTCTTGCACTCCTCCACTATCACTCATAATAAAGAATGAGTTTTTCATTGTCCAGACAAAATCTGGATAATCTAGTGGCTCACAAAGTATTACTCGCTTTTCGTTAGAAAAATGTTTGTAAAAAACTTCTCTTACTATTGGATTTTTGTGCATTGGGACAAGAAAATAAAGATTTGGATATTCTTTGAGCAAAAATGCAACAGCTTGGCATATATTTTCAAGTGGTTGCCCCCAAGATTCACGCCTGTGAGCTGTTAAAAGGACAAAAGGTGCATCCTGTGGCAAGCGTGAAAATGCAACAATATTTGGTTTTTCTACCTTTTCTACTGCACAAAGCAGTGCATCAATTACGGTATTACCTGTAACAACAATATTAGACGCTGGGAAATTTTCACCAAGCAAATTTTCTTTTGATTTTTCAGTTGGGGCAAAAGCCCATGTTGCAAATTTATCCACCAAAACACGATTCAATTCCTCTGGAAATGGCTGAGACAAGGTGAAACTGCGAAGTCCTGCTTCCACATGACCAACTGGAATTTTCAGATAAAATGCAGCAAGTGCTGCAGCGAATGTAGTGGTTGTGTCACCGTGAACCAAAACTGCATCTGGTTTTACTTTCTTCAAATAATCAGAAGTCATGGTAAGAACAGAAGATGTTATATATTCAAGTCCTTGCGTGTTTTTCATAATGTGAAGATTAATGTCTGGCGTTATATTAAAAAATTCTAGCACGCTGTCTAACATTTCTGCATGTTGACCAGTTGCCAAAACCTTCACATCAAAATTCGGGTCATTTTGCAACGCCAAAATAACAGGAGCCATCTTTATGGCTTCAGGTCTTGTTCCGACAACACAAACAATAGTTTTCTTCATGAGAATTGCTCCAACAAAAAAATTATTATAGAAAAGTTAAAAATAATTTGCCAAGTAACAGTAACGCGATATGAATTACACTCATAATCAACAAGGTCGCTGGCTTTGAGAAACCTGCATCTTGCAACTTATGATGAGTGTGTCCTCTGTCTGGCAAGAATGGGGATTTTCCATGCAGAATTCGCCTTGTCATAGCAATAAGTGTGTCTATCACAGGAATTCCGCCAAGGAATAACATAGTTAATATAAATAACAAAATATTGTAAGAATTGTTCGTTGGTAAGCACGAAATTGACCAAACTATGTGTGAAGCACATATGAAGCCTAAAAGGGTGCTACCACCATCGCCTAGAAATGTTTTTGGCTTCGGGAAATTCCAAAAAAGAACACCAAATATCACAGAAGCCAAGGGAAGCCACATTGACGAGTCGTGAAAGAAAAAGAGCGATGCGATGGATGTAAGAAAAGATATTGTTAAGCATAGTCCGTCCATTCCATCAATAAAATTGTATGCATTTATCATTCCAGTTATCCAAATTACCACAATAATTTTTGAAAAAATTGACAAATTTAGTGGTATCGTCACGAGAAGTGCAGATGCAAACTGTATGCAAAGTCTAATCATTGGTGGCAAGGAATGCATGTCGTCAACATAGCCGATGAAAAATATAAATGTCGCTCCTGTTGCAATAAATGATGCTTCACTGTTGCTCTGAGCAACAATTAGAGCCCAGAGCATATAACCACTCCATATTACTATTCCTGCACCACGAGGTGTAATTTTCTTGTGCGATTTTCTTGCATCTGGAATGTCCATGGCACGAAAATCATTTGCTAACTTTATTGCAAGTGGAGTGCCTAGCAACCCCCAAAATAAAAGCAGGATAGTAAATAAATAATTTATCAAAATAATTTCCTCGGTTATTATTTTGTGCCAAAGAGCCTATCGCCACAATCTCCCAGTCCTGGCACAATATAACCTTGGTCATTTAATTTCTCGTCAATTGCAGTGACAAAGATGTCAACATCAGGGTGAACAGCGTGAACTGCCTCTATTCCTTGCATAACGGAAATTATAGAAATTACAGTGATATGCTTCACACCATTTTTTTTGAGCATAGAGATTGCTTCGGTAAGTGTGCCTCCAGTTGCTAGCATCGGGTCAAGAATATAAACTGTGCTCTGTGCTATGTCGGCTGGAAATTTTGAATAATATTCAACTGGCTTGAGGGAATCTGGGTCGCGATAAACACCGATGTGCCCCACATTTGCATTTGGCACAAGAGAAAGGAAACCATCAACCATTGCAAGCCCAGCACGAAGGATAGGAATAATTGTAATTTTGCTATTTGCTAACTTGAAAGCCGTGGTTGTTGCAATTGGTGTTTCTACAAGCTCACCCTTGACCTGCAGGTCTCTTGTGATTTCATAGACAACCAAGGAGGTGATTTCCTTTACTAATTCTCTGAATTGCTTTGCATCTGTTGTCTTGTCACGCAGAACAGAGAGTTTGTGCCTCACAAGTGGATGATCAAGGACAATTGTTCTTCCACCAACATTTTCTGAAGCAATCATTGTGTTTGGTTTATGCTCATAAGAACTGATCTTTTGCAAACGAATAGAATGGCGTCCGCCTTCAAATGGCTCGACAAGCCATGCCTTAACCATTTCTTTTGCGACATCCATTCCAGTAACTCGTGCACCAAGGACAATTATATTTGAGTCATTGTGGCGTCTGCTAAGTAGTGCTGTGAATTGATCATGGCAAAGTGCAGCACGAATGCCTTGAACTTTGTTTGCAGCGAGCATCATACCAATGCCAGTGCCACAAATCAAAATTCCTCTTTCATACTTATGAGCAGCAACAGATTCAGCTGTCAAAAATGCCATATCTGGGTAGTCCACCCTAGCCTCTGCCGAATAGGTTCCAAAGTCCCTCACCTCATGACCAAGATCCAGCAACATTTTGCAGATCTCAGCTTTCAAGGTAACTCCTGCGTGGTCAGATGCAATTGCAATTTTCATAGTCTTATCCTCCAAATTATAATTTTTTTGTAATTTCTTCAATCCACAAATATGGATTTAATTCTCTTTTTGATAATTTTTCTAACAGTTCTCTGGAACATTGTGACTTCCATAGGTCAGATGCCCTCTGTGACATTTCAGATAACAAAAGATTTTCCATTTTTAGGGCAACTCTATCAAGTAATTTTTCTTTACCGACAAGACTGTTATCCAAAAATTTTTTGTGGTCAAAGATATCCTCAGCTACTTCGTTAAAGCCAGTGTTTGCGTAGCTAGAAGCAAGCCGAACTGTTGGAAGCCAAGACTGGTCTTGTAACATTTTTAACATTGCAGAAACATCAGAGGCAACCTTTTCTGCTCCTTCTCTGTCGCACTTGTTAACGACAAAAAGGTCTGCAATTTCCATAATGCCTGCCTTCATTATTTGGATGTCATCTCCCATTCCGGGGGTTAGGATAAGGCAGACAGTGTCTGCTATCTTGATAATATCAATTTCAGATTGACCAACGCCAACTGTTTCAATCAAAATAATATCGTATCCACAGGCATCAAAAATGAGGCTTGCTTCCCAAGTAGAGGCACTAACGCCACCCAAACTGCCACGAGAACCCATAGAGCGAATAAAAACACCTTTTTCAAGAGCTAAATGTTGCATTCTGAGTCTGTCGCCCAAAATTGCTCCACCCGTGAATGGGCTTGATGGGTCAATTGCAATGATAGCAACCTTCTTGCCCTGTTCCAGAAATTCATCAACAAGCCTATCACAAAAGGTGCTTTTTCCTGCTCCTGGGCTTCCTGTAATACCAATAATGTGAGCATGCCCAGTGTGTGGATAAATTTGTTGCATTATTGACTTGGCATCTTGAGCTCCTGATTCAACCAAGGTTATAAGTCTGCCAATTGCTCTTATATTTCCGTTTAGTGCCTTTTCTATTATTTGCTCCATGTTCTAACTCTTCTAAATGGAATTTTTGACAATATTTTCAATTTGTTTTTGGTTTGCCTTAACATAGCCAACTAAAAATAAACTTCCCAAAATCACAATAGGTTTGTTTTGTCTTACTGCAAATTCAATTGAATCTAGTGGGTTCTCAAATTCCCCCACCGCATTCAACCCAACTTCCTTTGCACAGGAAGCCATCTCGCTTGACTTCATGCTCCTTGGGTTTCCAGGCACTTCTGTTGCAATAAAATCAGCATTTATTCCTTTTAAATGACAAAGTGCGGACGAGACATCCTTATCTTTCATCATTGCAACAATAATTGTTATTTTATTGTCGCATAATTGCGATAAAGTTGTGCTTACTTTTTTCAAGGCGTGTGGATTATGACCGCCATCAAGAATTATTAATGGCGAGCGAGAGATAATTTCAAAGCGACCAGCCCATGTGACATGCGAAACAGCATTTGCTATATGTTGCTCTGTTATTTTTGAAAATATTTCCTTCAAGAAATTTGCGATGTATATAGCAAAGGTTACATTTTCAACGGCAAAAGTGCCAAGCAGGTGTGTAGTATAACAGTTTGCAACTCCATCATTAATTTTTAATGAAAAATTTGTTCCAGACAAAGAGCACTGAACATCGCTTATAGTTGCTTCTTTTGTAAAAATGACACCATTAGTCTTGTTACGCCTAACAATGTCACAGAAAAGAGAGTTCAATTGCTCTTGTCCATAATAAATTGCAGTGGCACCTTGCCTGACAATAGCCATTTTCTCGCCTGCAATTTCTTCCAAGGTATTGCCTAGATAGTGAGAGTGATCAATCCCAATTTGGCAGATAACGGAGCAGACAACATTAGTCAAGATGCTTGTGGCATCAAATCTGCCCCCCATTCCAGCCTCAACGACAGCTACATCAACATTTTGTGAGACCATAATCAGGATTGCCGCAACAGTTGCAATTTCAAAAAATGTCGGTGGAAATTTTCGCAAAACATCATCATTAGAGATTGCATTCTCAATCTTGTCTAGTGCGTTATGCCACAGAACAGGTGTGGACATTTGACCATCAAGAAGAAGCCTCTCTTCAAAATCAACAAGGTGTGGACTTGTGTATAATGCTACAGAATATCCACTTTCGAGCAAAATTTTGTAGAGGGTTTTCGCTGTGGTTCCCTTGCCATTTGTGCCAACAATTTGAATGACCTTTGTAGTGTGTTGTGGGTTGCCGAGGCATTTTAACAGCCTTGCAACTCGGGACAAACCAGGCTTAATGCCAGGACTAGAGAGTTTTTCTATCCTATCATTTACTGAAACATTGTTCATTTTTAATTTGTCAAATTTTCAATATTTAATTGGATTCTTGCTAATTTCTTTTCATTTTCAGCAAGATCGTTATTAGTCTTTTCTATTATTTCCTTTGGGGCTCTCTCTACAAATTGCTTATTAGTCAGTTTAGCCTTGTTCTTTGCAATGTCAGCTTCAAGTTTTTTCACTTCTGTTTTTAAGCGTGCGAGCTCTTTGTCAAGGTCAAGCAAATCCCCAACTGGCAGATAAATTTGCACATTGTCAAGGACAGTTGCAAGCGACTTTTGTGGCTTTGCTTCGCCTTTCTTCATAAAGACAATATTTTCTGCCCTTGCAAGCAATTTAACAGAAGCAAGGTTTGCGTTCAGGACAGCAAAAGACTTTTCGTCTTGCACTTCCAAGACAAAGGCATTAACCTTTTGAGATGGTGCAACATGTGCCTCAACACGAAGATTCCTCATGGAACGGATTGTTTCGCAAACCATTGTCATATTTTCGATTATGCCAGTGTCTATTTGTTTTTCTATTTTTGGCCAAGTATTGTTCATAAGGTATGAAGTGCCAAATGGGAATGCGTGCCAAAGTTCCTCTGTGACAAATGGGATAATTGGGTGGAGCAACTTCAGCACATTTTTGAAGACATAGAGCAAGACGGACTGTGTTGCAGATTTTCTTGCTTCGCCTTCGTCGCCCCTCAAGGCTGGCTTGGCAAGCTCGAGATACCAGTCACAAAGTTCACCCCAAGTGAAGTCATACATAAGTTTTGCTGCTTCACCGAAGAAATAATTGTCAAGCAGTCTGGTCATTTCTTGAGCCACTTGAGCTGTCCGCTCCAATATCCACTTGTCGTGTAAGAGGAGCTCCTGGTCTGCAAAATTTTCATTTTGCGTTGCACCTTCAAGGTTCATCAAGGCAAACCTGCTTGCATTCCAAAGTTTATTCATGAAAAGTCTGTATGTGGAAATTCTTTCCTTTGAAAGATAAATGTCTCTGCCTTGGACAGTGAGTGAAGCCATGGTCAAACGCAGGGCGTCTGCACCATATTCATCAACAATCAAAAGTGGGTCAATTACATTGCCCTTTGACTTGCTCATCTTTTGTCCTTTTTCGTCTCTGACAAGGGCGTGAATATAGACATCATGGAACGGCACTTCACCGTTCATATTTTCCAAGCCAAACATAATCATCCTTGCGACCCAGAAGAAAATAATGTCAAAGCCAGTCACAAGCACGCTTGTTGGATAGAATTTCTCAAGCGTTTTTGTTTCGTCTGGCCAGCCCATTGTGGAAAATGGCCAAAGCCCTGACGAAAACCAAGTGTCAAGCACATCTTCATCTTGCTTCAAGTTTGCTGAGCCACACTTTGGGCATGTATGTGGTTCATCCTCTGCCACAATAACTTTTCCACAATCTTGGCAATACCAAGCAGGGATTCTGTGCCCCCACCAAAGTTGACGAGAGATGCACCAGTCACGAATATTTTCCATCCACTGGTAATACACATTTGTCCATTGCTCGGGGACAAATTTTATCTTTCCTGCGTTAACGCTCTTGACACCTGCATCTGCTAAGGGGCGTGTCTTCACAAACCACTGTTCAGAAAGGTATGGCTCGATGATCGTGTGGCAACGGTAACATTCGCCGACAGAGTGCTTCAAGTCAGTCACGGACAAGAGGACACCTTGAGCCTTCAAGTCTTCACAAATAGCTTCTCTTGCTTCAAATCTGTCCATTCCTGCGTATTTGCCAGCATTTTCACTCATTTTGCCAGTGCTATCAATAACAGAAATTTGCTCCAGATTATGGCGAAGCCCAACTAGGAAGTCATTCGGGTCGTGTGCAGGGGTTATCTTCACGCAACCAGTGCCAAATTCTGGGTCAACCATGATGTCTTCTATCACGGGGATAACTCTATTTACGATTGGCACGATGACTTTTTTGCCCACGAGATGGCGGTTCTTTTCGTCCCTTGGATGAATTGCAATTGCCGTGTCTCCAAGGAGTGTTTCTGGGCGAGTTGTCATAACGATAACACCGCCGTCACTGCCATCTGCAAATTTATAAATACATTCGTAGAATTTGCCATCATGTTCATGGTGCTCAACTTCAAGGTCAGAAAGTGCAGTCTGACACCTTGGGCACCAGTTGATCAAATATTTTCCGCGGTAAATCAAGCCTTTTTTGTATAGATTAACAAAATTTTTGCGGACAGCACGAGAAAGCCCCTCGTCCATTGTGAAGCGTTCACGCTCCCAATCGCAAGAAGCTCCGAGTTTTTTCAACTGTTCTATTATTGTGCTACCATATTTTTGCTTCCATTCCCAAACACGCTTGACAAATTCTTCTCTGCCGAGGTCCTGCCTCTTTATGCCACTTTTCGCCAAGTCACGCTCGACAACATTTTGTGTCGCTATGCCAGCGTGGTCTGTCCCTGGGAGCCAAAGCACTTCGTATCCCTGCATTCTCTTTGTCCTGCAAAGAATGTCTTGAAGTGTGTTGTCAAGTGCGTGCCCAACGTGGAGTGAGCCCGTAACATTTGGAGGCGGAATAACGATGGAAAAAGCAGGCTTTGCAGATGTTTCATCAGCGTGGAAAAGTCCTGCCTTCACCCATTCATCATACCATTTATTTTCTATTGGTTTCGGATCATATGACTTGTTTAATTCTTGCATTTTTCTTCTCCATATTTATCCAAATTTATATATTTTTCATTTTGTTAATTGCTTCAACGAGAGTGCCACGCATTTCGTCTATGTTTTGTGTTGCTTCCCCACTGGTCAAGACTGGTGGCAAGATTGAAAAGAGGCATTCAGAAGAGAGTTTGTTATATTGAGATTTTCTTTTCGTCTTAGGAATCTTGTCAACCTTTGTAAAGACAACGAGGCTCGGAATGTCTAAATTAAGGAGATAATCGTGCATAGTGCGGTCATTGTCAAGCATTCCGTGGCGAAAGTCTATAAGTTGGACAACAAAAGTTATGTCACGCTCTGTCATAAAGTAAGAGTCCATCAGCTTTTGCCACTCTATTCTTTCGCTTCTTCCTCTGGCTGCGAAGCCGTAGCCTGGAAGGTCAACGAGGTTAAAACAGGCGTCGCCAGCATTTACTTCATAAAAATTTATGCTCCGTGTCTTTCCTGGTTGAGAACTGACCTTTGCCAGCCTGTGCCCCAACAAGGCGTTTATTAATGTTGATTTGCCAACATTTGACCTTCCTACAAAGGCAAGCTCTGGGAAATTAGCAGGTGGCAATTGTTTCGTATTAAAGGCGGTGCAGGTTAATTTTGCGTTAAAATTCATTTGTCAAACACTAACTCAAAAACTTCTTCAATTTTGGATACATAATGTATTTTGAGCCCCTTTGTCACCCATGGCTTCAAGTCTGCAACATCTGGCTTGTTGAGTGTTGGAGCAATTATTTCTTTTATTCCAAGCCTTTTTGCCGCAAGGAATTTCTCCTTTATTCCGCCGATTGGCAGGACATCGCCCCTGAGCGACATTTCGCCCGTCATTGCGAATTTATTGTTTATTTCCTTCTCCGCCAAGGCAGAGTAGAGAGCGACAGTAATTGTGATGCCAGCAGATGGTCCATCTTTTGGCACAGCACCGGCAGGAACATGAATGTGAACATCAAGCCTGTCCCACTTCACTTCGTCCAAGCCATACTTTGTCGCATTGGACTTTATGTGAGACAATGCGTTAACAGCTGACTCTTTGAATATATCGCCAAGGTTGCCTGTGAGTTCAAGTTTGCCTGAGCCTATCATTTTGACCGCCTGAATCAGTAGCACATCGCCACCAACCTGTGTCCAAGCAAGCCCAATCCCAGTGCCAATATTTGGAGCATCTGGCAAGAGTGTATCATAGGACTTCGGACTACCAAGAAATTTTTGCAATTGCTTTTCCGTCAAGGCAATTTCGTCTTTTACCTTGCCGTTTTCAAGTTCAATAGCGACTTTTCTTGCGATTTTGCAGAGGACTCTGTCAAGCTGACGGACTCCAGCCTCATGGGTGTAACCATTGATAACATAAGTCAGTCGCTCGTCATCAAGTTGCAATTCCTTCGTGGAAAGCCCATGCTCTTTCCTGATCTTTGGGAGCAGGTGTTTCTTTGCAATTTGCAATTTCTCTTCCATCACATAGCCAGAGAGTGGAATGATCTCCATCCTGTCCAGCAATGGATAAGGAATTTCTTCGTAACTGTTTGCCGTCGTAATGAAGACGACACGGCTCAGGTCAAATGGCACTTCGAGGAAATTATCTGTGAAGTGGCTATTCTGCTCAACATCTAGCACTTCAAGCAAAGCACTGGCAGGGTCGCCCCTATAATCACTAGAAATTTTGTCAATTTCATCTAGCAAAATGAGTGGATTATTCACTCCGCATTGCTTTATGTTATAGATAATTCGCCCCGGCTGAGAGCCAAGGTATGTTCTTCTGTGACCACGGATTTCCGCTTCGTCGTGCATGCCACCAAGTGCAATCTGGATAAACTTCCGCTCCATTGCTCGTGCGATGGATTTTGCGATGGAAGTCTTGCCCACGCCAGGAGCGCCGACAAAGCAGAGAATTTGGTTTCTCATGTTGTGCCCTGCTCTTTTTCTCGCAGCAAGGTATTCAAGGATTCGCTCCTTTGCTTCCTCCATGCCCCAATGGTCTTTGTCGAGCACTCGTTTTGCGTGCCTTATGTCAAGGTTGTCCTCGGAGCTTTTGTTCCAAGGCAGATCGCTGAGTGTCTCAACATATATCCTGCTGACACCTGCCTCTGGTGAGCCAGGTTGCAACTTCTTCAAGCGAGAAATCTCCTTCTTTGCTTTTGCGAGTATTTCGCTTGGCATAGAGGCATTTTCCGCTTTCTTGAGCAGTTCGTCCGCCTCTGATTCAAGAGAAACTGAATCTCCGAGCTTCTCGTTGATTATCTTGAGCTTCTCCCGCATGTAATATTTTTTCTGATCTTCATCGAGGTTCTTCTTTACTTCTTCATCGAGGTCATGTTGCAAACTGAGTATGTTGTTCTCCTGCACAAGTTCAACATATAATTTTTCTAGTTGCTCTATTATTGAAGGAATTGCCAAAATTTCCTGCTTAACATGTGTTCGTAATGTTGTGTTCGCAAGAACATGAGAAACAAGTTGATCGGGAGCTTCAATATCTTGTATGCTAGGGTTGAGCTTACCGGAAAATCTGAAGTCCATTGCATCGTTTGTGAAGCACTCCACAACAACCGCCCTCATTAAGGTTTGCATTTTTGTCTTATTTATCTTTGTTTTAACAAAGGGGTCGTAGTATTCGATTTCAACCTCATAATAATTTTTTAGGTATTGTAATGACTTCAATTCAGCACGGAGCATGCCAATCAAAACAACACGCAATGAGCCATCTGGCAGGTGTATTAACTGTTCAGGATCAATTCCACAAACTGTGCCTACCTCATAAAGAAGTTTCGGTTCGATCATTTCATCTTCTTCAATTGAGTATTTCTCCGTGACAACAAAGACTTCTGTCCTGTTTTTTACAGCATATTCAATGGCTGTTATGGATTCCCTTTTTGTAATAGCCATGGGATTTAATATATGGGGTAAAACTGTAACGCCAGAGACCACGATCAATGGCATTTTTGTGGGCAAATTAAACATATTATTTTAATCTTTCTTCTACCATTTTTTTTGTCACAAGGACAGATTTTGTGTGTGCTTGCGAGGGCAAATTGTATTCAAGGTCGAGCAGAACCTTTTCCATGATGGACTTAACTCCCCTTGCGCCAACTCCAAGCTCAAATGCTTTCTTTGCAATGAGTTGCAGTGCTTCCTGTTCAAATTCAAGTTTAACGCCATCATAGGAGAACAACTCTTTGTATTGCTTTGTAGTAGCGTTCTTTGGTTCTGTGATGATTTTGTATATTGCATCTTCGTTAAGCGATTTGAGCGAAACAACAACAGGCAAACGCCCGATTATCTCTGGAATTAACCCAAATCGCCTCAAATCTTCAGGCAAAACATGAGAGAAAATTTCGTCATTAGCACTCGCGTTTTTTTCTACTAGACTTCCACGGAAGCCCATTTGTCCATTTGAAGTGCGTTTGGCAATGACCTTTTCAAGCCCTGAAAATGCCCCGCCACAGATGAACAAGATGTTCTTTGTGTTTATATATATACACTGTTGCTGTGGGTGCTTCCTGCCCCCGTTCGGAGGGACAGAAGCCACAGTGCCTTCAATTATCTTCAAGAGTGCTTGCTGAACACCTTCACCAGAGACATCTCTTGTTATCGAAGTATTCTCTGATTTTCTTGCAATTTTGTCTATTTCGTCAATGTAGATAATGCCCTTTTCTGCCCTTTGGACATCATAATCAGTTGCGGCAAGTAGCCTGACCAAGATGTTCTCTACATCGTCGCCGACATAACCAGCCTCTGTCAAGGTTGTGGCGTCCGCAATTGCAAAGGGGACATTCAGTATCCTTGCTAGTGTCTGTGCAAGGTATGTCTTTCCGCTTCCAGTTGGACCTATGAGCAGGACATTGTTCTTCGGCATTTCTGTCTTGTCTTCGGTCTTCTTGCCAGTTTCAAGTGCTTTTATCCTCTTGTAATGGTTATAGACAGCCACTGCAAGGGTCTTCTTTGCTTCGTCTTGACCTATGACATATTGGTCAAGGTATTCCTTTATCTCAATAGGCTTCGGAAATTTGAATTTTTCGCTTTTGCTTTCTGGTGTTTGCTCTGCCACTGGTGGGAAAAATGGGTCAGGCATACCGTCAGAAGAAAATACCTCTTCAAACATATCGTTTAGATATGCGTTATAAAGGTGTATGCAGTCAAAGCAGATTTTTACACTAGGGTCAAATTTTCCTGTTACAGCTGGCATGTCACTTGTGATCGTTGCTCCGCAAAAGGAGCATTTATTTTTTTCGCGGTTTGTTTTTCTAGTAGTTGGAGCCATAGCTGTTTACCTTTTTGATATTATTTCGTCTGCAATGCCATAATCAATTGCTTCTTGTGCTGTCATATAAAAATCTCTCTCAGTGTCTTCTTGGATTTTGTCAAAGGGTTGACCAGTATGAGAGGCTAAAATTTCGCTGAGCTTCTTCCTTGTCTTTTTGATCTCTTCTGCTTGGATTAGGATTTCTGTCTCCTGCCCCTGCACACCGCCCATTGGTTGGTGAATCATCACCTTTGCATTTGGCAAGATGTAGCGTGAGCCCTTGTCCCCAGCGGAGAAAAGAACTGCAGCCATGCTTGCTGCCATGCCAAGGCAAAGGGTAGAAACCTTTGGCTTCACAAATTGCATTGTGTCATATATCGCAAGCCCAGCGGAAACTGAGCCACCAGGGCTATTTATGTAAAGTGAAATTGGCTTCTCTTGGTCTTCTAATTCAAGGAACAGCAACTGTGCAATGATTACATTTGCGACAGCATCATCAATTTCAGAGCCGAGGAAAATTATTCTGTCCTTCAATAGGCGACTATAAATGTCATATGACCTTTCGCCACCTCCGTCGGACTGCTCCACTACAACTGGCACATAATAAGACATATTATTTCCCTTCGCTATCCTCTGCTTCTAGGTCGAGCGACAATTGTTCTGTGGAATTTTTGTCACTTCCCTTTGCTTTCTTTGCGGTTGTGGCTCCTGGCTTCTTCGCCGTGGTTTTTGCCTTTGTGGTAGGCTTTGCCTCAGCTGTTTGATCTGCTTTTGGCTCGTCTTTCACTTCTTGTGAATTCTGAACATTAACAGACTTAGCAGACTTATTATTTCTAGCTTCCATCATTTTTTCAAATTCAGCTCTTGTGAATTCCTTCAGAGTGAAGCCAACCTTGGAAGCCATGAGTTTTCTTGCCTTGCTGACATAGATTTCGTCCTTGAAGGCTTCAAGCAAATTGGCATTTTTCTTCAAATATTCCTGAATCTGCTTTGGTGCCATTCCAGTGTTGTATGCTGTTTCAAGCACTCTCTCCTGGATGTCGGTGGCATCAATATTCACATTGTTTTCCCTTGCGAAGCGAGAGATGATCATATTGATCTTTGCCATGCGTTTGGCATCCTTCTCAATCGCAATGTCATTTTCTTCCTTTGTGACATTGATCTTCTTCAAGTAGTCTTCCATGGTGATTTTTTCATTTTGACACTTGAGCTCTTGGTCTTGGGTGATGCGCTTCTTTTCTTGAGCCACAAGCACTTCTGGTGCTTCAACATCTATTGTGTCATAGAGATAGTTCAGCACATCGTTTTCAAAGACAAGGTTTGTCGTCCTCTCCGCTTCCACACTTGCCTGGTCCTTGAAGAGCTTCTTCAACTCGTCCAAAGTTTGAACTCTGCCACCGCTGAACTCCTTGGCGAAGTCGTCATCGAGCTTGCGTGGCTCTTCCTTCAAGAGGCTCGTGACAGTAACATGATAGACAGTTTTGACAATCTTGCGCTTGTCTGCCTGGTTGGCTTGTGCTTGCTCATAGGTGATCTCAACTTCCGTATTGTCTCCTGGCTTCTTGCCAACAAGGCTATCAATAAATTCCTTCCTGACACTGCCATCGGCTAACTTTATGTTGTTTGTGAATTCCTTGTCATTCTTGTGTGATGTGCCATCGTCATAGAAGATCTCTGTGGTGTATTTGATGGAAGCGTTGTCACCAGCCGCGAGGGCTCTCGCCTCTTTTGATGGTGTCAATTTCGCATATTGAGTTGCTGTCAATTTGAGTTGGTCTTCCACTTCTGCATCTGTCACAGTGAGGGTGTTCTTTGTGAGGTTTAACTCTTCAAGGTTTGGAAATTCAAAGTCTGGCTCGACTGCAAAGGTAACATTGACGATGAAGTCTGAACCGAGCTCGAGCTTTTCTAATTTTATGTCTGGATTTGTGAGGAGAACGAGGTCATACTCCTCCACTGTCTCCTGCATTGCATTGTTCAGCATTTCCTCTGCAGCTTCTGGAAGGATGGACTGTTTTGGGTAAAACTTCTCCAACATTGGGCGAGGCACCTTGCCTTTTCTGAAGCCCTTTATATTTGCTTTTTGAGAAATGTCCTTGTAGGTTTTCTCCAGTTGCTCTGCCAACTCTTCCTTGGAGAAGGTCAACTTTATCTCCACAACTGTTGCTTCTTGCTTAATAATCTCACTTTTCATTTCTACTTCTCTCCTTTGTCTAGCAAGATTTTATTGTGACAAATTGCCCAAGAAATAATTTCACATTATTTCTTCACAATAACGGTGCGTATTTTACCACAAAACAGGAAAAAATGATACAAAAAAGCACCACAGGCTCTATGATGTAAAAACATTGAACTTGCGGTGCACAATTTTTTTTAAAGTACATAAATTTGCACATTTTTAATTAGAACATCTTTTTTACGATTGGTATTTTTCTAAAAATATATGTAATAAAGCCTGAAACTACAAATACGCACAAGACTGAAAGGTATATTCCGACTCTTCCCCTTATGTTTCCAGTTTCAAATACATTCACACAAAATCTATAGAATGGTCGTATTCTCCACAAAAACAAAATATGTAGCAAATAAATTCCAAATGTGCATCTGCCAATTTCGCAAATAATTTTGTCATATTTATGCTCTTTTTGGTGATTAATAAGCCATTTAACTGTTATATATATCAATGGTGCATTCACACAGCAGAAC
>R07__coassemble_194_pt1 | contig 25011 bp, 20 predicted proteins | sample R07__metabat2_high_PE_033 | metagenome-assembled genome bin R07 | reverse complement strand
AAAATCAGTGTCTTTATCACAACCGGCAGGACGTGCCCACCGCAGACTGGCTCGCCGATGTCAATATAGTCCCCATTGAGAGTCCGAATGCCGTCAATGCAGATGACGGGCTTTTTGTTCGCCAATTTGAAGTTTATGCAGTGTCCGAGTGCCTTTGCGATGTCCGCTTCCACCACGATTATGAGTGGGTGAGTGCTCTCTATCACTTCGCCTGCCCCGTCAATTATTGCATCCGCCAAGGATTGCAGTTCATTGAAGCTCGTGTAGCCCTCTCCCTTGAAGGAAATGGCAAGTTGCTCGAGCCTGCCGTCCGTCTTGTATAGTCCGATTTGATTTTTTATTGAACTTGCAATTTTTGCAGGGTCGACTTCGTTTGCATCCCCAACATTGAGGATTGGCAAATTTTTGATTGGCAAGATGCCCTCTGCATATGAAATTGTGCTGCCGGAAATTTCTGTGGTGTGTATTCCTGCTCCAACGACCGTTGCCCCGATTGTCTCTGTCGGGCGGACGACCTCAACAGCACGGAAACTTTTGCTATTTTTGAAGGAGCGTGCGAGGAGCACCCCGATGTCTCCGAACTTGAAAACATCATTTGAATAGAGGCTCTCTTCGTCATAATAGACGGATGCCACACCGCCGGAAAAGGTGATAGCATTGAGGGGCGGAATTTGTGGCAAGCCCTTGCCATCGTTTGTGTAGAATTTTTTCAATTCCTCGCTTGCGGTGGCTAGCCCTATGCTCTCGGCACAAAGTTCCACCATGATGTCGCAGAGGCGAGAAATCTTGTCAATGTCTGCTATGTCACCGACACGGAGCGAAATGCCGTGGCTCTCGGCAAGTTGCTGTGTCTTGCTATATATATATGTAATCTTTTTATTTTCGTCAATTTTTATGAGCCTGCCACCGATGTCAAGGCAGGTCACGCCGAGGATTGTGCCCTTTTGGAAGACTGCGATGTTTGTCGTGCCACCGCCGATATCAAGGTTTGCCATAACGCACCTGCGTTCCTCGGAAAATTTGTCTGTGCCTGCACCCTTTGCGGACAAAACAGACTCGAGGTCTGGCCCAGCTGTCGCCACGACGAACTCACCGGCGGATTCAGAGAGTGCTTTGAGGACAAGGTTTGCATTTTGCTTTCTTGCCGTTTCTCCCGTGATTATGACAGCTCCGCTATCCACCATTTCTGGCGTGACACCGGCGGATTTGTATTCGTTTGTGACAATTTTCTTCACAGCCTCTGTGTCAATTTCCGTGGCAGAAAGGAGAGGCGTGAAGTAAATCGGGCTTCTGTAAATGACCTTTTTGTCTATGATGTCAACGCGAGGCACCATGTAACTTCCTGCTTTGTTTGCCACAGTGATTTCGCTAAAAATCAATTGTGTTGTGGAAGTGCCAAGGTCGATGCCAACGCTTGTCATGGTTTCTTGTCTTGTTCCGGATTTAACGCACATTTTTCTCCCTTTCCTTATTGTCAAAAAACTAAAAAAAACGGCGGTGCTTTGTTAGGTGCACAAAAACACCATAACAAAACATCGTCGTTTTGCTATTTCATTCCGTCATCGGATGTGAATGAAGGCTAAATATTTTTGAAATCAAAAATAACTGCCGTTCCGTTTTTGCTTGATGTGATGTTGAGCTTGCCTTCGAGGCGTTCCTCAACGAGCGTTTTCACAATGCCAAGCCCAAGGGTGTTGCCCTTGCTAGCCCTTGCAACATCAAAACCGACACCGTTGTCGCAAACTTCAATTGATGAATACAAGTTACCATGGCGAATTATAACATCAACAAAAGTTTTTTGTCTAGTATTTTTGAAAAATTCTTTTGGAAAAAATGCGTGGCCAAGTGAATTTTGCAACAATTCATTCACAACCATTGCAACATGGGTGGCAATTTTGGAATTAACGCGGAAGTCATCTCCCCTCACTGTCACATCAATTGACAGGTCTGAAAGGTCGCTTGACATATAACGGAGTGCGTTGTTGCGGATTTGCCCTATTACTTCTTGAAGCGAAACATCGTCTATCCCAACACGGCTCAGGAGTTCATGCGTGATGGCGATTGAGAGGATTCTGTTCATCGTTTCGTGCAGAATTTTTTGCGTTTGTTTGTCGCTTGCCCTGCGGCATTGCAGGCGAAGAAGGCTCGCAATCGTGTTCAGGTTGTTCTTCACCCTGTGGTGCATCTCTTCCACTGCAACGGCTTTTAAGACGAGTTCCTTTTCCCTCGCCTTTGCCTCTGTCACGTCCTTTATGATGAGGGCGAAATCCGTGTCCTCTGTGTTTATGTCAATTCGGCGGATCACGAGGCTGACTCCTGCGAACTCCACTTCAAATTCCACGAAGCCCTTTTCGTCCCTCACGCTCGCAGTTTCTGGATAAATCTGCATAACATTGGAATAACTTTGCCCCAAGAGATCCCTTTCGTAACCGAGCTTTTTGTAAAGTGAAACGGCGAGGGAATTGCAAGCGGTGACGAGCCCATTTTTGCCAACGATTACGAGTGCTTCGTCTATGACATCCGTCAGCCAGTTTTCTTCCTTTCTCACCATGTGGCTAATTGCGTCTGCCACGAGGCGAGAGCTGTCCTGCGAAAGGTGGATGTGTTCACGGGAAACTTGCAGGTCGTCTGCCATCTTTTCTTGAATCAGGACTGCGATCACACGCCCCTCTTCATTTTTTATCGGCTCGACCGTTTGGATGACGTGGATATTTTCCTGAGTGCGTGCCTTCATTTGTTTTGTAGCGACACCGAACTTCAAGGTGCGTGCCACGGCGGGCTCGTCCTTGCTCTTCGCCAGAAGACCGACTGCCGTGTTTTTGTATGAAGACTCAACATAATCAGGGTTCGCTTCTGCCACGACAATTGTGTCTCCATCCTTCGTGGGGCAATCTATGAAGATGTCCGAGTCCGCAAGGTTTGCAAAGGTCTTGAGCCCACGAGCCATGTCCTCAATGAGGCTAATGTCGCTCTCCGTCAGGTTTGTGTTCTCCTGGCAAAGGCGGCGGACGGAAATGTTCTTCACTCCTGCCATTGCACTGTGTTGCTCCTAGACAAGATCAGCTCGGCGATTTCCTTCATGGGCAGGGATTTATTTTGGCTCAGGGTTCTCATATAAACATAGGCTTGGTCCTCTGTTATGCCACGGCCTCTCATGATCACGCCCTTTGCCCTCTCTATTAAGGTTCGCTCCTGCAACTTTTTCTCTGCCTTTTGGGCTTCTGCCTTCAAGCGTTGAAATTCGCGTGAGCGTTCCACGAGCACCTCAATAGAAGGAATGAGGCTCCGCTCGTCAAAGGGCTTGACAAGGTATCCTGCCACGCCTGTTTCCTTCGCCTCGTCTATGAAATTTTTGTCGCTATATGCAGTGAGCATGATGACTGTGTCTGCCAAGTTGTCCTTGATTATTGCACGGGCTGCTGTGAGGCCGTCGAGGTGTGGCAATTTTATGTCTAGCATAACAAAATCTGGACGGTGCTTCTTGCAAATTTCTATTGCATCAAAACCGTCGGATGCCTCTGCCACGACTTCGTATCCTGCACCTTGGAGGATCTCGCGAAGGTCCATCCTTGTGATTGGCTCGTCGTCAACTATTGCCACGGTTACGGCATTTTTCTTTGAATTTTTTTTCACATTACTCATCGTCGCCGTGCCCCATTGCCTTCAAAAATTCGTCAACGCCCTCATTTGTCACAGCACTGAGCAGGAAAATCTCCTTGCAGCCGGCTAGGAGCAGATATTTGCGTGCTGTTTCAATTTGCTCCGGCGTTGCAATGTCTATCTTTGTTATTATGCCATAGCAGGGCTTGGGCTGAAAAAGGGTGTGAAAGTTCGGGGGGAAGAGTGAAGATGGCTTTGTCGGGTCCTGCACAAAGACGACGACATCAACCTCGTAACTGCAAACCAAGAGGTATGAATGGCGGTGAACCTTTTCCAAAAATTCTCCCGGCGTGTCGAGCAAAAATCCACCGACAACATTGACTGTTTGTGTCTTGCGGTATGACATATCGTCCTTTGCAATGCGTTGACAAAGGGTTGTTTTACCGCTTGTCGTCGTGCCAACGAGCATCACTCTGTTTTTCCTTGGTCTCATTTCCCTCACCCCAAATGTTTTATTTTCGTTATTCTACCACAAAAACAAGGAAAAGGAATAGTTGATAGATTTAAGCTGTTAGCTGATAGCTGATAGTTGATAGTGAACTATACCCCCAATTTTGGAGATAGGTCGCGAATTTTACGACACATAGACAAGGGTGTGTGCGAAGGATTTCAAGGACTATTCAAAGATATCCTATTTTTCCTTTACCCAAACATCAAAAAAGAAGGACACCATAGTTAAAAAAGCTATGGTGTCCTTTGAAGGCTGATTTAATTATTTTCTGTGTTTGGAAAATTTCTTACTGGTCAAGTTTTCCCAGCAAGTCGCCAAGGGAAACATTCATTTCTTCCTGTGGAAGGAAATCTACTGCACTCTGTTCACGGTGAGGTTTGCGTGAACGGCGTGGTGCTTGTCTGTGCTCATCCTCATCGTCGTCGTAATCGTAATTTGGTCTTCTGTCATTTGGATCCTTCAAGCTAAGGCGAATACGCCTTTCCTCCTCGTTCACCTCGAGGACTCTTGCTGTGACAGTGTCACCTATCTTTAAGACTTCGCCTGGGTGTTTGATACGCTCATTTGAAATCTGTGAAATATGGATGAGACCATCGATATCATCTTCAATTTTTGCAAAAGCACCAAAATCAGCAATGCGAGCGATTTTGACTTCAATCTGTGAATCTTTTGGATATTTCTCTGCAATGCCTTTCCACGGGTCGTTGAGTTGTTTGTATCCAAGGCTGATGCGTTTTGCCTCAGTGTTGATGTCTATAACAATTGCAGTAACATCTTGGCCCTTCTGGACAACTTCACTTGCTGACTTGATGCGTTTCCAACTGAGGTCGCCAATATGGATAAGCCCTTCAATGCCTGGCTCAAGCTCCACAAATGCTCCAAAATTTGTCAAGCTTGTAACACGCCCGGTAAAGACAGTGCCTGGTGCAAAACGCTCTGCTATGGTTTCCCAAGGATTTGGCAATGTAGCCTTGATAGAAAGTGAAACCTTGCCAGTTTCTGTGTTGATTTTCAAAATCTTTGCCTTAACCTGGTCGCCCTTTTTGTAAAGGTCTTTTGGCTTCGCTCCACGCCTGTATCCTAGCTCCGTTGCGTGAACCAGACCTTCAACGCCATTAAGATTTACAAAGATGCCGAAATCTGCAACGCTTGTGACGGGACCTTCAACGATGTCACCCTCGTGAGCTGTTGCAAAAAATTCCTCGCGAAGTTTCTGGAATTCACCTTCAAGTAATGCTGTGCGAGAGAAGATGATGCGGTGCTTTCTTTTGTCCTTTTCAATCAATTTTGCTTCAAATTCAGTGTCAACAAGTTTTGCTGGCGTGATTCCTTGACCTCTGAGGCATATATGTGACACAGGAATAAATCCTTCAAGTCCAAATGCATTGACAACGAGTCCGCCCTTTGTGGCACGGAGTCCCTTGATTGTAACAACAGGGTTCTCCTCTGTTTGTGCTTCGAGCATTCTCCAACGCTTGGCATATTCCATCTTTGCACGGGAAAGCAAAGGCTGTGGCTCTTCCCCTGAACCGGTTGAGACAAGCTGAACAGAAATCTTGTCTCCCGCCTTTGGCTCTGCTACTGTCTCCACGAGACTTGGCTGTGTCCATTCATCTTTTGGGAGTAATCCTTCGCATTTGAAGCCAAAGTCAACAAGCCAACCTTCATCAGTTTGGCGTGCAACTGTGCCCTCGACAACTGAACCACGGCGGAAATTCACCTTGGCATCATATTGCTTGATTAACTCCTCCATTGAAACTTCATTTTCTTGCGTAGCTTCTTGTGCTACTGGTGCAACCTCTGGTGCTGCCTGCTCCACAGCTTCCGCCACTGCTTCCGCTGTTTGTTCTGTGTCCACGCTATTGTTAGCGAGTTCGTCTACCATTCCTACTTCCTCCTACGATTTGTGTAATGTATAAATTAAATTTTGGATCAACCAGTCTGGAGTGCTTCCCCCAGCTGCGATTCCAATTGTGTGCTTGTCCTTCAACCAAGTTTTGTCTAGCTCGTCTGCATGCTCGATCCAAATTGTTGGAACCCGAGACGAGGAAATCTCCACAAGTTTCCTTGTGTTTGCACTGTTGCGACCACCAAGGACGATCACGCCATCTGTCTTCTCTGTCAGAACCTGCACTGCCTGCTGGCGTTCCAGCGTAGCCTTGCAAACTGTGTTGAAGATGCATAGCTCTTGGCTCTTGGCTGTGAGCTTTGCAGCCATTGCGCAAAAATCCTCAACACGCTGAGTCGTCTGGCTGAGAAAACCAATGCGTTTGCCAATTATTTCCCTTGGCACTTCGTCATCTGTTGCAAGAACCGTGGCAACATTTCCCGCATAGCCGTTTATACCTATAATCTCAGGATGAAACACATCGCCTAATATTACCACAGAATAGCCATTTTGGGAAAGTTTTTTTGCTTTTTCTTGAGCATTTTTTACAAAAGGACATGTTCCGTCAACAATTTTTGTGCTTTTTGCTTCGAGTTCGGCTTGCATCTGCGGCGTGATGCCATGAGCTCTAATGAAGCACACTGCCCCGTTTGGCACCTCGCTCGGTGTCTCCACCACCCGAAGCCCAAGTTCTTCCAGGCGGTGTGTCTCCTGCGGATTGTGAATTGGACAACCTATGGCGTAGACGGGCCCCTTTTGCAATTCTTCTTCAAGCGTTTTTATTGCACGCTTCACACCAAAACACAGTCCCGTTGGTGATGCAGTCAATATTTCCAAATCTTTCACCGCCCCTTCAAAAAATCTTTTGATAATCTTATCGCCTTCTTAATAACTTCATCTTGCTTTATCGTGTCAAGGTTAAACCATTGACATGGCTCAAAGTGCTTGAACCAAGTCATCTGCCTGCGAGAAAATGCCTTTGTGGCACGGATGTCGCCTTCTATGGCAGACCAAAGGGAGCGTTTGCCCTCCAAATATTCCACAATTTCCTTGTAGCCGAAGCCTTGAAGTGACGGCAAGCTCGGAGAATAGCCATTTTTCAAAAGGAAATCTACTTCCTCAACATAGCCTGTGGCAAATTGTTCCCTCACACGGCGTGAGATATTCTTGTATAATGTGCTTCTGTCTCGCAAAAGCCCGATAAACTGCACATCGTATGGATTTTCTGGCCTTTGTTGGTTTTCATAGTGCCAGGAGATTGGTTTGCCTGTGATTTTGTAAACTTCCAAGGCTCGCATTGTCCTCACTGGGTCATGTTCGTGTATGCGAGAGGCAGAAACTGGGTCAACAGTTTCAAGCTCCCTATGCAAACTTGCTAGCCCTTCACGCTCAATACGGATTTCAAGTTCTCTGCGAACTTCCTCGTCCTTCGGGAGGTCTTCATGGAGAGACCCAAAAAGAGCAGCGTAATACATCGGTGAACCACCAATCAAGAGCGGTGTCTTGCCACGGCTCCTTATGAGATTTATTGCCTTTTTTGCATCATTTGCAAAGTCCGCGGCACTATAAATTTCATCAGGATAAACTATGTCAATGAGGTGATGCGGAATTTTTTTTCTTACATGAGGGGGCACTTTATCTGTGCCAATGTCAAGCAAGCAATAGACTTGACGAGAGTCAACGGAAATAATCTCGCCCCCGAGTTCCTCTACCAAGGCAAGGCTTGTCGCCGTCTTGCCAACAGCAGTTGGACCAATTATTGCAATGAGTGGAATTTTGCTCGTCATACCTTCTCCTTAGCGAAAAATATCGCAAATTTTACCATAAAGGTTGCAATTAAAAAAAACTTTTGTGCTATACTAAACAAAATTTGACTAAAAGGTGTGCAAAATGAAAATATTCATATTAACCTTAGGCTGTGCTAAAAATAGAGTTGACTCCGAATGTCTTGTCGGGCGTCTGGAAAGTGAAGGCTTTAAAATCGTGGCGACTGCGGAAGATGCTGACTGTGCCATAATCAACACCTGCGGCTTCATCCGCCCTGCCGTGGAGGAAAACATTGAAGAGATCTTAAATTTGGAAGACTTGAAAAAGACTGGGCAGTTGCAAAAAATCGGGGTTGTTGGTTGCCTCTATAATAGATATGGTGCAGAACTTGCAAAAGAATTTGAGTCCATTGATTTTTTTGCCCGTAGCGAAGATTGGGATAGCGTGGTTGCAAGTCTCGAATCCTGCTATGTGCCTGCCACAAATTGCCGCATCCGTGGGAAGTTGCCGAGTAGTCCCAGCTTCTCCAGGTATTTGAAGATAGTCGAGGGGTGCAACAACAAGTGCACCTATTGTGCAATCCCTGCCATTCGTGGAGAGCTTCGCAGCCTGAGCCAGGATGAAATCATCACTGAAGCAGAGCAATTAGTGGAAAGCGGAGCAAAGGAGCTTTGCGTCGTTGGTCAAGACCTGACAGTTTATGGCACGGACCTTGACGGAAAAAGCCACCTGATTGAACTTTTGGACAATTTGGAAAATGCACTGCCCAAAAACATTTGGATTCGCCTGCTATACCTTCATCCAAAAAGGGTAACAGAAAAGTTGCTTGAAAGGGTTGCCAGGGGAAAGCAAATCCTGCCATACCTTGACATACCGATTCAGCACGCAGATAGCGAAATTTTGTCCGCTATGAACAGGCGTCAAAGTCCACGCAGCCTACTAAAAGTTTTTCTGACAGCGCGTGCAATCAGGGAAGATTTTGCACTTCGCACAACCTGCATGGTGGGCTTCCCCGGTGAAAAGGAGAAGCATTTTGATCACCTCTTGAAATTTATTGACTATGTAGAGTTTGACAGGCTCGGTGCCTTCACCTATTACAAGGAAGAAGGAACAGTGGCTGCAAAAATGATTAACCAATGCAGACAGACAACAAAGGATTCACGCCTGGCTCGCCTTATGAACTTGCAAGAGAAAATTTCAGAAAAGAGGCAGAATTTGTTTGTCGGGCACACCCTTGATGCACTCGTTGAAGAGGTGAACCAGGAGGACAATTTTGCCTTTGCAAGGTCATTCCGTGAAGCACCAGAGGTGGACGGCGTTATTGAAATAAGGGGGATTAATGGTGCAAACAAAATTTCCGTTGGTGATTTTGTCAAGGTAAAAATTGAATCTGCCTCGCCACATGACCTTATCGCAAGTTTGGCGTAATTTTTCGCTTTAACTACGCCTGAAGAGCCTCATATTTTTGATTTATTCGCTCTACTCGCGTTGCCTTGCCGGTTTGCTCATCAATGTCAATGATGACAGCCTGAAAGCGAACATCCTCCTTGCAGACTTCAAACTTTGAAGGAGTGCCATAGAGGAATTTGGGCATTACAGATTCAGCAGTCATACCAATTAAGCCAGCATGTCCACCAGTCATGCCAGCATCTGTCAAAAAGGCAGTCCCCCGTGGCAAGATTTGCTCATCAGCTGTCTGCACATGAGTGTGTGTGCCACAAAGAGCAGAAATCCTGCCATCAAGATAAAGACCGAGGGCTTTCTTCTCGCTTGTTGCTTCGGCGTGAAAATCCACGAAGATACATCTTTCCTTGCAATTTTCCAAAATTCTGTCCGCAACTTGGAAGGGGCAATCAATAGCAGGCATAAAGGTTCTGCCCTGCAAACAGAGGACTGCAAGGGTCTTGCCATTTTTTTCAAAGATGGCAAAGCCTCGCCCGGGAGCTCCAGCAGGATAATTTGCCGCACGGAGAACATTGGTATATTCACCAAGGTGCGGCACAAAATCTTTCTTGTCCCAAATGTGATTTCCATTGGTCAAGATGTCTATACCTATACCTAGCAGTTCACCTGTAACCTTTTCCGTCAAGCCGAAACCACCAGCGGCATTTTCACCCTCTGCAATCACAAAGTCAAAATGCCCCTTTTCCTGTTTTAACTTTTTAATAAAAGCCCCAGCAGCATTCCTGCCGGGGCTTCCCATTATGTCTCCAATAAAAAGAATTTTCATATTCTGAATTATTTTGCGTATTCAACCGCTCTTGTTTCGCGAATGAGTGTAACCTTGATCTGACCAGGATAGCACAAATCCGTTTCAATCTTTTTTGCAATGTCATAGGCAAGCTTCTGCATTGAGCCTTCGTCAATTCCTGTTGGGGAAATTGCAACACGAACCTCTCTGCCTGCTTGAACTGCAAATGCCTTTTCAACACCGTTAAACGATTTCGCAATATTTTCAAGGTCTTCCAGCCTCTTAACATAGGCATCAAGGCTCTCACGCCTTGCACCAGGACGGGAAGCTGAGATTGAGTCCGCAACTGCAACAATGACAGCGTAGATTGAAGTTGCTTCAATTTCCTCGTGGTGGCTTGCAATTGCATTGACGATATCAGCAGCTTCACCGTGTCTACGCGCAATGTCAGCTCCGATTATGGCGTGTGAACCTTCCTGTTCACGGTCAATAGCCTTGCCAATATCGTGGAGAAGTCCTGCACGCCTTGCCTTTGCCTGGTCAATTCCTAGTTCTTGAGCCAGGACACCAGCAATGTGTGCCACTTCCAAACTGTGTGACAGGACATTTTGCCCATAACTCGTCCTAAAACGGAGCGAACCCAGGACATTAACAAGTTCATTGTCAATATTTTTGATTCTAGCTTCGAGTATTGCTTCCTCACCAGTTTCCATGACCTGCTGACGAACATCCTTTTCCGCCTTTTCAATTATTTCTTCTATGCGGGTTGGGTGAATCCTGCCATCTGTGATGAGCCTCTCCAAAGAGACACGGGCAATCTCACGACGGACTGGGTCAAAACTGGAAAGGGTTACAACCTCTGGTGTGTCGTCAACGATAACATCAACGCCTGTGAGCGTTTCAAATGTCTTGATATTGCGACCCTCTCTACCGATGATGCGACCCTTCATCTCGTCAGTGGGAATATTCACGACGCTGATGACAGCTTCCGAGGTGTATTCAACATTGCACTTTTGCAGTGCTGTTGCAATAATGCTGCACGCTTTTTTGTCCGCTTCTCTTTTCGCCTTTTCTTCAAGGTCTTTCAAGCGAAGCCCAATGCGTGAAGCGGCTTCTGCTTCAATCCTGGCAAGAAGTTTTGCTTCTGCCTCTTGGCGAGACAACTTGGAGATTTCTTCAAGTTTTTGGGTGAACTGTTCTTCTTGTTTTGAAAGGCGAGACAATTTTTCGTCAATAGCCTCTTGCTTTTCCTTCAAGGCATCTTCCTTCTTGGAAACCGCATCAAGTTTTTTGTCTAGGTTGGCTTCCTTTTGATTGAGATTTTCTTCCTTTCGGTCAAGTCTCTGCTCTGAACGCTGCATTTCAAGTTTGTGTTCCTTTGCATCTTTCTCAAATTCTTGACGCAATTTTTGAAGTTCGCTTTTGCCTTCTGCAAGCATTTCTTTTTTTGAAGTTTCTGCCTTGTGGCGTGCATCATTCAAAATTTTCTCTGCCTTGGATTTTGCAGAGTTTTTATTTGCATCCTGTGCTCTGTTACAACGCTCGTAGCCGACTACATATCCAACAATAGAGCCAGCTACAACTCCCACAATGAGGAGCAAATGTGGCAATAAATTCATAATCAATCTCCTTTAAATTTATTATCATTATTCTAGATATATCAATTTATATCACAAATTACAACCGTGTATTTTACTAGAAAATGAGTTAATTTACAAGTGCATTGTTCAATTCAAAAATAAAGGCTCAATCGTCTATGCAATTCACCAATGTGGTGGTAGCAAAGATAATTGAGCCTTTGTTTGTTTGATTATTTTATAATTATTTTGTATAACTTTGTGCCTTTTGAAACCATATTATAGTCTTTCAATGCAAGATACTTCAAACCATCTGGGCTTTTGTAGAAATTTATTTGCTCTTCTAGGTTGGAATTTTCATTTTTAAGCTTTTGTAATTCGTAGCGGTTTTTATCAAGCAAGGTCATGAGTGTGTGACGCCTGCCATAGATTTCTTGATAAAGAGCAAATATAAGTGACGCAATGACATAAAGGAAAATCGCAACAAGAAGCAATGCTTTAATCCGTGGCAATTTCATGGGAATTTCTTCCGATATGGCTACATTTTTTCTGGTGCTGAAACACCAAGTATCGCAAGAGCATTGCGAAGTGTAACCTGTGTCGCTTCCATAAGAAGGAGCCTGCTCGCTGCAACATTTTCTGGCGAACCAATAATACGGTTTGAATTATAAAATGCGTGGAAAGCCTCTGCCAATTCTGTCGCATAATAAACAATTTTGTGTGGTGCTGCTTCTCGTGCCGCAAGTGCAATTTCTTCGGGAAAGCGTGAAATTGCCTTGGCTAGTGCAGTGGAGGTTTCGTTGTCAAGAGTTGAAAGGTCAAGGTCAGCGAGCGTGGGCATTGAGATTCCTCTTGACGCCAATTCCCTCTTTATGGAAGAGATGCGCGCATGGGCATATTGCATGTAATAAACAGGATTTTCTGACGATGCTTTCTTAGCAAGTTCCAGGTCAAAATCAACAGTGCTATCAGAGCGACGAAGCACGAAGAAAAGGCGAGCGGCGTCACGACCGACTTCATTCACGATTTCTTTTAATGTGACAATCGTCCCTGCTCTCTTTGACATTTGGACAGGAACACCGTCCCTCACTAGGTTCACCATCTGTATGAGGAGAACTTCAATCCCGTCGTCTGGGAAGCCAAGAGCTTTGTTCGCTGAGCGAATGCGTGGCACATAACCGTGGTGATCTGCACCCCAAACATAAATTGTTTTTTCAAAGCCTCTGTCGTATTTTGTCTTGAGATATGTGATGTCTGACATGAAGTATGTCGGGACGCCATTTGCACGAATCAGGACACGATCCTTATCGTCTCCAAATTCAGTGCTGCAAAACCAAGTCGCCCCGTCCTTTTCATAGGCGAAGCCCCTTTGCCTTAAAAGTTCCACAGTTGGATAGACCATGTTGTTATCATAGAGTGACTTCTCACTGTAATAGGTGTCAAAATGCACTCCAAAATCTGCCAAATCTTTTTTGATGAGAGAATTTAAGATGTAATCGCCAGATTCTTTGGAAAAGAGTGATATGGACTCATCCTCTGAAAGGGATAGCAAACTTTCACCATACCTTTCAATGAGCACCTTGGCAACTTCTGAAATATATTCTCCTTGGTAGCCATCTTCTGGAAATGGTGCAAGGTCAGGCTTACCAAAGTGGGCAAAATATTTTGAGCGGACGGATTTCCCCAAAAGCTCCATTTGTAGCCCTGCATCGTTGATGTAATATTCTCGGGAAACTTGATAACCAGCAAAGGCAAGGATGTTTGCTGTGATGTCGCCGACTGCCGCGCCTCTGCCATGTCCCATGTGAAGTGGACCAGTTGGGTTTGCAGAAACAAACTCAACCTGCACCTTTTGCCCCTTACCAATGTTACACCTGCCCCAATCTGCCCCCTGTGTTAGCACAGAAGAAATTGTCTCACCAATCCAAACGGAGGACAAAGAAAAATTCATAAAACCAGGACCTGCAACAGAGGCTGATTTTATCAATTCATCCTTCTCTACAATAGCGATTATTTTTTCTGCCAAGTCACGGGGTGGCATCCCGATTTTTTTTGCAAGTTGCATTGCAATGTTTGTCGCCCAATCGCCAAATTTTGGATCACGGGGGCGTTCGAGTTTAAGCTGGAAATCCGTTGGCAAATCAACACTCAACTCACTTGCTACTTGCTTAACTGCCGCCTCTATCAAGTCTTTTAATCTTTGGGTAAAATTCATGCCTTGTTCCTCAAAAACTACTAAAAAATCGTTGTTAGTTTTTTACTTCCTGTGTAGTTGCGCCTTTTTGCGTGGTTGTGCTTTTCTTTTCGTTTTTAACTTTTGAAGACTTCTTTTTCGCCTTGGACTCAGTTTTTTTCTGGTCTAGCACTACACTTTTTTTTGCAAAACCAACATCCGTCATGCCCCAACGACAAACTGCAGCTATTTGCTGACCCACATATTGCATTTGCTCCGCTGTCACATCTTTTAACTTGACAACAAGTTTTGAATCAAGTTCAACTCTGTGCCATTGTGGCTTGTAGTCAAAAACTTGCTTAACAACAAAAACATTTGAGTCTGCAGGAGTGTTTGTCAGCAGTGGATCCTGCATGAGCCTATAACCTGCAGGAACTGATACATCCGCCTTTTGGTCAATTATGAATGGGAATTTGAATACAAAATTTTTGTTTTTTGGGCGCAACTCAAGCAATATGTTTGGCATTCCGCCGGGAATTCTAAATAACATACGATCTCCCTGAACAATCGCTTGCTTACACTTGACATCAAAATCTAAACGAATTTTGTCACTACCCTTCTGGGACACACCTGTGCAGGTAAGTTGCAATCCGTTTATGGGAAGTGTGAAGGCTTGCTCAATAAATTCTTCAATATTTTCTTTTGTTGGTCTCATGTTGTCGGCAAGGAGATTCTGCCAGATGCCAGCGTAATCAATTTGAAGCGTGCCCAGTGCCGTTCCATTTTCGTCTAATTTTAGTTTCCAATAGAAATCGAGATGGTTGGCTTCAGCACTGAGGGATTTTAATATTTTGCTCTTTACTTTATTTTTCTTCTCAAAATAAACCGTTCTGCCTGCTATAAGAGGAGAAATTTTATCGTAACAGCCAGAGCTATTTGGCACAAAATAAGAAATTTTGCCTTTTTTGTCTTTGATTTTCAAAACAGGCATGTTAAGCAATTCTCTCGTTGCACTGCTCTTGTCTGATATTCCTTGGTGTGCAATATACGAATATTCAACCGTGGCTCCTAGTTGCTGTGCATAGGAAGAGACAATTGCAACCTTTTCCCACAGTGTCCACGGACCCTTGGCGGGGACAAGAGAGGCATCTCTCATTTCCGTTTGGCATATGCTCGGAACTGTGTTATCTGCACTGTCTATTATGGCTAACATTTTATTAAAATCCATTTTTTCAAATTCTTCTGGGATTTTCACTTCTTGATAGGCAGTGCTAAAAATTTTGCTAAGCGATCTTATCGCCACAAGTCCACCTTGTTTGTCTGAGAATGCAATGTAAGGAAGGTTCTCTTCGATGAAGGGACTTTCTGCAATAGGCACTTGATTTGTGGTGTGCCAAAGATATGTGATGTCATTTTCTTCCTCAACCTTTGTCAAATTGTTGGAATTAATCCCATCAAAGTATAACTCAATATCTTTGGGAGCCTTCACTGTGACACCTTGTTCCCAAACTGGAAGGTCCTTGTCTGAAAATTCTGTATAGAAAGATATGTATTCATCGGCAGGACGATGTTCCTTGTATGTCATGACAATAACACGACCAAGAGCTTCTTCTGCAACGGATAGCATGAGAGCGAATCCACCACCTTCTAGGTTCACGGGGCTCGCAGTTATGAGTGCAATTGGTGCTCCGCTTTTTGGATCATAAATTCTTGCGTCAAGCAATTCAAGCGTTGCCCCCTTTGATACAGGGATGCAATAGATCCTGTAACGCATTGGCACAGTTTCACCAATATAAGCAATAATCTTGCGAGTTATGTCAAGTGATTTGTCCTTGTTCACTACGACATCTGTTTCTTTTCTCCATAGGTAAGAGTTTTCATAATTATCAATATTTGGCACTTTTGTAGCAAGGTCAGCAACCTCTGCTCCAAAATCTTTGTATTCACTAACCTTGTGTGGAAATTTTATTGAAGGACAGTTGACATTAAGTTTAATACTGTTAACGACACCCTCGAGATATTGATCGAGCTTGTGTGCCAATTCAGCTCGTCTTTTTTTTTCGTTAATCAAGTCCCCGTCTTTAGGAACTTTAACTTGTGGGGCATTTTTCTTATCAAATGAACTTTTTACAACTGATTTTAAGTGCTCATCAAGGTTTTTAGCTTTAGAAGTATCTGCTAATGTTGGGACACTTATAAAAATCAAAAAAGCTAGAAGACCTAGAATCAGGATATTTTTTTTCATAAGAATCACTCCTGTCTGAAAAAATTTATTGTAATTATTTATTTTTTCCGCAGCACTGTTTGTATTTTTTACCACTACCACAGGGGCACGGATCATTTCTGCCGATTTTTGGACCATTGACAATTGGAGCAGTTTTTTCAGCAGTAGCAACTGCACCGGGATTTTTCCTGTCTTCCAGATTGCTAACATACTCGTCGTGCGTTGCGTTTCCACGGTTGCGACGACCTGTGTCTTCATTCACAACAGAGACACGCCAGGCAAATTCCGTGATGCTTGTCCTTATTTGCCCTAACATTTCTTGGAAGAGGTTGAAGGATTCAAATTGATACTCTGTTAATGGGTCCTTTTGACCAATTGCACGAAGACCAATGGAACGGCGCAATTCGTCCATAGCAAGCAAGTGCTCTTTCCAGAATTTGTCCAGCACTTCGAGGAATATGTAACGGAAAATGCCCCTTGCGTTGTCAATTCCAAGTTCCAACACCTTCTGTTCATAACGAAGGTTAATTGCAGAAGCTATTTTTTCTCTCACTGCTTCAAGGTCTTCCGTTGTTTTAACCTCGTTTAGCATATCGCCAAGGGACGGCCAATAGACAGAGGCCAGGTGAATCTTTGCAGCCTTGCAGTCAAGGACACCACTTTCATTTGCATTTTCAAGGACGGAGTCCAAAGCCTCTTTTGCCGTGTCTTGCAAGATGTCCTTCATTCTCACTTCTATGTTTTGGTCAGAGAGGATCGCTTCACGCTCGGAATAAACTGCTTCGCGTTGTTTGTTCATAACATTGTCATAGGCGAGAAGCTGCTTTCTTATGTCAAAGTGCATCTGCTCAACCTTCTTTTGAGCACCTTCTATTGCACGGGTGAGGAATGGATGTTCAATCGATTCTCCTTCCTTGATGCCCAATTTTTCCATGACAGAAGCAATTCTGTCCCCACCAAAGAGGCGAATCAAATCATCGTCCAATGCAAGATAGAATCTCGTCTCGCCCGGGTCGCCCTGACGACCAGACCTACCGCGAAGCTGGTTGTCAATACGACGGCTCTCGTGGCGCTCCGTGCCGATAATCCTAAGGCCACCTGCTGCAATCACCTTGTCATGCTCATCAGCACAAATTTTGGTGTATTTTGTTAGCAATTCATTATATTCTTCTGGGGCAGTTTCTCTTGTCTTGTCTTCCTTTGCAAGGTCTGAATCCGCCAAGATTTGAGGATTGCCACCAAGCATGATGTCCGTTCCACGACCAGCCATATTCGTAGCAACTGTGACAGCACCAAATCTGCCTGCCTGTGCCACTATTGCAGCTTCCTTTTCGTGAACCTTTGCATTCAGCACATTGTGAGGCACGCCCCTTGCACGCAAAAGTTTTGAAACCTTTTCAGAATGTTCAATGGAAGCGGTGCCAATGAGCACTGGTTGCCCAGTCTTGTGAACTTCTGCCACCTCTTCTGCCACTGCAATATATTTTTCCTTGCCTGTTTTGTAAACGACATCAGAATTATCTTTTCTAATCATTGGTTTGTGTGTAGGAATGGCAAGCACACCCATGCCATAGATTTCTTTAAATTCTTCTTCCTCTGTCAAGGCAGTGCCAGTCATACCAGCAAGTTTTTTATACATACGGAAATAATTTTGGAGTGTAATCGTAGCGAGTGTTTGGTTCTCGCGGCCGACCTGCACACGCTCCTTTGCCTCAATTGCTTGGTGCAGACCGTCAGAGTAACGCCTGCCTTCCATAAGGCGACCAGTGAACTCGTCAACTATCACAATTTCTCGGTTCTTCACGACATAATGCACATCACGCACAAAGAGGTGGTGAGCCTTCAATGCCTGGGTGATCTTGTGAGTAAGGGAAGAATTTTTGAAGTCTGTGAACAAATCTTCCTTGCCAGATATGATTTCTGTGTTCTTAATACCTGCTTCTGTCAAGGCAAGGTTACGCTCCTTTTCGTCAACTTCAAAATCTCTGTCTCTCACAAGTTTTCTTGCAATGGCGTCGGCTTCGATGTAGCTTGCAGTGTCGTCTTCCGATGGACCAGAAATGATGAGTGGTGTTCTTGCCTCGTCTATCAAAATTGAGTCAACTTCGTCAACTATGCAATAATTATGACCTCTCTGCACCTGCTGAATTTTTGACACTGCCATGTTGTCACGCAGGTAGTCAAAACCAAATTCAGAGTTTGTGCCATAGGTTATGTCGCAGTTATACTGTTCGCGACGGATTTCATCCTCCATAAATGGAACGATTACGCCGACGGTAAGCCCGAGCCCTTTATATACAGGCCCCATCCACGCTGCGTCACGACCAGCAAGATAGTCATTAACTGTGACAACATGGACTCCCTTGCGTGCCATGGCATTCAAGGCGACAGCGAGGGTAGCAACGAGTGTCTTACCTTCACCAGTTTTCATCTCGGAAATGTAGCCATCATTCAGTGCCATACCTCCTATGAGTTGCTCACGGAAGTGGCGAAGCCCAATTGTGCGAACAGAAACTTCACGCACGCGTGCAAAAACTTCTGGCAAGATGTCGTTTAATGTCTCACCCTTTTGAAGTCTGTTAAAAAATAAATCTGCACTTTGCCTCAATTCGTCATCGGACAAATTTTTAACAGAATTTTCAAGAGAATCAATTTGACTTGTAATTTCAGCATATTTTTTGAGTGCTTTGCCCTTTGGATCAAGCCCCAATGCTATTTTTAGCGATGAAAATATACTCATGAAAAACACCTCAAAATTTATAATTCTTTGTGACTTGGCGATTATTTGCCAAAAACCACAGTTAGTGGTAATTATATACTATTTTTGCAATTTATCAAACTTTTGAGCACTTTTTGACTTTTTTTTGCTCATACTGTATCATTGTCAGCGAAAAAAATATGGAGAAGGCAAATGTATTTTCAATATGGTGATACAGAAATTTCGTACTTAAAGGCAAAGGATTCAAGGCTCGGGCAAGTCATAGAAGAACTTGGGCATATTTATCGCGAAGTTGACCCTGATATTTATTCTGCCGTCTTGCACCAAATCATAGGGCAACAAATTTCTTCAAAGGCACTTGCAACCGTGTGGCAAAGGTTGCAAGATTCCGTGGAAAATGTAAATGCAAGTAACATTTTGACTTTGGGCGAGGAGGGGCTCCATTTGCTCGGCATATCTTACCGAAAGGCAAAATACATAACAGACTTTTCAAGGCAAATTTTGCAAGGAGAGTTTGACCCTAGCAAGGTTCTAGCCTTGCCAGATGAAAAAGTGATTGACGAACTCACAAGGGTCAAGGGAATTGGTGTTTGGACAGCAGAAATGATCCTTCTTTTTTGCCTGCAACGCCCAAATGTTTTCAGTTTTGACGACCTTGCAATTCAAAGGGGACTCCGTATGGTCTATCACCACCGAAAAATTGACAGAAAACTTTTTGAAAAGTATCGTCGTCGTTTCAGCCCATATTGCTCTGTCGCTAGCCTCTATCTTTGGGCTGTGGCAGGCGGTGCAATTCCTGAGATGAAGGATTATCTTCCAACAAAAATGAGAGAAGTAAGCAAAAGATGATATACACATCAAGTTACGATTCGCCTCTTGGCAAAATTACCTTGGCAAACGATGAAGAAGTATTAATCGGGCTTTGGTTTGAAGGGCAAAAATATTTTGGAAGCACAATAACTTCAACCACATGCGAAGTTTCGCCTATTGAGTCGCCAATGTTCAGCCGAACAAAAAATTGGCTTGATACATATTTTTCTGGCAAAATTCCAAATTTCTTGCCACAATTTTCGACGAGCGACACTATGTTTCGCCTTATTGTCTGGAAATTCTTGCTTGACATCCCCTATGGCAAGACAAGAACATACAGAGATATTGCAAGGAGCATCGCTGTGTCGCTCGGCACAAAATGCGTGGCACCCCAAGCAATCGGCAATGCCGTTTCAAGAAACCCAATATCGCTAATAATTCCTTGCCACAGGGTAATTGGAGCAAATGGCAGTTTAACAGGATACGCTGGTGGCATTGCAAAAAAGGCAAGTCTGCTGAAACTTGAAGGTGCAATTTGAAATGAAAAATTTAAGGAGAAAATGATGACAAGGATACTTTTTGTTTGCCACGGCAACATTTGCAGAAGCCCAATGGCAGAGTTTATATTGAAAGATTTGGTTCACAAAATCGGTAAAGACGAAGATTTTTTCATCGCCTCTGCTGCCACTAGCAGTGAAGAAATTTGTGGCGGAGTCGGTAACCCAATTTATCCGCCTGCACAAAGAGAACTCGCTCGCCACAGCGTCCCATTTGACGACCACAGAGCAACGAAACTAAAATCAAGTGATTACGCTAAATATGATTTCATTCTTTGTATGGACAGTGCAAATGTCGCAAATACAAAGAGAATCTTCAAAGGAGACCCAGAAGGCAAGGTAACGAAACTCCTCGGCACTCAGGACATCAGCGACCCTTGGTATAGCGGAGACTTTTCCACTGCCTTTGAGGAAATCCTGCAAGGTTGCAAAGCCCTACTCCAAAAACTCATGGCGAAATGAAGCCAACAAAAAACGCCCACGCAATTAAACTGCGTAGGCGTTTTTTTATCCTCTCACTGTTACATTTGGAAAATATTTTGCAATGTCTTCACTTTTTGCAGGAGGTTGTGTCATTAAATTTTTGTCTAGTGTGCTGAGTGGCTTAAAGCACTGAATCACCCAAGACGGGTCGCCAAGTTCCCCGCGAATTTCTTTCAAATCGTCAATTGTGTGAAGAAAGGGAACATAGGTTGTGCGAAATTCATGTGGAATTTTCTTGACAATAGCAATGGACGATTTTATTTTTTCAATTGTGTCTTGTGTAATTTTTCTGCCCACAAGGGCGGAATATTGCACTTCATTTAGCGGTGCTTTTATGTCCATTGCGACAAAATCCACCAGGCGATTTGCCACGAGAAATTGCAAAACATCTGGGTGTGTGCCGTTTGTGTCTAGTTTTGCGTCAAGTCCCATTGATTTTACCTCTTGCAGAAATTTTGACAAAGCCTTTTGCAATGTTGGCTCGCCACCACTAATGCAAACACCGTCAAGGAAATCTTTTCTTTGCCTAATATCCTGCAAAATTTTTTCATCGTCAAGGCATGGCAACTTCGCCGTTACGAGTTCACCATTGTTGCACCAGGGGCAAGCAAAATTGCAACCTGGCGTGAAGACAGTCGCTGTAACATGCCCTGTCCAGTCAAGAAATGATGTCCTGATGTAAGCAGCAATTTGAAAATCTTCTAGCATTGCGGTTAATAGGACGAAACTTCGTGCCTGTATCTATCCTTCAACTCGCCACGCTTGCCTGCGTTCCAACTGCTCGTTTTTGTGAAGTAGCCCGTGATTCGCGTGATGCCGTCAACATTGTGCGAGCCACAGGTTGGGCATTCCTCGAGCAAGCCACGCTCAATGTGGTCGCAATCGTTGCAAACAGTGAACTCTGGGCTGAAGGCGATTTGTGCATTTTCGCTTTTCTCAAAAACTTTTTTGACGAAGGAAGCGAGGGCATCGGCATCCGGCTTCTTCTCTCCACACCAAATGTGAGTGATTGAGCCTGCCTTTATCATTGGGTGGAAGGCTCCTTCTCGGAAGACCTTTTCAATTGGGTCCTGCACGAGTTTGTAATCAAGTTGTGTGCTGTTTGTGTAATATATTTCACCTGTTTCAAGGTTGCCCTTGATGTATTTTTTCGCCACATCTGGCATTTGCTTCAAGTCAAGCTTTGCAAAGCGAAGGGCGGTGCTTTCCGCCGGTGTTTGCTCCAAGATCATCTTCACTCCGAGTCGCTCGCTCAACTCTTGGCATTTGAGGTCCATATATTGCACGACTGCCATTCCGAGTTGGTGTGCTTCGTCTGTCTCGTGGAGTTGGCTTCCTGTTGCTGCCTGCACCATTTCGTTCAAGCCGAGGAGCCCTATCAGGTGGCTTGATTTATTGAAACGCAAATATGGCTCTTCGTCGCCAGAGACGCAGAGAGCTGCGAGTGGACCATCTGTGCCAAGGTCAAGAATCTGCTTCAAAAATTCACGCTTTTGCATATGTGCCTTTGCCACGAGTTCCATTTCTTCGTTTATCAGGTCAAAGAGCAATTCCTTGTCGCCGTTTGCACGGTAAGCAATGCGAGGCAAGTTTATCGTGATGTTTTGCAAGGCACAATGACGCATCTTCCAAGGGCGTTTCGCCTCGGCAAGGTCTTCTGGTGTCAATTCGAAGGAGAGACGGCAGCACTCAGAGAGTTTCGCCACTCCGCCACGGTCAAAGACATAATAGGTGTTCCCCATTTCGCTTGAAAGGAAGGCGGCCTTGTGCAAACACTCCTGCCACCCTTCTTCTTTGAAGAAATAATCTGTGATGTGGAGCAAGGGCTTCGGGAAGAAAAATGGTTGCTGTCTGCAATCACCCTTTAAGTAGACATCAAAGAGTGCAGAGAGGAACATTTTTGACTCCTTGTCATAATCTGCATAGGTTTTGCCCGTGAATTTGCCTCCGGGGCCAATTGCCGGGACATCGCGGAAATGGTTTGGAATTTCATAATAAAGGTTTATGTCCGTGAAGGCGACCTGACCGCCCCTGCCACCAGCGAGTTGGTTAAATTCAAATATCAATTGTTGAGCGAGTTGGAGATATTGTTTGTAATCCCAACCGACTGTGTAGGGAGCAAAATACATATTCACAGCATCCCAGCCAATTGCACCAGCGAAATGATTTTGCAAGACGCTCGTCATCTTCAGCATATGTGCCAAGAGGACATCTGCGTGCTTTGCTGGAGATGAAACGCTTGAAATTGACGGAATATTTATGCCAAACCTAGCAACATAGGCGACACTTTGCCCACTGCAATAGGGTCTGTCTACCATTCCAAGGTCGTGCAGGTGTATGTCACCAGAGAGGTGTGCCACGGCAACATCTTTTGAAAAAACTTTTGAAAGGGCATATTCTTTGAGGACAAGTTCTGCCACGCTAAGGTTGATAGACTCTGGATTGTGAGTTATGTTTGAATTTTCCTTGTTGCGATTGAAGATCATCTTTTCAAGGTCATGAACAGGAATTCCAATGCGAGAGTGGTCAATCAACTTTGCCGTGAGCCCACGCTTGAAGAGCAGGACATTCACCATCTCACGAATAATGTTTGTCGTAACATTTTCCCTGCCGTATTTCAAGAGGTCTTCCTCCACCTCGAGGGCGATACTCTCTGCCGTTGTTGGGTCAATGCCAGTTTCAGAAATCAGGGCAGTGCAAATGCGAGAAGCATCCCAGGTGGAACGCTCGTCATGCGACAGGGCGTCCACCATGAGGGCGAGGTCTGTGGATTCGCCAGTGTTTTCTGAGCCAAATAATGTTGATTGTTTTGTGATTTTGTTTGACATCTTTCGTCTCCTAATACAAATCAATTATTTTTTAACTTTTCTATCTCTTCCGTGAAGCCGCGCAGGTCAGTAAATTCGCGATAGACGGAGGCAAAGCGGACATAGGCAACATGGTTGATGTGTTTCAATTCTTCCGAGACCATTTCGCCAATTACGGAGCTCTTGACCTCTCCACCCATTCTTGTCAGTGCTTGCTCAATGTTCTCCCTTGCTACTTCGAGTGTTTCTAATGCCACTGGCAATTTTGTGCAGGCACTCTGCATACTGCGGAGCAATTTGTCACGGTCAAATTGTTGACGAGAACCATCTTTTTTCACTACCCAAGGCACTCTCTGCTCATAGCGTTCGTATGTCGTGAAGCGGGCACCGCACTTTGGGCAGACACGGCGACGGCGGTTGACAAGCCCATTGTCCACAAGGCGTGTCTCCACCACTCTTGTTTCTGTTGCATTACAATATAAACAATTCAAAATAAATATCCTCACAAAAAATTTCGCTGACAAATTATAGCACCATATTTAGTGTTTATCAAGGTAAATATTGTCTATCTAGTGCTAATATGCAAGCGACCAAACAAAATATTTGAAAACATCAGTTGAATTTTTTATGCAGACTGGTGGTTTTTGCAAGATGGAATTTTTTGTCAGGCTTAAAGAATTTTCCCCACAATTATGGCTGATGCCACACATTTTATGATCCAAATAAAAATAGCGTGACCAATGATCACGCTATTTTTTGTTTTCTTTTGGTGGAGGCGGGGAGAATCGAACTCCTGTCCGACTATGACACCTCGAAAGGCACTACGTGTGTAGCTTATGTATGGGTCTCGCCCCTGCAACTCCCATAAGCAGGATTGACAGAAGCAAAGTCTTATTAATCTCGTGGCTAGCCACAAAAGACGGTTGTGGCGTACCACCAGCCGTTAATGTAACGTTCTATCCCCGTGAAACGGCGGTCACAAGGTAGCCCGTCGCTACTAACTATGCAGCGAAATCGAAAGTATTTTCGACAATTATTTTTTTGAACAGTGATTAACGAGGCTTGCTCATCCTCGACACGCTCCTAGCAAACCACCCTAGCCGTCGAAACCGGTCGCCCCCTAAAATTAACTTCTCAACTGTTTTTATACTCTTGGCTCCAAAATTCCGAGGTTGCCGTCCCTTCTTTTGTAGAGGACATTCACATCGCCTGTCTCGTAATTCTTGAAGACAAAGAAATCGTGGCCAAGGAGCTCCATTTGGAGGGTTGCTTCCTCTTCTGTCATGACTTCAAGGTCAAACTTCTTGCGTTTGATGACCTCGAGTGAAGTTTCCTTCTCCTCTGGCTGTGCGAAGTCCACACCAAAATTGATGTCCTCATCAAGGTGGCGGAGAACTCTGCCTCTGTCTTGCAAATATTCCTTGTGGCGTTTCACACGACGCTCGAGATTTTTTAGTGCCTTGTCAAAGGCTGTGTGGAGGTCATCGTCAGACTCCTCACCACGCAGGACAACTTGCCCAGCCTTTATTGTGAGCTCCACTGTGAAGAGCCCCCTCTTGTAGCTCAAGGTAACACTTGGCGTGCCAATTCTGTCAAAGAATCTTTCAAGCTTGCCCAACTTTTCTGTCATGTAATCTCTGAGATCATCTTTTAATTCAACATTGCGAACAAGATAACGAACTTCCATGGTAACATCCCTCCCGA
>R07__coassemble_160_pt1 | contig 28541 bp, 21 predicted proteins | sample R07__metabat2_high_PE_033 | metagenome-assembled genome bin R07 | reverse complement strand
GATCAAGGTTGTGAATGCAGAGATCAAGAAACAGAATCTTGAGCTCGCACTTCCACTCCATGAGGTCATTGCAACCAACAGTGCGAAGGATATCACAGCTGCAGTTATGGCTGCTTTCCAGAACACAACAGTTAAGTTTTAATTAACTAAATGGAAAAGGCTTCGCTATTATGGCGAAGTCTTTTTTTTGTGAATTGTTAGTGAGGGATTTGCGATGGATTTATTATCAAAACTCAAAGAAATAGAAGAAAATTTCAAAGAAATAGAAGAAAAGATGGCAGACCCAAAGATTGTGGAGGATCAAGCACAATTGCGTGACTTGGGCAGAAAACACACAGCCCTTGCCCCAGTCGTGGAAGCCACAGAGAAATACGAGCGTGCCTTGAAGGAAGTTGCAGATGCAAAGGAAATGATCGAGGCAGAGGAAGACCTTGAAATGAGGGAACTTGCCCGTGCAGAACTCCTCGAATTAGAAGAAAAAATCCCCGAGATGGAGCGGGAAATACAAATTCTTCTCTTGCCGAAGGACATTAACGACGACAAGTCCGTCATTGTGGAAATCCGTGGTGGTGCAGGTGGCGAGGAAGCGGCACTCTTTGGCTCGGACCTCTTCCGTATGTATATGATGTATGCGGAAAAACAAGGTTGGAAGGTAGAGGTTATGTCTGGCAACGAAACTGGCATCGGTGGGCTGAAGGAAATAATCTTCCGTGTTGACGGAGTCGGTGCCTTTGCGAAATTGAAATATGAAAGTGGCGTCCACCGCGTGCAAAGGGTGCCAGAGACTGAGGCATCCGGCAGAATCCACACTTCAACTGCAACAGTCGCAGTCTTGCCAGAAGCAGAGGAAGTGGATGTGGAAATCCGGACGGAGGACTTGAAGATAGACACATACCGTTCAAGCGGTGCCGGCGGTCAGCACATAAACATGACGGACTCTGCCGTGCGCATTACCCACTTGCCAACAGGCATTGTTGTAACCTGCCAAGACCAACGCAGCCAAATAAAAAACCGTGCAAAGGCAATGCAATACCTCCGCACAAAACTTTATGACCTGAAATTGCAGGAGCAGAACGCAGAAATCGCAGCGGAAAAGCGTGGTCAAGTCGGCACAGGCGACAGGGCAGAAAGGATTCGCACATATAACTACCCACAAAACCGTATCAGCGACCACCGCATTAACCTCACGCTTTACAAACTTGACCAAATTATGGACGGCGAAATTGAAGAACTTATCGCTGCCCTCGCAGAAGCAGACCAAGCAGAAAAACTCAAAGCACTAAAATTATAAATGAAACTTTCTTCCTTGAAACAAGAAATCTTGCAAGAATTAGCCATCACGCCAAGAGCAGAATATTGCACAAGGCAAATAATAATGAGCGTCGCACCAATGAGCGAAGCACAATATTATTTGGGCGAAGCGGAGCTCAGCAAGAGTGCTGAGGGCAAAATCCGCTCCCTTGCAGATAAAAGAAAAAACGGCACACCACTGTCATATTGCTTGGGGGTTGCCGAATTTATGGGCTTTCAATTTTCCGTTGGCAGGGGCGTTCTTATCCCTCGCCCAGAGACGGAACTCCTCGTGGAAAGTGTGCTTGAAATTTTCAAGGGCAAGCCTTCAATTAACTTTGCAGATTGGTGCAGCGGAAGCGGTTGCATTGGGCTTTCCATCTTGAAAATCCGAAGCACGGGGCAGGATTTCTGCACCTTTGTTGAAAAGTCTTCCCGTGCCATAAGGTGGAATAGGCAAAATATCCGCAAATTCGCACTTGGAAATTGCACAAAAATTTTGCAAAACAAAAATGTGACGGACGCAGATTTTCCGCTCCACTGCCTTGACCTTATCACGGCAAACCCGCCATATGTGGCAAGGGGTGATTTAGAAGGCTTAATGCCAGAGGTGAAGGACTTTGAGCCAAGGATGGCGCTCGACGGTGGCAAGGACGGTGTGAAAATTTACAAAAAACTCTTCACCGCTGGGCAAACTTTTTTGAAGGATGGCGGCATATTGGCGACAGAAGCAGCAGGGGCGGCACAAATTTCGCTCCTTGAAAAAATGTGGCAAGATAAATTTGAATTAATAAAAATTATTAAGGACTATGCGGATATTCCACGACACATAATTTTGAAAAGGAAAAAATCGGCAAGTTAGCGACTATGCTTTCTTGCCGATTATTTTTATGCGTTTTTATGCCTCAAGTGCCGTGTTTAAGGCAGAAATTGCCACCTCGAGTTGGTCGTTTGAAGGTTCTTTTGTCGTTATGAATTGCAAGGCAAGGGCAGGCGTCACGAGCCACTTGCCAATGCCGTTTGACCTGCTCGCACCCTTGATGATTTCATATGAAATGCCGATAACAAGGGGCAGGAGAATGACGCGGCTCGCAATACGCCAAAAAACCGTGGCACTCGGGATGATAGCAAAAACCAAAATGGAAACTACGATAACAATTATCAAAAATGACGTGCCACAACGGCGGTGAATGCGTGAGAATTTGCTGACCTCGTCTGGTGTCAAGGGGGCTGAGGCTTCGTAGGCATTTATCGTCTTGTGCTCTGCACCGTGGTATTCAAAAACCCTTGAAATGTCCTTGAAAAGAGAAATAAGGACGACATAGGAGACAAAAATCACGCCACGCACGAGCCCTTCTATTATCTTCTCAGCAAAGGGGGAAAGTTGCCACCATTTTGCCAAGATTTCTGAAATAAACATCGGCAGTGCGAGGAAGAGCCCAACAACTGCAAGGAGTGCAAAGGCAATTGAGATAGCAGTTTCGAGCGGTGTCAGATTTTCCTCTTCGCCGAGGCTGATGTCTGCACTGCGTGAAATTGCCTTTAATCCAACACGCATCATCTCAATCATTGTTGCAAAGCCACGAAGAACGGGAAGTTTCCAGAATTTGCCACAAAACCACGGGGAATTTTGCCAAGTCTCTGTGACAATTTGCCCTTGCGGGTTTCTCACGCACATTGCCCAAAGATTTTGCCCCTTCATAAGGACACCTTCAATCACTGCCTGTCCACCAACGGGGACAAGCCTCATGTCGCTTTCCTCCGCCGTCAAGTTATTTGCTATTATGGTTGAAGCAAAAAATTTCTTGTAAATATTCATGATCTTAAAGTTCGTCAGGTGTGATTGGATTTCCACATGGGCGTGCTTCCTCGCATTTCCCACGCGACATGCAGCTTGGCCCAGCCTTGACAAAGAGGAGAGGAGCGACCTTCTTGGCTTCACGCAACATTGCGATTGCCACTTCGCGAATTTCCCACTGAGCTCTGTGGCATATGCGAAGGGAAAAGAAGTGGTGCAGTTCCCTTGCGTTCATTGTGATGACAATACGGGTGAGCCCACCGTGAGGCAAGACAAACCTTGCGTCTTCCTTTGGGACGCCGAGAGAAACTAATTTGTTGTAGGCTTCCTTTGCTTCGGCAACTTGTGCCATAAAGATTTCCCGTGCATCGGGCAATTCTGCGATAGAGGGTGGGCAAACGCAATCATTTTCTTCCATTCCAACATAGCGTTGGCTCTGCTGGCTGAAGGAAGCCATCCTGTGGCGGACGAGCTGGTGCGAGGTTACGCGAGAAATGCCATCAATAGCAAAGGTGAAGTTTGCATGCTCAAAGGGCGACATGTGCCCTGACCTTTGCAAAATTTGCAAGAATTTGGCACAATTTTCGCTCGTTAAGCCGTCAAAAATTTCAACGGCGGAACTCGCACTGTAACAAAGTTTTGCTGCTGCTGCCACCACTCTGTCTGGCTCTGGCGTATGGGCTATTAGTTTCACATACATTGTTTATCCCCTCACTCTCAAATAGTAAAAAAAGGAGTGCAAAGCACTCCTTGAATTGTATTTTATTCTTCGGTTCTTGTTTTTTGTCCGTAGTTGATACCAGCGTATTTCTGACGGAACTTCTCCAAACGACCTGCTTCCACAACGCGACCCTTTTTGCCACTGTAAAATGGATGGCAAGCATTGCAAACAGCAACCCTCATGTCGCCAACTGTGGACATTGTCTCAAATGTGTTGCCACATGCACAGGTTACCTTGCACTTTACATAGTTAGGATGGATGCCTTCTTTCATATTGATACACCTCCAATAAATTCAATCTCAACGAAAGCGAATTATACGACAAACAAAGCAAAAAAGCAAGGGCACAAGACAAAATCTGTCAGCGCCCTTGCATTTTATTTGCGAAATAAACTAAATTATCTCTTGATGAAGATCATTCTGTCTTGCTTTGGCAAGTTGAATTTCTCTCCAATTTTTGTGAGCTTCTGAATGAAGAACTCTTTGTTTGTTGTTGCTGTGTTTAAGACCTTTTTGCCAGCAAATGGATAATATTTGTCTGCTGCGCTTGCTGTCCAGTCTGTTGTTGCGAGCTTGTATGTTGCCTTTGGATCGACTGGAGCAAAGGCACCATCCTTCAAGACTTCGAGCTTCACGACTCTTTCGCCTGGGAATTTGACATTGTTGTTATTGTCAACAAGGGCAGGCTTCTTTGACATATCATATGTGACACGCATGCCAGAGATCTGCATGAAGCCACCACCTGGTGTGCGGAGCTGACCATCAAAGCCATCGCCTTCATAGACATATGCAGAAGCGGAAACTTCCATAATCTGCTTTAATTCTTCGCCTGTCATCTCAACAATGCAGACACTGTTGCCGAATGGAAGGATTGTGTTCATTGTCAAGGCACTCACAGGACCTGGGTCGAGTGTCATGCCACCGCGAACGCCACCAGCGTGCTGGATTGCGACATCTGTCTTTGCACCCTCTCTCATGGCATCTGCGATCATGCTTCCGATTGGGGACTCATTTGATCTTGTCCATGCCTTGCCAAGGTTGATTGGGTCAAGGCACACTGAAATTGTGACGCCGAGCTTCTTTTCGAGCTCTGCCATGAATGGTTCAAGGTATTTTGCAATCTCGGCATTCTCTTTGTATCTGCCGTCAATTGGATCAAGCAACCAGTGTGACTTTGCAAGGACCGTCTTGCCCTTCTCAACGCAGAGGTCAAGTTTGCCGAGGTTTTCTGCATAGCAACCTGTTTGTGTGATGATGACATCATTGCCATCTGGGTCTTTTTCTACTGTGAGAGCCTCAACCTTTGTGTGGGTGTGGCCACCAATGATTGCGTTGATGCCACGAACACGCCTTGCAAGCAAGAGGTCTGTCTCATAGCCAAGGTGCGTAAGGGCGACAATCATGTCGCAGCCTTGCTTTTTGAGTTCATCAACTGCTGCCTGTGCAACCTTTACTGTGTCCTGCTCAACTGTGACAAAGCCTGTCTCGCAGATGTGGCTTGTTGCTGCGAGTTCTGTTGTTGTGAGTCCGAAGAAACCGACCTTCACACCGCTTTTTGTCTTCATGATAAGTGGGCGTTTCACTCTCTTGTTGAGTTCTGGGTCCTTGAAGGTAAGGTTGCTTGAAATCATTGGGTATTTGATTAAGTTCAAGAAATTAATAAATTCTTCGCCGCCTGCGTCAAACTCGTGGTTACCGACTGTTGTGATGTCATAACCAACCATGTTTGAAGCGATTGCTTCTGGCTTACCCTTGAAGTAGTAGTAGAAGAAGCCTTCTGTGTAGTCACCACCAGAAACGACAAGTGTGTCGCCCTTGTATGACTTCTTTGCCTCGTCAACTGCTGTGCGGAGTTTTGCAAAACCGCCTGCTGTCTGCTTTGTTTCTCCATTTTCCTGTGAATAGAGGCGACTGTGCATGTCATTTGTTGACAAGAACTGCACCTGCGCCGCTAAGGCTGGTGAAACAAAAAATGCTAACAACGCTACTGCTAAAACAACTTTTTTCTGGAACTTCATAAGTTCTCCTCCTAAAAAATTTGAATTCCGCCCAAGAATTTTTCCGTGGGCAAACACTGTGCGTAATTTTAATACAAAAATTTTACTATGTCAAAAGATTTTTAGCAAAAATATAGAATTTTTCATGTATTTTTTCATAAAAATTTTGTAAAAACTTTTTTACATTCCGAAAATGCAAAATCAGCTAATTGCAAAGAAAAAACACGGAAAAATCGCCAAAATATTTGCGAAAATTTCCGTGCTTTCTTCTAAATTCTGATAGAAAATTTTTTACAAAGTTTTTCCCCTCTTTGGTTCAGCGATGAGGGGGACATCAATCACCATCACACTCTCCATTGTTGCAACGAGGAGCCTTTCCACTTCATCTGCTATCGCCTCGTCGCATTCGCAGACAATAGAATCGTGGATTTGGAGGACAATTTTTGCTTCGGGAAATTTTTCTGCCAAGGCGTGATCAAACTTTATCAAGGCGAGCTTTGCAATGTCAGAGGCTGCACTTTGAATTGGCGTGTTTTGGCAAATTCGCTCATATGGGGAGTTGCCCCTGGTTGCCATCACAATTTCCCTTGTCGGGCGGAGCCTGCCAAAGATTGATTCAATTGTTGCTCTCTCCTGCCCCCTTTTTTTTGCCTCGTCAATATAGCCCCTGACTCGTGGCAAGGCTTCAAAATATCTCTCTGCCAAGGAGCCTGCCTCCGTGCGAGAAATGCCGAGCTTCTCCGCTAAGCCAAAGGAGCTTATGCCATATATCAGCCCGAAGTTCACTGTCTTTGCCACTCGGCGTTCCTCCGGCGTGATTTGGTCTTCCGTGTAGCCGAAAATCATACAGGCAGTTTGTTTGTGAATGTCCTGCCCATCGGCAAATGCCTGCTTTAACTTTTCTTCCCCCGTGACAGAAGCAAGCACTCGGAGCTCCACCTGCGAATAGTCGGCAGAAACAAAAACGCCACTTTGTTTCCTCGGCACGAAGCAAGAGCGGAATTTGTTCGCAAAGTCGCCAAATTGAGGCATATTCTGCACATTTGGATTGTAACTTGCGAGCCGTCCTGTGCCAGTCGCAAGGTGATCAAATGTGGAGTGGATAATCGGCTCTCCGCCAGAGGCAACTTCGTCGCTCGCTAACTTTAAGAAGGGCTCGACAAAACCGCTCAAAATTTTTGTGAGCTCCCTGTATTCAATTATCGCCCTTGGCACAAGGCAAAAGGGCTCGCTCAGGCGTGAAAGTTCTTCAAGCACCTCCACGCTCGTTGAGTAGCCTGTCTTTGTTTTCTTCAAGGCGGGCAAACCGAGCGTTTCAAAAAGTAGCACTCCGACCTGTTTTGGCGAGGCGAGGTTCAGCTCCGTGCCGGCAAGGGCAAAAATTTCCCGTTCCTTTTGCTTTATCGCATTTTGCAATTCCTGCCCCAGGGCTGCCAATTTCTCCACATTGACAAAAAGTCCGTTACGCTTCATTTTTAATAACACTGGGGCAAGTGGCATATCAATTTTGTTTTTCAATTCTTCAAGGCGAGGTGTCAAGGCAAGTTTCCTTGACAATTCAAAATATGAAAAAATTTTTGCCTTCTGATTTGGGTTATCGCAAAGGCTTGTATAGCCTCCCTTTTCCTGCCAGCCTTGCCCTGCGTTGTCAGGGTGCAAGAGGTAATGGTGGGTTGCAAGGCAGGTGATGTTTTGCGGGGCAAAATTTATTTTTATATTTTGCAAAACCAACTTCTCGATGAAATTTGGGTAACTTTCCAAAATGATTTTGCCACCTTCGTGCCAAGTGCAAAATTTGGAGAGATTTTCCTTGTCGGCGAGCGAGAGAAATGAAAATTTTTTGTCGCAACTAACAAGGAGAATTTTGTCTTCGGCTGCAAAATCAAGGGCAAGTGTGTCAGCACTCAAAATAGTGGACAAATCGCACTCTGCGAAGTCAGCTTCCTTGACTACATTTTCAGCCCCTGTGCTATTTTCAAAAAAATCGCCGAAGAAATCTTCTTCCAAAAAGTCACGCTTGACCTTCCGCAAGGCGAGGCGGTCGCAAAAATCGCTGAGCAATGTCGCGTTTTGCCTTGCCTCAATTATTTCGCTCGTGGCAAGGGGAGTTGTGTCCTGTGGCAGAACGAGGGAGAGACTCAAATAGGCAGCATCACGCCCTTCACGCAAATATGTTTGCTTCACGCCCTTCACCTCGTCTATATGTTCGTAGATTTGGTCGAGCGTGCCGAATTGGCGGACGAGGTCATTTGCTCCCTTTTCGCCAATGCCGTGAACGCCAGGCACATTGTCCGCAGTGTCGCCCATGATCGCCAGGACATCTGCCACCTTGCAGGGTTCATAGCCCCTTTCCTCAAAGAAGGTTTGGGGCGTGTAGGTTGCAAATTCGTTTGTGCCCTTCTTTGTGCGGAGGATTGTTATGTGGTCTGTTATTGCTTGCATCAAATCCTTATCCGCAGTGAGGATAAGGACATCATATTCACTCTCCAAATTTTTCGCTGTTGCGATGATGAGGTCGTCCGCCTCAACTCCGACTTCAAACTTGACGGCAAAGCCAGCGAGGCGACAAAATTCTTCCGCCAAGGGAGTTTGCAACTTTATCTCCTCTGGGGTTGGCTTTCTCGTCGCCTTGTAGTCAGAAAAAATTTGCTTCCTTGCACTGCTTCCGCCTGCGTCAAAAAATACAGCCGTGTGGTCAGGCTTCACCGTGTCACGGATTGCATGAAGCATATTGGCAAAGCCTGCTAAGGCGCCAGTTGGAGTGCCGTCCGGTGCCGTCATTGTGTGTGGCATTGCGTAGAATGCACGGAACAAAAGGCTATGCCCATCTATCAAAAGTATTTTTTTTCTCGTTTCCATATTGGACAAAATTCCTTCCTAACCTTCTTAATTTCATGAAAACGCTGAACAATTATTTCCCAAAAAGTTTGTCCAGTTCCTTTTCTAGTGTGCCTGTCTTGGCAAACTTCAAGGCATCACATTTTTTGAAGTTGTGCTTTGTGATTTCCTGTTCTTCGTCAAAGCCCAAGATGAAATTTGTGGCAATTCGGTATATTATTTCTGTTGGTGCGAGCCCGAACACTTGGTGTTCAAAGATGTGTTTCAGCCTTTGCTTTTCGTTTGGAAAAATGCTCTTCATTTTTTCGCTACGGTAAAGGCGTTTCACAATTTCTGCGATATAGAGCCCTGATTTCATGTAGAGGTCAACAAATGTTTTGTCGGGCTCGTCAAAGCACCCTGGGTTTTCGCCCTCCAACATATCCACCATCTTGATGACAATTTTCTTTGGTGTGAAGATTTGGTTTGTTTTTTGTGGTGGCACAAAGTCAAAGATGTCTTCCTTGCTCTCCTCGTCAAAGTAGTTTGCCAATTTCTTTTTGAGTTGCATAAATTCCCTCACGGAGTCGTCAAACACAACAGAGTCAAAGACATGCCCAGAGTAGTGTTTTTTCTCTCCGTCACGGTCAAGATAATCGTAACCGTCACGCAATTTGCGGAACTCGTCAAGGGAAATGCTTGTCACTTCTTTGAAGACATCATCAGGGATAATCGTGTCAAAGTTTGCAAGGGTAATATTCTCGTTGCCATATGCCATGAGAAAAGAAGGAATTGTGCGAGAGAAGCCTCTCAAGTGGTCACGAACAGTTGCTTCTATTTCGTCTTTTTCCTTCTGCCTCTTCTCAAATTCAGCAATTTCAACAGCAGTTTGAGTGGACTCCTCTACAAACTCTCTGCAAGAGTTTTCTATATTTTTCTTGAAGTTGTCATCAACTTCTTGTGATTTTCTGTCGTATTCCTCGTTTATTTCTTCAATCGTCCTATCTAAAAAGAGGGCATTTTGCAGTGCATCCTGTCGCTCATGTTCAATGACATTCTTCGCGATTTCATGGTCTCCGACAAGTTTTTCTGCTTTTCTTTCTGCTTCGTGGTTCAATTTGCTGTTAATTTTATTGATGTCATTCTTGCGGAGTTCGTCGCCATAGTGTTCCTTGGTCGCCTCCAAGATTTCCTTTTCGGCTTTTTTGAAGATCTTTTTCAGTTCCTCTACCTTTTTGTCCTTTGGGGTAGCCTCAACACGAGCCACTTGTTTTTCAAATTCTTTGCCGACTTCAAAAATTTTGTCACCAAAAATGTCTTTTGTTTGCCCTATTACATATTCTTGTGTGAGAGCCACATTTCCATCTTTGTCAAGAGAGAGGTTGTCTTTCACTTCGTCTGTGATGTTCAGTTCTCGCAGAGTTGGTTCTTTTAGCGGTTCAAATTTGTTGATTAAGTCAATAATTTCTTTTGGAGCACCAAAGACATTTGCGATGTTTTGAAAAAGGAAATTGCTCATGAAGCCACGGCGGACAACTTCTAGTGAGCGGATTTTTCTTGGAATGAGGAGCAACCTTTCCGCGTCAAGTTCTATCAGTTCTCCCTTGTCGTCTTCTCCGATGACTGGGAAGAAATTGAGGAGCCTGCGGACATTTTCCTTTCGCTCGTCGCTGCCTCCCTTGCCACCTGCCACATTTGAATAGAGGTCGTTTGCAAATTGTTCAAAGATGGTCAGGGTTCGTGCAGGGTCAAAGTCAAAGACATAGGCGTTTTTCTTGCGAGAAAATCCTTTTCGGGTGCGGAAGAGGCAAGGATTTTGAGCCCTGAAGGCAGCCTGCATATAGAGTGCAGGGGACTTCAAGTTGGAGAGCATGAGAACCCCACTCCACTCTGGGATTGTGACGCCCGTTGTCAATTGACCAACGGAGATTGTGATTGTCTTTTCGCACTTGGCTATCGCCTCACGCACCTTGTCAAAAGAATTGATTATTTCATCTTCTTCGTCAAGTCGCCCGTCGCCAGCAGCGAGGACAATTTCATATTCACGGAAGACAGGGTGATTTTGTAGTTTCCTTTTCAATGCCTTTGCACTGTCAACCCTGTTCAAGAGCCAAAAGGTGTGTTTCAATTCGTCACGCAATTCCGGCGTGGAAAATGGAAATTTTTCCTGCTTTGTGAGGGCATTGAGGAATTTGTCAACAGAAGTTTCATAGACAAAATTTCCATTGCCGTTTATGGCGAAAAACTCGTTCAAGTCAAAGGCGTATTCTCTTGTCTTGCCGTCAATTTCAATCCCCTGCGACAGTTCGTCTTCAAGGATATCTGACATGAGGTATGTATATAGGTTCAGCCTTGGCAAGTTTGCATAGGGGTTTTCCTCAAACAAATCATCTTCCTTGTTGCAATTTGCTTGCCAATCCCTCTTTGCCTGTTGCTCGTCTGCATATGTCCAGTTGAAAATCGCATCCTCTGCAAATTTTTCGTTTGCGAGGGCCTTAAATGGTGTGCCAGAGAGGTGCAATGTGAAGCCCCTTGTGATCTTGTCAAATGCAATGTCTGTCTTGAATGTGTCAATCCCCTCGTGTGCTTCGTCTATCACAAGCAAGTCCCAATTTGTGTCTTTAAGTTCCGCGAGTTTGTCAATCTTGCCACCGAAGTAGACTCCTCCCTTCAAGTCCTGCAAACTGACAAACTCAATGCACTTTTTGTCGCCCGTGCTTGGTAAATTCGCAAATTCTTCCCTTGTCAGGACGCCTGCCTTGTCCAAAAGATAGTCCACTTCACTCACAAAATAGTAACCAGACTCTGTGCCAAGGAATTTTTCATAGTCGGAGAACCAGGAGTTTGCGATTGCAGGTCTGTTTGTGACAATCAGGACGGTTTTTGCCCCGAGCCTCTTTGCAAAGTCATATGTTGCAAGGGTCTTGCCAAAGCGTGGCTTTGCGTTCCAAAGGAATTCGCCACCCTTGTTTGCCTCGCAAAATTTGAGAGTTTTGCTCACAGCCTCTTCCTGTTCACGCCTCAATGTGTATGGGATGACGGCGAGGGAAGAGAGGAGCACACCTCTATTGCGGCGAAAATCATAAAATTTATTTTCGGAATCAACAGGCGTGATCTTGAACCACTCGTTATTTTTGCCCTTCTCCTGCTCAACATTACATTTACGCAAATAGGAGTGAAAATCCTTGTCTGTGAAGCACTCCCAAGAGCCATCGTCAAAGAGGGCATTGCCTTTCCATTCCAATTGCCAAGCGACATCCGCAGTTTGAGTTTGTTGCTTTATGCGAGCTTCAACTTTTTTCTCTGTGTAGCCGATTTTCACCCAGCCGTTATGGCGGGCAATTTCTGGCGTGGTGTAGGCATATATCATAGGACAAGCAGGAGAGGCGGTGTTTATTTGGCACGATTTCATCCCCATGGCTAGTTCATCTCCCGCACCTTTGTTTCAATGAAGGTGATTTCCTCGTCAGTCAGGTGATACTTTGCATAGAGTTGCCTGTCAATCTCTGCAATTGACCTTGACCAATCAATGTCAGAATTTTGCGTGAAGTCTTGGAGAGGGACATATTTCCATGTATCCTTTTTGTTGTCCTGAGTTACCTTCAAGACTCCGAGCATTGTCCTCGCAAATTTCGTTTTGACATATTTCAGGGCATTGTTAGCCTCTTGTTCCGTTTCAAATTTGCCAATGCTTATAAAGGTTTGAGTATGGCCGATTAACGGCTGGCCGATTAACGGCTGGCCGATTAACGGCGTGCTTAACACCTCTCCTATTGCTCCGGAGCCGTTTGATTTGGGCAGGATGACCTTCCACTTGTGCAGGTTTTCATGGTCAAGTTCCAAATAATTTTTGTTGATAAACCTGTAAACACGCTTGTTTGATTTTAAGCCCAGTATTTGTATGTCATTTTCTTGCTTTTTGTCATGGAAACAAGGATAATTCATGCAACCGCTTGTAAGTCTTCTTTCTCTACCATCGCTACTTATTACTTTTTGTAGTTCAGGATAATCACGATATAGGTTATTCAGGTTAAATTTATTTTGCGGATAAATAATTGTAGGAAATGATTTTTGTATTTTTTCCTTCACTTTTGCTAAAATAGAATTAAGTTCTTGAAAATGTGTAAAAATTTCAATTGCACCAAAATTTTTATTAACATCTCGGTATGTAATTGCAATTCCGCCCTTTATGTCCGTTTCCTGAAATATTTTACTGCTATCTTGTTCATAAAATAGCACCTTCAAGTGAGGATCATTAAGCATTTTTCTGTTCCAAGTTTTTGGCGTTTTCCCTGCATCAAACAAAAAACGACCTGGTGTTATCAATTCAACCTTGTCCGACACCTTGTATGTTTCGTCCATAAAGATGTTGTAAATTGGCATATCTGAAGTTCCTTCTTTTGTCTCTTGATACGGTGGATTTCCTATTACAAAGTCAAATTTCATTTCCTTGCCCTTTCTTATGCTATTAAATGCTATTATTCTGTTGTCTTGCCAATCTTTAATCTTGCAGTCAATCTCGGGAAGTTGTTCCTCTTGGTCGTCAAAGAGGCTCCCTTGCTTCACTTCCCTCACGGGATTGGCAAAGGGAATGCTCCCTGTCAAGCCGTCCATCTGCCAAGTGTTCCAAGTTATTATGTCAGCAAAATGTGCGAGTTCTGCTTTGCTTGCCTCTCTGCCCAATTTAGCCTTGCAATACTCAGCAAAGGTGGCGAGCAAATTTATGCGTGCAATTAGCAAATTGTCCCCTTGAAATTCATAGGCATAGACACTTTGGAAGGCGGCTTCCGCCCACCAAAGCCAATCGTCCTCGTCCTTCGCCTTTTCCGAGGCGACACGGAGCTTCCTGTCAAGCAGTCCAATTCGGGTTTTTATCTCAATGATGTCGCCCGTCACAGTGTCATACCGCGAAACAAGATATGGTGCTTCCCCACAGGTGATTTCAAGCCGTCTTGAAGCAACATAACCTTGCCAGCCGAGTGGAGTGGCGAATTGCAAGGGCTCGCTCGTTGCACACCAAGCCGAGCCACTCTCACGGTTGAAGCAACTTCCCTCGCTGAGCCACGCCTCGTCACAAAAGTTGTTCATCTTGTTGCAAAGCCAGCTTGGAGTGAAGACCTCTGCATTTTGGCGAGTCCTGTTACTCTGCTCCGCAAGGCTCTTTGCCACACGAGGCTGAATCTTGCCTAGCCCTTCGCCCAAGAGCCACTCCTGCGAGATTTGCTCCTTTGGGTCAAGCCCATAGGCGTCCGTGGCAAAGATTATATTTTGCCCCGTGGATTTGTCTTGCAAGAGCAGTGGCAAAACAAGGCTAACAGGAGGAGAGACCAAGGATAGCAGGTCAAACTTTTCCGCCTCAGACATTGCTAGCCCCGCAAATCCTATTGATTATCAAAATTTCGTAATTATTCATAAACAACACTATTTTTCGTTATTAATCTTCTTGCAATATTGCAGTTATTGCTTCGGTTAATATTAAGGCACACTCCGTCCGCTCTCTGTTTGGCAAATCCTGCAACAAATTTTGCAACTGCTCCTTTGTGTTGTGGGTCAAGACAAATTTAACCTCGTCAGCAATATTTTCCAGTTGCTTTTCGTTGTAACATGTTGTTGTGTCAAGATCAACATCGATATTTGTATGTGGAAGTTTGTTAGCACCTGTTGCAATCATTTGCCTATATTCAGGAATTAGAGATTGGAGATAGACAAACAAATTTTTATCGCAACAAAAGATAGTCGGTTGTTTGTCTAATATTTCTTCCAATTCTTTGTTGTTGTGTATGTTGTGTTCTTTGGCGTAATAATGCAAATTTTCAAGCAGATCATCATTTTTACCGAGTTCTGGAACGTTTTCAGGGTAAAGTTCAAGCGCATGTGCCATGTCACTTTTTGTCCCCCAACCGTAAAGGTAACACCGAGCAAGTCCATAGCAAGCAAGCTGCCCAAAATCAGAATCATCTTCTGATGCCTTCGTCCACCATTCAAAGGCACCTTTTTCGTCAATTCTTCCAATTGTGTCGTCCAGACAAGACATGCCAAGTAAATATTGTGCTAGTGAGTCATCATTTTTAGCAGCTGTAAGAAACCACTTGTGAGCCAATTTTTCATTTTGTGCGACGCCCTCACCCATTTGATAGCACATGCCAAGTCTAGTTTGTGCTCTTGCATCGCCTTGCTCTGCAGCCTTTTTGAAATATTTAAAAGCCTTCGTCAAGTCTTGCTTTGTGCCAGCACCATTTTGATAGCATTCAGCCACACCAAGTTGTGCTTCTGGAATTCCACGATCAGCCGCTTTCTTCATATGGTGAAATGCTAAATTTTCATCCTCTGGGACACCGTCTCCTGTTGCGTAGCACAAAGAGAGTGCAAGATCTGCAGCTGCTAATCCTTGTTCAGATGCCTGCTTGAACAGGGTAAATGCCATTTGGGAATCCTGTATGACACCATCCCCCTCATGGTAACAATTTCCCAAAAGTAATTGTGCTTCTGCATTCCCGTCTTCTGCTGCATTTGTGAGCCACTTTATGGCCTGCTGTTGATTTGCAGGAGATCCAGATGGATCTTCTAAATATTCGCGAGCAATCTCATATTGTGCATCACTATCGCCTGCTCTTGCTAATAGTTCCAATTCAAACAAATTTTGTTTCATTTTTATTCTCCTTTGTTTCTTAATAGATTTGTAAAATTTAGCGTGCAGTTATCCCTAATTCTATTCCAATTATTTCTGCAAGTTGCGTAACATAGCGAGTTTGCTTCCTTGTCGCTAGGTCGCGGAGCAAGTTTTCCAATTGTTCTCGCGAGTTGTTACGCAGGACAAATTCAATTCTTTGGAGAATTGTGCCGTAATATCTCTCTTCAAAATCGCAAATTGGAGTGCTCGTTGCAAGGGAATTTTGCAATTCGGCGTCGCCCGCCGCGATACGCCTTGCATTAAATTTCGCAATGTCATCAAGTGTGTTTTTCTTGCGAGGATTGTGCAACTCGCAATATTTTTTGCCGTCGCAAAATTTGCACCAAGAACCCTTTTTGAGTTTTCCTTCACCGCGGTATGCAACCTCCGCAATTGGCTTGATTTTTTCTCCCCAAGCTATGAGTTCATCGGCTGATAAAAAGTCCGTGCTAATCTTGCCTCGGCGGGGTTGGTATATCGGCATTTGGACACCTTTTATGTTTTGCCGTGTTTCTTCGTCAAGCGACTGCAAGACGCCAAGGGCATAGAGCATAAGTTGCGAGTTACTGGCGGACTTTACAAGCACCCCCCTGCCATACTTTAAGTCTATTACATGGATTTCGTCACGCCCAATTATGGCACAATCGGAAGTTCCAAAGCCCTGTGGTGCGAAGTCTGTGTAAAAAACTTTGTTTTCTATCATTATCCTGGCAGTGCCAGTGCGTTCCCTCATGTCTTCAAACTGACTGATCACATAGTTAACATAATGGTCGGAATAAATTTCCATGTCAAGGCTGTAATATTGAAGGTCGTCCCGTGGCTCTTCCTCGGACGAATTTTCAAAATGTTTCCGCAATTTGTAGGCAGATAGTGTGTGGGCATCTGTTCCTTCTTGAGCGTAAAAACTGCTCGGCTGTTTGTGCATTGCACAAAGCACAGCGGAAGGAGTGCATTTGAGCCACCTGTATGCAGAGGAAGCACTGAGCAAGGCGTGCTCGTCGTAATTGACAGCCGCATCGCTTTTTGAAACAACTATTTTGTTTAATTTTTCCATAATTAACCACCAAATTTCTAGTGTCCTGCAATTTTTGCAGGTTATCTATTATAACATGAATTGAATTTTTGGCACAAAAAAAGCGGTGCATTAGCACCGTTAATATTCTGTAATGGCGGAGAGTGGAGGATTCGAACCCCCGAGGCTGTTACACCTAGTTGATTTCAAGTCAACCACCATCGACCACTCGGACAACTCTCCGCAACGGTGGAATTATACACCACAAATTGAAAAAAAACAATAGGGGAAAACAAAACCATAGAGGACATTAATGCAAAAAACCGTGAGACATCTCACGGTTTTTTATTATTCTTGCTCTGCGAGTTCCTCACGGTTATAGTAACTTCCCATAAGTTTTTGCCAAGAGTTCTCGTCGTCCAAGAGGTTCGGGCAGGAAACATCTGGGTAGAACCACTTTCTGCCAAGCCCCATAAGCATTTGCCACCAATCGTGCACATCTGGCGTCAAGATTTCGCCGTTCATACCGATACGGCGGAGCTCACGGTAAAGGAGTGCAACCATTTGGCTCTCGTCAAATGCTGCTGTTGTCTTGGCGTAAATTTCAATCACAAATTTGTAATTATATCCGCCAAGTTGATAGAGTATCTGTGCCCATTTTTCTGGCACGCGGGATGTGTGGGCAAGGGTGATGCGGCGCTTGTTCCTCGCACTCTTGTAGTTCAGGACGAAGAGCACCTTCTCCACATCAATGTGGTTCAACTCGTCAAACTTCTCCACAAGCCTCTCCGCAATGGGACGCAACTTGGCATTGACTATTTCATATGTAAATTCAACATCTTTATTTTCATTTTCCATCTTTATACCTCGCGTGTTTATTCTGCTACGGCTGTGATGCCAGAGAGAATAACTGTAACCTTCGCTTCGCAGTCAAGGCTCTCTACATTATCAATATGCCCGAGGACAAACTGTGCATCTTCATGCAAATAGTCTTGAACCAAGTCAGAAGCCTCGGCAATCTGGGCGAGAGACGCCCTTTCCCTGCAAACTATGTTGAGTATCGCGCCATTTGCCACACAGGGAACAGGAGAAGCAATTATGTCTGCCATTGCTTGCCTTGTCGCTTTTTGCAAAGAGTTGCCCCCACTTGCTGTGCCAATTCCCATCAAGGCATCGCCAGAATTTTTCAAAATTGCCCGAACATCCGCAAAGTCAACATTTATGTAACTGGAATTTGAAATGAGGTCAGAAACTCCGCCGACTGCACTAGCCAAGATTGCATCGGATGTCGTCAAGGCATCGGCAAAGGTCGTTTTCTTTTGCGACGAGGCAATTATCCTGTCGTTGTCTATCACGATGAGGGCATCCACAAACTTGCGGAGTTTTTCTATTCCTTCATTCGCCAGGCGAGATTTTTTCCTGCCCTCAAAGGTGAAGGGGCGTGTGACGACGGCGACTGTCAAGACTCCCAAGTCACGAGCAACGCCAGCCACCACTGGTGCTGCACCTGTGCCAGTGCCACCACCCATGCAGGCAGCAATATAGACCATGTCGTGCCCTGCGATTGCACTTCGGATTTCTTCCCTTGACGCTCGAGCTGCTAGCCTGCCGACTTCCGGGGTTGAGCCAGCTCCAAGCCCTCTTGTGAGTTCTTCCCCCAAAAGAAATGTTTTTGCAGCGAGGGAATTTGCAATGTCAGCTGAATCTGTGTTCATTGCAACTGTGTCAAAGCCCTTCATGCCACTGCGGATCATGTAATTCACGGCGTTTCCACCGCCACCACCAACGGCAACGACAAGGATTTTCGGCTTGCAATGAGAGGCAACTAGGGAATTGTCTTCGTCCTCAACATTGTCAAAACCGATTATGTGTGGAATATTGTAAAAATCATTATTTGTTGCAGGCAGTCCCATTTGGCTACCTCCTGAATTTTGTCAAAATAAACTTTTGTGATATTATAACATACAAATTTACAATGGTGTAGGTGATTTTTATGCACAGTGCATTTTTTATAATTCTGCAAGACATCTTGATTGGAACATCACTCGCTGCGGACGCATTTTCCGTCTCGCTCTGTATGGGGTTGACCCACGCGAATTTGACGAGGAAAAATGCAACGACTCTCGGGTGCTTCTTCGGCGGTTTTCAATTCCTTATGCCAATGCTCGGCGGACTAGTAGCACTTTTTGTCGGCAACTTTTTTGGCCCCTGCACAAGGTTCGTCTCCTGTGCCTTGATCCTCTATGTTGCAATAAATATGTTGCGTGAAGCATTCAGCGAGCATGAAGCCTGTAATTTGTCTCTTAAATTGGGCAATTTATTTCTCTTGGCAGTTGCCACGAGCCTTGACGCCTTTGCTGTCGGCTTTTCCATAGGTTTGAAGCACGCTTCGCCATTCGTGCTTGCAATTGTGGCAGGTGCAATCACCTATGCTTTGTCCTATATTGGAGCAATGCTCGGCAAAAAAATAGGAGCAGGAATTGGCAAGAAGGGCGAAATCCTTGGTGGTGTCGTCCTGCTCATCATTGCCGTCACAATGCTCTTTGACTAATCCGTTATTTTCTTGAAGCCCTTTGGCGTCTCAAACAATGTTGGGGCGAGGCTCCGGAAGGTGATGTTTTTGTATTCCGTGGTCACAGTGCCGTCCAAGTTTGATGTCTTGACAGGCAAAGGAAAGTCTGTGCGATACCACTCGTAATAGACATCATTGACCTCTATGTCCTTTAATTTATATGTGGTTTTGACAACAAATTTCCTCATAATGTATGAGTCAATTTTTTCCTCACCGATATATTCTCGCGTGAAGTTCGCACCTTTTGCCACAATGATTGGTTCTCTTGCGTCACCATAGATGTTTGAGAGGTTCGGCACAAATGACTCATGGTATGTTTTTTTGTCAAGGTCAATCAACCATACAAGCCCCTTGTCGTAACGGGTAACTTGTATGGTGTTTTTTTTCTTGCCAGACTTGACTTCAAAGCGAGTTGCGTGTTCTCCCTTGAAGAGTGTGCCCTCAACCTTTTCCCCGTGGTCTGTCTCGATGTAGTCTGCCATAAATTGATAGGCAAGCGCTCCGTTTGCCAAGGCAAAGGTGGCAAAAATCGCCACGCAAAATGCCAAAATTTTCAAAGTAAAATTTTTACAAAACATTTCTTTTCTCCATCCAATCTCTTAAATTTTCAATCAAATCTGCCTTTTCCATTTCGCTCCTTATGCCAAAGCGAGTGAGGGCAAAATCATATTTCACTGGGTCTGCCTCGCAAATGTCGCGGTAGGAATTTGTAATTTCCACCGCTGATTTGAGGCTCGCACTGCTCCTTCGGCAAAGCCCCAAGTCCCTTGCTATGCTCCAAGCGTGGGTGTCAAGCGGAACGATGAGGTTGCTTGGTGAAATTGACCTTTGCCAAAGCCCAAGGTCAACCTTGTCAGTCCTCACCATCCAACGCAAGAAGAGAAAAAGCCTTTTGCAGGCACTGCCACGAGAAGGCAAGGGCAAAAGTGAAGTCCCGTGCCCAATGCAGGAATAAAAACTTTGCACAAAGTTCTCCGCCCCCTTGATTATATCTCCATTGTAACCGCTGGCGAAGAGTTCTTCAATTGTGCCTTGGCGTAGAAATTTCCCGATGGCGTGGAGAAAGTCAACCGTGTCAATCTCGCCGTTGAAACGATAGACAAAACCCTTGAACCGTGAGAGGAGTTCTGCCCTCGTTGCATTTTGCAGATATTCGGCAGGACTATCCCCCAAGGTGTCAAGGATGTGCCCCACGCTTTTCAAAATTTGACTCACCTTGCCATAGGCAAAGGAAGAGGCGACAAGGGCAACTGCTTCAATGTCCTTTTGGCTCGTGTAACGGTAGAGAAACTCCAACGGGTCTGGGGACACAAATTCACGCAACATGTATCTCTCGTAAATTTCTTCAAAAAAAGGGCGAGAAATTATTCTCGCCTCTTTTGTTGCAAGGGGGAAATTATTTTTCATTTGTTTCCGCCCTTTGTTTTTTTTCTTCTGAATCTGTATCTTCACCTGTGCCAACATTGGTCACAAGAACCTGCGCCACGCGGTGATTTTCAACCTTTTGGGTTTTCAATTGCCAGTCCCCGGTCTGGAAAACTTCCCCTTCTTTTGGGAAATTTCCAGCAAGTTCCAAAAGCATTCCTGCGACTGTGTCAACCTCGGGGAAGTCATTGCTGAACGGGTGATTGAGGGTCTCGCCGAGGTCTTCAAGGTTGACAAAGCCCTGCACGAGATAGGAAGCATCGTCCATCTTTGCAATGTCTGGCACTTCCTGGTCATACTCGTCCTGAATGTCGCCAACGATTTCCTCGATAAGGTCTTCCAAGGACACAAGCCCTGCCGTGCCGCCATATTCGTCAACAACGATCGCAATGTGCCTGCGCGACTTTTTCATAAGGTCGAGTGCTTCGTCCGTCTTCATTGTCTCTGGGACAAAGAGAGCTTGACGCATGATGCTCTTGATTGTGAAGTCCTTCTTCCCTGAAAGTGGTTTGAGCAAATCCTTGGCATAGAGAATGCCGACAATGTTGTCGATATTCTGACTATAAACAGGAATGCGAGAGTGCCCACTTTCAATAAAAATATTTATAGCGTCCTCAATGGACTTGCTGACCTCTATTGTGCTCATGTCGTTGCGTGGCTCCATAACTTCGGAGATTCTCGTGTCTTCCAAGCCTATGACACCGTGGATCATCTGACGCTCGTTTTCTTCGAGCTCACCGACAGCACTGGACTCCTTCACGATATAGTCAATTTCTTCCCTTGTGGCAAAGGCAGCTGGGTTGTTGAGCTTGAAGCCACCAATCTTGCTGATTAAGTTTAGCACAAGCCCCAAGAGCCAAGTAATTGGTTGAATGATCCGACCAATAAGGCGAAGCAATGGCAAGTTGAGGATAAGGCATTTCTCCTGATATGACATACCGAGATTTTTGGGCAAAATTTCACAAAAAATGACGATGAGAACCGTCATGACAGCAACTGCGATAGGCACGGCAATAGGAGATTGCAGTATGTCTATTGCTATCTTTGTAGCCAAGGCAGATGATGTGATGTTGACAAGGTTGTTTCCAATGAGGGTGATGTTCACTGCCAAGGGCACATTGTTCATGATCCAGTTAAGATCATTTCTACGCCCTGCGTGTTCCTCGGCTAATGTTTTCAAGCGACTTTTGTTAGTTGAAGTGACAGCTGTCTCTGTCATGGAGAAAAAAGCAGAAAATAAAAGACAGATTAGAAGTGCAATGATGTTTCCTAAATGACCAACCAATTGAAGTTCTCGTCCTTTCAATAAAAAAATTAAAAAACAAAAATAGCCTTTCACCGCCAAGGCGAAAAGCTATCATATCTGGTTTCTGACCTACCTTAACGAAGTCAAAACTATCAAAAAAAAATGGCAGTCCCTAGGGGATTTGAACCCCTGTTGGCGGGCTGAGAACCCGTAGTCCTAGACCCCTAGACGAAGGGACCGCAAAAATTTGGCTGGGGTACAGGGATTTGAACCCCGATTACCTGATCCAGAGTCAGGCGTGCTGCCGTTGCACCATACCCCAGTCGGTGGGAAAAATCCCCAACGGCAACGGTGCGTATGTTACAACAAATTGCCGTCCTTGTCAAGAGCGAAAATTTCAAAGGCGGATTTTCGGGGCTCAAAGCAACAAAAATTTTTTGGCAGGCAACTTTTGTGCTATACTATTGCAAATTATTTGCGAGGTGCTTAACATGAAATCTGTAGATTTTTGCATAAAACTTGCAAAAAAATTAAGGCAGAATTGGTTTGCAAAGTTTATCATTGCAATATTTTCTGCCATATTGCGACTCAGCCACATTCGCTACGATGTTGCAAAAAAAAATATCGAGCTCTGTTTTCCCGATATGCCAAAGGGCGAAGTTAAAGCAACAATTGCAGAATCCTATGACAATATGGTGCGGACGGGAGTCGAACTTTTGTCCTGGCAACATAACCCAAATCTAATTGAAAAAATGATAGCAGAACGAGAAGGGCTAGACGCCCTCGACGAAATTTACAATGAAGGCAAGGGGCTAATCATAGCGAGCGTCCATATGAGCAACTGGGAACTTGCCGCTGCCTTTGTGTCTCGCCGTTACGATTTGCTCTCCGTCGTCCGCCATTCGGACAGCAAATTTCAAAGGGAACTCATTGAAACACTCAGAGCAAATTCGGGGCTCAAAACAGTTTCAAAGGGCGAGCCTGTCCTGAAACTCGCCAAACATTTGCGGAGTGGCGGTGGCATTGCGCTCCTCTCTGACCAACATGAGGCAGGTGGCTTGAAGCTCCCATTCTTTTCCCACGCAACTGGCACAATCACGGGGCCTGCTGCCCTGTCATACTTGACAAAAGCACCTCTTGTGCCAGCACACATCATCCGCATTGCCCCTTTCAAATTCAAATTCTTTGCTGACAACATCATCCCAATTCCAGACTTGCCACGACAGGAAGCAATAGAAAAGATGACACTTGACCTCAACAAGGCCTACGAAAAAATGATCTGCCGAGCAAAGGGACAATGGCTCTGGCAACACAGGAAATTCCGCGACATTTGTTAAAAGCATCCAAACGGGTGCTTTTATTTTTTTGCAAAACCTTGATCGAAGAAAAAACATTGACCATAACTGAATTTTTTGACTGTTTCGATCAAATCGAAGGTCAACCCTTGATTTAATCGAAATTCTTGTTATAATTGCCTCGGAAGGGGTTGAGGAAATGTATATAAAAAGAGAAATAGAAACGATATTGCAGGAAGCCGCAAATTCTTTTCAAGTTATTACACTATATGGAAGCAGACAGGTGGGGAAAACAACCACAGTTCTGCAACTTTTTGGAGAAAAATTTAACTTTGTGACGCTTGACGACACAGACGAACTTTCCCTTGCCTTGGCAAATCCAAAATTATTTTTTGAATCTCACCCCTGGCCCTTGATTGTTGACGAGGTGCAAAAAGCCCCTGGATTGCTGAATGAGATAAAGCAAATCGTTGACAGGCAAAAGTTCGAGTGGACAACAAAGGGAGGGAAAAGGTGCTTGATGTATGTCCTGACTGGTTCAAACCAATTTGAGCTTCAAGATGGCATTTCGGAATCTCTTGCAGGGCGAACTGAGATTTTGAATATGACTGCTCTCAGTCGTGCGGAAAAATTACAAAATCTGGGCTGGAAGTTTCAAGTGGATCTTGACTACCTCATGCAAAAGCAGAGGGAAAATCCAACATTGCACCAAACAACAAGAGAAATTTTTGAGGATATTTTCCTCGGTTCCATGCCGGATGTCTTCACAGGTGAATCACCAAGAAATTTGTATTACAAGGCATATGTTGACACCTACATTGAAAAGGATGTCAAAAAATTGATCACTGCAACAAGCGAGTTGCAATTCAGGCGTTTTATCTCCCTCCTAGCCCTGAGAACCGCTCAGCAAATCGTCTATGGCGACATTGCAAAAGACTTGGGAATCAGTGTTGAAACCTGCAAGAGGTGGCTCTCAATCTTGCAAACATCTGGCATTATATACCTATTGCAACCCTACTTGGCAAATGCTTCAAAGAGAATCATCAAAACGCCAAAATTGTATTTCATGGACACAGGCCTTTGTGCCTATCTCTGCAAATGGCAAGATGCGGAAATGCTCGTCAATTGTGCCATGAGCGGTGCATTTTTTGAAACATATGTGGTGAGCGAAATCGTCAAGAATTTCACAAATCAAGGTCTTGCCCCGGAAGGCTATTTATTTTACTACCGAGACATTGACAAAAAGGAAGTTGACCTCTTGCTCGTGCAAGACGGCACAATATACCCAATTGAAATTAAAAAAGGAGCGACACCTACAAAACCAACGAAAAATTTTGATATCCTTGCAAAATACAAAATGCCAATAGCACGGGGAATGGTGATAGAAAACACAGACAAAATCCGTGCAATAAACGAAAAAGCCTTTGCTTTCCCAGTTTCTCTCTTGTGAGAAATCGGTAAGCAAAGGCTTACTTTTTTATTTTACATTTCACGCAGGAATTTTTGCGACAATTTCACTGTTTCTGGTGCGTTTGCCGCGAAGGAGTCCGCACCGACAAAATCTGCCAAATCCTTTGTCAAGACAGCACCGCCGACAATTATTTTCACATCCTTGTTGTGGAGCCTGACAAATTCTATTGTCTCCTTCATGCTTGTGACAGTCGTTGTCATGAGGGCGGAAAGCCCAAGCAATTTGCTCCCTGTTTCCGTCAAGGCTTGCGAAATTGTTTCCTTTGCCACATCCTTGCCGAGGTCTGTCACATCAAAGTTGTAATTTTCAAGTATTGTTTTCACAATATTTTTGCCGATGTCGTGGATGTCGCCCTTGACTGTCGCTATCACAAATTTTGGAGCTTCGCACTCCGCTCCGTTTTGCTCCTGCTTCATTGCATTGCGGAGGATGTCAAAGGCAATGCCTGCCACCTCGGCAGACTTGATCAAGCCGGGGAGGAAAATGTCTCCCTTCTCGTATAAAATTCCAACCTTGTCAAGGGCAGGAATTATTTTTTGCTCGATCACTTCAAGTGGCGAATTTTCCTGTAGGAGTGCCAGTGTCTCCTCTGCGCAGCCGTGAGAAATGCCCTTCACGATCATAGAAACAAGGTCCGGCTTTTGCTCCGCAACTTCCGTGGTGTGCTTCTCCTTTGCCTTTGAATCCTTGAACCTAGCGATGTAGCGACTTGCGTTTGTGTCCCTCTCAAAGAGAGCCTCGGAAGCAAAGAGGGCATTCTTCATCTCTTCGTCAAAAGGATTCATAATTGCAGCATCGAGCCCAAAGGCAACCCCAGCCGTGAGCATTGCACGGTTTAGCAGTGGTCTTTCTGGTAAGCCGAAGGAAACATTTGAAATGCCAAGGATAGTTTTCACTCCAAGGTTCTTCACCATTGAAATTGCCTTCAAGGTTTCGTTTGCCTGATTTCCCATCGTGGCAACAGAGAGCATGAGGCAATCTATGAAGATGTCTTCCTTTGCAATGCCGTATTTTGCCGCCTCTGATACAATCCTCTTCGCAATTTCGTATCGTGCTTCCGCCGTCTTTGGCAAGCCGTTATCGTCAAGTGTGAGCCCAAGGACTGCACAGCCATATTTTTTTGCAATGGGGAAAACTGAGTTCATAACGCCCATCTTACCATTGACGGAATTTAGCAATGGTTTTCCATTGTAAATCCTTGCAGCTCGCTCCATTGCCACAAAATTTGCCGTGTCAATTTGAAGCGGAATGTCCGTCGCTGCTTGGATTTGTTTTGTCACATTTTCCTGCATTGCGACTTCGTCAATGTCTGGAAGCCCGAGGTTCACATCGAGCACATCTGCCTCGGCGGAAACTTCGGACGCGGCAATGTCCAAGATAAATTGCGTGTCGCCTTCACGCAAAGCCCTTTGCAAATTTTTTCTGCCCGTTGGGTTGATGCTTTCCCCCACCACAAGCACTCGTGAAGTGTCCGTGTAGCGTGAAGCAGAGCAAACTCCTGCGAATTTTTTGACCTGTCTTTCAAGTGGCTTTGACCCTGCCACAATTTCCGCAACTGCCTTGATGTGGTCAGGCGTTGTGCCACAGCAGCCGCCAAGGACATTAACTCCGAGGTCAAGGAATTTCGCCGAATGCTCTGCAAATTCCTCTGGCGTCACATTAAAGGTTGTTACTCCGTCCTTCAAAATCGGCAAGCCTGCATTTGGTTGCACAAAAATGGGAACGGAAGAAATTTCCGCTAAACGCGTGACAATCGGCAAAAGTTGCTTTGGCCCAAGGGAACAGTTAACGCCGAGTGCTGTAACACCGAGGGCTTCCGTGGTCAGCACCATTGTCTCTGGCGTTGTGCCAAAAAATGTCTTGCCGTGCTCGTCAAAACTCATGGAAGCAAAGATTGGCAAGGACGAATTTTCCTTTGCGGCAACAATTGCGGCTTTCAGTTCATACAAATCAGTGAAGGTCTCAAACAGGATTAAATCAGTTCTCTCGCCTGCCGCTCGGATAATTTCTGCAAAAATTTCCACTGCCTCATCAAATTCAAGCGTGCCATAGGGCTTCATGACCTTGCCACAGGGGCCGATGTCAAGAGCGACGAACTTGCCACCTCTGCTTCCAATTGCAGTCCTCGCATTTTCAATTGCAGAGTCTATCAATTTTTGCAAGGGAAGCCCTGCGAGCTCCGCCTTGAAGCGGTTCGCCCCAAATGTGTGACTTGTTACAATGTCCGAGCCAGCCGAAAGATAATCCTTGTGTATTCCGACAATCACATCAGGATTTGTGACATTGAGCGTCTCCGGCACAAGGACATCTTGGCAACCTCTCGCTTGGCAGGCAGTCCCCATTGCTCCGTCAAAGAGCAATATTTTTTGCTTAAATATTGAGGAATTTAGCATTTTTCTATTTGTTCCTCACTCGCAGTGAATACAAAATTGCACGGATATTGTCAGAGATTGTCTTTGCGACATCTGCCTTGTTCATGGTGTAAAGGTGAATGCCTGTCACTCCTTCGGAGAGGAGCTCCGAAATCTGCTCCGTTGCATACATGATCCCTGCTTCCTTCATGGCGATTGGATTGTGCCCATAGGAAGAGGCGATTTTTTCAATCTTCGCTGGAATCTTTGCTCCGCACATTCTGCACATGCGGTCGAGTTGGCTTGCCGTCGTGAGTGGCATGATGCCAACATCAATTGGACAGGTTACGCCGGCACGAGATATTTTGTCCCTGAAACGCAGAAAATTTTCATTGTCAAAAAATAATTGCGTCACGAGCATATCGACTCCGAGGTCGCACTTTTGCTTCAAGTGCTCGATGTCCTTTTCAAGGCTCTCTGCCTCCGTGTGCCCCTCTGGGTAGCAGGCGGCAAAGACCTTGAAGTTGTAATTTTCCTTTATGAATTTTATCAAGTCACTCGCATAGTGGAAGTCCTTTGTGCCTTCCTCTGTCATGTCGCCACGCAATGCGAGGACATTTTCTATGCCACGGGACGCCATGTCGTCAAGTGTGGCTTTCATTTCCTCTTTTGTCGCTCCAATGCAGGTGAGGTGAGCCATTGCAGGGATTGCATAGTCTGTCATTATGCGTTCTGCGATTGCCACTGTGTCACGGCGAGATGAGCCACCGGCACCATAGGTCACGCTGATCAAATCCGGGTCAAGGCAGGAAAGGGCTCCGATGGTTGTCCAAACTGTTTCAAGTTCCGCTTGCTTCTTCGGTGGAAAAATTTCAAAGGAGAGGGTCGGCTTCGGAACATCAAAAAAATTTTTCATTTATATTCTCCAATCAATTTACGCGAAATTTTTGTTATTCTCCAAGACAGCTTCCAGGACTTCTGCCACTGCATCTTCGTCGTTTGAAGGGGCGACAATATTGGCTGCCTGTTTCACATTTTCTGTTGCGTTTGCCACAGCAATGCCAACCCCTGCCCACTCGATCATTGGGATGTCATTTCCACCGTCACCAATCGCCAAGGTTTCTTCCCTCGGCACGGAGTAACTCCCAGCGAGCATTTTTAGTCCCACGCCCTTATTCACATCTGGGTGCATGACTTCAAGGAAGGTGTCCGCCGTCGTCGTAACATAGACCTTCTCGCCGAAATGTGCCGTAACCTTTTCAAAAGCGACTTGCAACTCTTCTCTTGTGGAGAACATTGCCAAATATTTATTCGCATTGCAACGGTAACCTTCAAACTTTTCGCCGAGCTCAGTCCCAGTGTGTTTTGCAACAGATTCATACCACATTGCGTTGGGGTCGCTCCTGTCCTTCACAAAGAAATTTTTGTCGTCGTAAATTTGAGTATATACTCCAAGCCCGAGCAAAAATTCAAAGACTTCAAGAGACAAATCATAGCCGAGGCGTTTTTCATAAATTATTTTGTCCGTCTTTGGGTTCCAAAGGACACCGCCATTGTAAAAGACAGATGTCCCGTCAATGCCTGTTGCCTCTATCAAGTGGAGTGAGGCAGTATACATTCTGCCAGTGGCAATTGCGAGGTTCAAGCCACCTTCACGCGCCACGGCAATTGCACGCTTGTTCCTCTCGCTAATGACATTTTGGCTATTCAGCGTCGTGCCGTCCATGTCAAGAGCGACGAGGCTGATTTTGTTTGCTAAATTTAATTTCATTTTGTATCTTTCTACACCAACCAAATCAAGAGAGTTGAGATTTCTGTCACGACAATTGAAAAGCACATTGCACGCTCCGTGATGCCGTGCTCGCTCCTCTTTGCAA
>R07__coassemble_134_pt1 | contig 32729 bp, 29 predicted proteins | sample R07__metabat2_high_PE_033 | metagenome-assembled genome bin R07 | reverse complement strand
CGGAACGATTGAGCGACAAGGGGCATGAGATCGGGCTTTTGAGCGACGAGAAATATGCAGAAGTCCTCCGTTTCCGTGCAGAGGAAAAAAAGTGCAACGAAGCCCTGACAGAGGCGAAAATCTTGATGAGCGAAGAGAACAATGAAATCTTGGCGAGCCTTGGCTCAAGCCCACTTGCCGAGAGCGTGACAGCACAGACTCTCCTCCGCCGCCCAGAAATTTCCTGGAGCACTGTGAAGCAACTGGCAAAATTAAATTTTGATGACGAAGTGGGGCAGAAGGTGGAAGCGGAATTGAAATACGAAGGCTACATTTCGAGGCAAAAAAATCAGGTCAAAAAGTTTGAGCGGATGGAAAGGTTAAAGATTCCTGCCAAAATTGATTTTGGGGCGATTGTCGGGCTTTCTGACGAGGGCAGGACAAAGATGAGCACTTATCGTCCTGCGACCTTGGGGCAAGCGAGCAGGATTCCGGGCGTGCCCCCGAGCGACATCCAACTGCTCTGGATCGCGATAGAAAAGTCTCACCAGAAGGGAGAATAGTTATGTTCAAGGAATTCAAAGCACGCAAGGCTCGCGAATTTTTGGAAGGTGAATTTGAAGATGAAAATCGCCTCCACCCCTTGACGATTGCGAGGAAGATGGACGAGATAGAAACCCGTTGGGACGAAATCGCAGGGACGCCCCTTTGCCGAGTGACAGCCCCAGTGGCATATGAAGAAAAGGAGGACGCCTTCCACATCAAGGTTAATATTTCTGACCAAATGGCAAAGATGGCAGCCATGTCTCGCAGGGCTCGCCTTGAAAGGGCTCTCACAGGCATCATCGGCACAAGGGTGAGGATAGACTTTGCCCTTGGCACAATTGCGAAAAATTATCGCCGTGAGGAAAGGGTGCAGGAACGCAAGGTGAAAATCTTGGAGCTCAGCGAAGAGACCTTGAAGCCCGCGGTGGAAACCTACAAGGAGCAAGGGGCGAGCGAGGACCTTGCCCACGCCATGGCACGAATTGGGAAATATTTGAAATTGTGAGAAAGACCCAAGGCTCAAGACTCGAGACCCAAGGCGAGGAAGAAGACAATGGCTCGGACAAATAATTTTATTTGCCCGAGCCATATTTTTATCTTCGTTTGCTCTAACAGCTATCGGCTAACAGCTATCAGCTGATTTTGCATTTTACCAAACCTTTACCCGTTTTTCTGGTGCGAGGAACATGCCGTCGCCTTCTTTAATGTCAAATGTGTGATGGAATTCTTCAAATTGTTGCAGACAGGCGTTTGTGCGGATGTAGCCTGGCGCATGTGGGTCCTTTAAGATTACATCAATAACTTCACGTGGCATTTGGCTCTTCCAAATCTTGGCATAGGTTGTGAAGAAATTTTTGTAGTCAAAATCTTTGTAATCACGCGCGAGCTCGAGCATGCAGGAGAGGCCTCCAAGGTCTGCCACATTTTCGCCGAGGGAGAGTTCCCCGTCGAGCTTCTTGCCGTCAAGCACTTCAAGCGAGCCGAAGTAATCCCGAACGGCGGAGGAACGCTTTTCAAATTCATCCTTATCCCCTTGCGTCCACCAATTTTTCATGTTTCCGTCCTTGTCAAACTGAGAACCGTGCTTGTCAAAGGCGTGGGTGATCTCGTGGGCGATTATCGTGCCAATGCCACCCATGATGCGAGATGTGTCTGCCTCGTCATAGAAGTCGCCCCTTGCAATCCCTGCCGTTATCGTGATGGAATTTTTCAAGGGAGAGTAGCAGGCGTTCACAGTGGCAGGTGACATGTTCCACTTGTCCTTCTTGACAGGGTCGTTCGCCTCGCGGATGTTCTTCAAGGCGTAGAATTCCCCGATTCTGAGAGTGTTTGAGATGACATCGCCACCCTCTTCGTCGCTCTTCAAGTCGAGCTTTGTTATGTCAAAATCGCTCCAATCCTCTGGGTAGCACACGAACTTCTTCATGGAAGCGAGCTTTTGCCGCGCCGTCTGTCGCGTTTCCTGCGAGAGCCAAGTGGCGTTTTCAAGGCGTTTGTCATAAATTGCTATCACTCGGTCAATAAGGTCGCTCAATTTTTTCTTTGTTGTCTCCGTGGCAAAATGGCTTGCATAGAGACGACCGATGTTCATGGAGAAACTCCCTTTGATCCTGTAATAGGCTCGCTCCTTCGGCGTGTAGGTGATATCCTTGCCATAGACAATCTTTGCACTCTCCATGGCGATGTCTATTGACCTCTGGTCAAGCGAAGTTGCGAGGGCAGAGACAGTGTTGCAGATGAGGTAAGATTTCATGAGTTCCAAATTCTCTTGACAATAGACGCGAGCCATGGCGTCTAGCCAATCTGGTTCCTCCAAGACAAAGCGAGTAACACCGACCTTCACGAAGGGCTCGAGCAGTGCCTCAATTGGATATTGTCCCGCGGATTTTTTGAGCTCGTCCAATGTGCGGAGGTTATAAATTTTTTCATATATGTCGGATTTCTTTGTGACAGAGAGACCATAGATGTGAGGGGCTAGGAGCTCTTCAAATTTGTATGAATCGGCGAGGGTCTTTTTTGCTTCCGCCTCTGTCTTGCCGAGGAGTTTCAGGATTTCCGTAACTTCGTATTCGTCAGAAGCCTTGAGCCTCCTGCCGAGGTCTGTCATCTCCTTGTATTCGTCAGCGTCGTCGAGGGTCAGGTCTGTCGCGCTGATATAAACGCTCTTGACGGAAGCGTTCTTCAAGTCTGTGCTTGCACCTTCGCCAGACAATCCGTTCGCCGGTCTGTCGAGGCGGACGATATAGGCAGAAAGTTCCTCGATCGTCTTTATGTCCTCAATTTCCTTGATGTAGGGAGCGAGGGGGCGGACACCTTGCTTGTTGCGTTTTTCCATATTGCAAAGTTGACGGAAGAAAAGTTGCAGTGTGGCAAATTCCTTGTCCTGCAAAGGCTTGCCATCGAGCAGTGCGATGAGGTCGTCCCTGATTTTGTCGCTCTCAATTGAAAAGGTGCCTGTTGAAATGTCTGAGGGCTTCAAATGGTTTTCCACGAGCCAAGGTTTGTTGACGGCTGTGTAAAAGTCATCCTTCGGCGAAGCGACTGTGTCCTTTGTAACCTCGCCAAGCACTGTGGCAGGAATCCAGCGTGGTTTTGCAAAGGCGATTTTTGGAGCGAAAAATAATGTTGCAATTGTTACAATAAGAAATAATTTTATCATTCTAGTCATTTATGAGCCTATTTTTTGTTCATGAAGGTTGGGAAGCGATCCTCTGTGTAAAGTTGTGGCAGGATTTTGGAAAGCCCAAAGGCGACACGGAAAGCGTCAAGGTCTTGATATGTGTTGCCCACGACCTGCACTCCAATTGGCACAGACTCGTTTGAAAGCATGGCTGGAACTGCGACGACTGGATAGGCGTAGAGGAAGTTCCAAGGGAAGGTCATGAAGACCTGCCCAAGATTTGCAGGTTCACCGTTTATGATTGCCGCCTTGTCGTCAGAAGCACCGTAGTCCGCCGGCACATGTGGAGTGGAAAAAATCGGCGTGATAAGGGCTATGCAACCTTCTGCGAAAACCTTTTCCTGCACTTCTTCATGCATAAGTTTTGTCAATTTGTCTGCCTTTGAGAGCCTCACGGCACCTGGCTCATTTGGCACAGTCTTCAAGAGCTTCGCTGCATATGGTGTTATTAGGTCGCTATTTGGGTCAACATTTGCGAGCATACCGCCCATGGAGCTTGTCGCTGTGAGCCCTGCTTGATAGGGGCGGATCAGTTCGTTTGTCCAGCTCAACTGCACCTCAACGATTTCTGCTCCTGCTTCTTTCAAGGCAGAGACAACCTTGTCCATTGCCTCTTTTTCTTCCTTGTCAATGCCACCTTCTCTCCAGTGTTCAAAATAGTCAACTGCAATCTTTACGCCACGGAGATCAGGATATTCTGTGGGGTATTCGAGCTTCGGTGTGATGGAAGCCATGTCCTTTGGTGATGGTCCTGCAATTATGTTTTGAGCCAAAATGAGGTCTTGTATTGTTCTTGCCTGAACTCCAATTGTGCACCATGGGGTGAGGTCCGCCTGTGGCACACGACCAAAGGGAGGACGGAAGCCATAGACACCGCACATTGACGATGGAAGGCGAATAGAACCGCCAACATCACTGCCAGTAGCGATTGTGCAAAATCCTGCTGCGAGGGCAGCACAGGAGCCACCAGAGGAGCCACCGACTCCGTAATATTCGTTCCAAGGGTTACGCGTCACGCCATAGAGTCGAGACCAGGTTACAATGTTGCAATAGAATTCTGGCACTGTTGTTTGGAAAACAAAGATAGCCCCAGCTTCACGGAGGCGTTCCATCATGACATCGTCTGCCTCTGCTGGCGGATTGTCTTTGAAGAGCAGGGAAGCAGCATCAACAACCCAACCCTTGACTGCATTGTCGTCCTTCACTCCGATCGTGATGCCTTCCAATGGGCGTGCTGTGCCGTCCTTGTAACGCTTCTCTGCTTCCTTGGCTTGCTCCATTGCTTCTTCGTAATTTTCAAAACTGATGGCGTTCACCTTACCGTTGAAGTTCAAGCAGTCTGACACTTCCTCTTTGCGTGAGGCGACCTCTCCGTTGTATGCCTTGATCATTTCTAGCTGTGCCTTCAAGACATCAACTGGCGAGAGTTCTCCACTCTTGAACTTTTCAATCTGCTCGGTGGCAGACATATAGGCGAGGTTTTTGTCGGATTTTGAAACCTTGCCATGCAAGCCACACCAAGCGAAAATTGCCAAGAGCAAAATTGCCACAATAATTACTGTTACTAGTGTTTTTTTTGAAAATTTTGGGAATTTCATTTTTGTCTCCTCTGCGTTTTTTGTAAAATAAAAAAGTTGTCTTGAAAATAAATTCAAAACAACTTTTTATTTATCTTGTTATTATCTGAGCAAGTTCACCAAAATGATGGCAAGGAAAGTGATTGCCTGCAAGCCGATAAAGACGGATACGGACAACTTTGCTGCCAACGCAAAGGCAACATTGCCACCCTCTGCCTCATACTTTGTAGCAGAACGCCACACACCAAAAAGGCACATTGCGTTGTAGATGATGAGGAGGAAATTCAAAAGTTGACCGAGGTTTACAGAAAGTGCGGAAACGAGTGGAATGATGACAAAGAAACCGACCAATGAGAGGAGTGCCCAATAAACCCAAAATGTCTTTCCGAGTTCGAGCTCCCCGCGAAGCATCTGACCAAAACGACCTGGCTCTTTGACAAAATCAAATGTTTCTTTTGCCTCTTTCGCAACCTTGTCCTTTGCCTCAACCAACTTCTGCTTTGTCTCCTGATTGAAGAATTTGCCGAAGCAACACTTCTTCTCTTCAGAAATTTGTTCAGTTTTGACGACTTGTTCTTGATTTTCCATGTTAAAGAACTCCTTACTTGATATTATTATCGCTACAAATTGTAACACGCGTAATTTAGCATAAATTTCAAAAATATGCAACATTTTATTGAAAAATTTTTCACATTTTCAAAATTTTTTTTCAATTCGTGTTAAACTTATGCAAAATAAATGCAAATGAGGTTGTTTTTTATGACAGAAACAGTAAAAAGAGTGCAGGAACACTTGCACAATGTCGGTTGCACTGCGAAAATTATACATACAGATGCCACAATCTTCACAGTTGCGGACGCTTCTCGTGCCATTGGGGCGAGCGAGGAAGCAATCTTAAAGAGCATCATTCTGCGTGTGAACCACGGTGAGAGCCACGCTCTTGCCCTTATGAGTGGGGCAAATTTCGTGGACACAAAGAAGGTTCGCCGTGCCCTTGGGGCAAAGCATGTTTCCTTTGAGAGTGGCGAAAATTGCGAAGCTCTCTTTGGCTTCAAGCCCGGTGGTGTGCCACCAGTTGGATACAACGAGCCAATTGTCGCCTTGCTTGACAGCGACCTGTGGGGACAGGAAATAGTTTGGAGTGCAGCTGGCACGGACCACGATTTTTTCCCCATCTCGCCAGACGAATTGCTGCGGATAACAAATGGCAAGAGGGCTGATATTGCGAAGGAAATAGCTTAGTGGGTTGGGGAGTCGTCCAAAAATAACATGTGACAACCGCCCATCTGCCAATAGGAACATTTTTCGTAAAGGCAGGGGATGCAACGAATAGGGCGTATAGGACGAGCCTTTTTCCCAAGAAAGAAGAAAGCACACTTCGTGGTGGCTGGAAAGAGAAAACAGGATTCATTTGCCGAGACGCCAATGGACGATGCCCCCGTGATTTCGAGCACTCTTGGAACAAATTTCAAGGGGAAAACATCAAGCCCCGGGTAATGCTCAGCACAAAGAAAGCGAGCTTTGCCACGAGAATGTGATGTGAGCCAGCGGATAATATTTTGCCTTATGTTTCGCAAGGCAACAGAGCCAGCGACACTAAGCAGAAGCGACTGGGTCAATTTCCCTTCCGTGGCAAGTTGCTCCACGCGATGTCCGAGCTCCCCTCCGAGTGTCCAGACAAAGGCATAGACCTTCTCTGCTTGCCCCAAAATTTCTGAGCCCATGTTAAAACCAAACTCAGTAATCTCGCGTGCAGTCAAGCGTTTTGCCACAGCACGAGGGCGGAAGAGTTCTTGTGCTAGTTCACTGTTCCAGAGTTTTTTGAAGGTTATGTAATCTCTGTGCAGGGGGTTGCAATTATCAGAATAAAATTTGTCAAGCGACGACAAATTTGCCCTACGCGGAAGAGTAACAGTTTTTAATTCATTTTTCAATGTTTTGTATGTTAATTCCATTGCACCTGCTCCTTATGAAAAATCAAGGGAAGACACGAAAATCTTTTCAAAATCTGCTTCCTTTGCAAGGTTCACAGTTTCCATCTTCTGAACCAAATTTTTCGCACGGCACGCGAAATCATCTTCCCAAATGGAGCGAATTGCCCCGAGGAGTGAAGTGTTCGCCGCGCAAATGACATCTGCATTGCATTTCGGCAAGAGCCCGATTTGCAGTGCATTTTTTTTGTCTATAAAATTGCCGAAGCCACCTGCGATATAAATTTTATTCAGCGACTGTTCACTTAATTTTGCTTTGTTAAGCAAAATTTTTACCCCAGCCTTCACACTGCCAATGACGAGCTGGAGAGCCCTGATATCCTTTTGCGTGAGGGAAACATTTGGAGCAATATTCACACGAGAAACGCCATCGGCACCAAGTATCACAAATTTATTTTCACTCATTATTTCTCCGCCACGCCCCATAATGCCAAGGGAAAGGAAGAGTGCAAGGCAATCGATCATGCCAGAGCCACAGATGCCGCGAGCGGTCGTGCCCCCAATGACACGGGGGATGAATTGCCCATTTTCAAATTCTAGTGAACAAATTGCCCCTTCCTCAGCCCTCATGCCTTGCGAAATCCCAGCTCCTTCAAAGGCAGGGCCAGCAGCAGTTGAAGTTGCGATGATGCGATTACCTGCGACGAGCACCATTTCGTTATTCGTGCCAAGGTCTATAAAAAGAGCTGTCTCGTTCTTCGCTTTGTCAAGGTCAAGTGCCACAAAGCCACTTGTAATGTCCCCACCGATAAAGGCAGAAGCATTTGGCATGAAGTGAATTTCTGCTTCGGCAAATGGCAAGCCAATTTTCTTTGCATAAACTGCTTCAAATGCGACAGAGTTTTCAAAATTTGCTGGGTTCGCCAAGTTCGCAGGGCAAACGCAACGCATCAAGTGTTGCATAACAGTATTGCCACTCACTATTACTTTTTTTATCTTTTGAAAATAGGGCAGGGGCACAATTTCTGCCACGGAGTTTCTCAGGGCATCGCACAGGACTTTTTGCATTTTTGCCAAGTTGCCACTGTCACGCTCCGCTGAGCAAATGCGAGACATCACATCGCTCCCGAATGATGCCTGCGGATTGGTGCATGTCGCGCCGCCTAGATTTTTTCCACTTGCCATATCAAAGACAGCAAGTGCAAGGCTCGTCGTGCCAAGGTCAAGAGCCACAGCAAGACCCTGTGCATTTGTGTTTTTTGGAATTTCAAATGGAAGCACCGTATCCAAAATATTGAGTTTGCCTTTTGGTTGCAGAGTTTGCACGGCTATGTTGCCTGCGACCCTTGCCATGCAAGCGAGGCGGAGCCCATTTTCCAAATCTTCACGCGACAGGAATTTCTTTTCTGAGTCCGTCACGCTAAACACTTCTCCCCGCAAAATTTTCACACGGCACGCGCCGCAAAGTCCGAGCCCACCGCAGTGGTTGGCAAGGGCAATATCATTTTCCTGTGCTGCTGCCATTATGCTTTTGCCAAGGTCGCAAGAAACAATTTTCTTTTCATTCACAAAATTCACAATAAATTTTTGCAATTTTATTCTCCATTTGCCTCGGTAAAAATAAAAGCCACAAAGCATTACTGCCTGTGGCTTTTTATTATTTGAGTTTTTCTATTAAATAAGGCAAAGCCTCTTCAAAGTTCACGCCATAGTCACGGCGCTCTGGGTCGTCCCTTGTGTACTTCATGCACAAATATGTGTAGTCCGTCGCGAGTTTCAGTGATTCAAAGTCGCTCATGCCACGGATTTCTGCTCCCACTGCTGCGGAACTGAAGATGTCTCCCGTGCCGTGGTATGCGAGGGGTAATTTCTCCCCAAAGTAGTGAGAAAAACTTTTCTGCTCCGCGTCATACATATAAAAGCCGATTTCGTCCTTAGCAAAGCCGATACCTGTGAGGACGGACTTTTTCACTCCGAGCTCTGACAAACGAAGAAGCAGGTGCTTCACATAGTCTTCATTGTAGCTATCTTTGTATTCCTCTCCGAGCATGAAGCACGCTTCTGTGATGTTTGGCAAGATCATATATGCACCACGGCACATCTCCCGTGTCATGTCCGCATAGTCTTGGTCAAAGCCTGTGTAGAGTTTTCCATAATCTCCCATTGCCGGGTCGATAAAGATTTTTGTCTTGCATGCGTCGCAGGATTTCACAAAATTCACTGTTTGATTCACAAGGTTTTTTGAGCCAAGGTAGCCAGTGTAGATCGCGTCAAAATCCAAATGCAACTGGCTCCACATATTGACTATTGGTGAATATTCACTTGTGAGGTCGCAAAAAGTGAAAGCAGGAAATGCCGTGTGGTTTGAGAGGAGTGCCGTCGGCAATGCTGCACACTCCACGCCACAAGCGGAAATGATGGGCAGAGCCACAGTCAGCGAGCAACGCCCAACGCAAGAAAAATCTTGAATTGTAACTAAACGCTTCATTCTTTTGCCTCTAATATTTCTTTTATTTCTTCAAATGTGTAGTGGCGGCCACTGTTCATGCCAGGGCAACGGGCTGCGTAAAAATCCCATTCGTCTTTGTCGGCAAGCATTGACTCCCAAAAGGGAAATTCTCTGCACTGGGAGGGTCTCGCCGAGTAAACCACGCAACGCCCGTCTTTCAAGAACACGCAGTCATAGTTTTCTTCGCGGGGCTTTTCCTTTATGCTCCACTTGCCATGGGCACGACGCAGGTATAACTTTTCAAGTTCTTCCAATGTTATGCCAAGGTGGCACGCAATCGCAGCCTTCTCAGCTTCCGTGAGCCAGACAAAGCCACTCTCACCGCCACAGCATGCCCCGCACATCTTGCAGGTGAAGTCAAGCCCCTCACTACACCAAAAATTATCTTCTTTCATTAATACTTCATGTAGTTTGAAGAACTGCCTGAATAGATTGCACTGCACTTTGAGAAGAAGTCGAGAGACTCGAGCACCTTGCCTGTGCCCTTGACGACGCAATCGTTTGAATTTTCTGCGACATAGGCATAGACGCCTGTCTCTCTCTTTATCCTCTCTGGCAAGCCAACGAGGTTTGCTCCGCCGCCACTGAGGAGAATGCCGCGATCCAAGATGTCAGAGGCAAGTTCTGGTGCAGTGTTTTGAAAAACTTGCTTTACTGCTTGAATAATTTGATCAATTGAATCATCCATTGCTTCCCTTAGGTCATCTGATGTTATTGTAACCTGAGCTGGAAGGCCAGAAATTGTGTCTCTTCCGCGGATGTCTTTGCTTTTTGTCTCTGGGAAGATGCCCTTTTCTACCATTGCAATTTCCTTCTTCAATGTTTCGAGGGTTTGTTCGCCGACTTCTATATGATATTTTTGCTTAATGTAGTGGGCGATTGCTGTGTCAAATTTGTCGCCTGCAATGCGAAGGCTACGTCCCTCGACAATGCCACCAAGCGAAATGACAGCGATGTCTGTCGTGCCACCGCCGATATCCACGATCATGCTCCCGATTGGGTCTGCGACTGGAAGGCCAGCCCCGATTGCCGCTGCGAGTGGCTCTTCAATCAAGTATGCTTCGCCTGCTCCTGCTGCCACTGCTGCTTCCAATGCTGCACGGCGTTCCACATCCGTAGCACCGCTTGGCACACCGACGACGAGGCGGTGGCGTGCAAATTTTTCAAATCCAGTCAAGACTCTCTTCATAAAATATGAAATCATGGCACGGGTCATGGTGTAGTTTGCAATGACTCCGTCGCGAAGTGGGCGGACTGCCGTGATGTTGCCTGGCGTCCTGCCAATTGTCACCTTTGCTTCCTCGCCAACTGCGATGACTTTTTTGTTGCCATTATTGACCGCGACAACGGAAGGCTCGCGGAGGACTATTCCCTTGCCCTTCACATAGACGAGCACAACTGCTGTTCCGAGGTCTATTCCAATATCTCTGTTGAACATACTATCCTCTCCTTGCTAAAATTGATTTCTGCTTTAATTTCAAAATTAACCGAGGCTCAGTCCACCGTCAATGGTGATAACTTGCCCCTGTATGTAGTTTGAAGCGTCACTTGCCAGGAAGGAAACGAGGTTTGCAATGTCCTCTGGCTTTCCAGCCCTGCCGTTTGGAATACGCTTCAGATTTTCTTCCTTTAATTTTTCTGGTATTGCGACTGTCATGTCCGTTTCTATGAAGCCAGGGCAGATGACATTTGCCGTTATGCCACGGCTTGCCACTTCCTTTGCCAAGGAGCGAATGTAGCCCACGATGCCTGCCTTTGACGCTGCGTAGTTTGCCTGTCCTGCATTGCCGAGCAAACCGACGATGGAAGAAATTGCAATCACGCGACCGAATTTTGCCTTTATCATGCTCCGAAGCAGTGAGTGTGTGAGGTAGAAAAGAGACGACAAGTTTGTCTCTATCACTTCGTGCCAAGCTTCTTCCTTCATCCTCATGACAAGTGTGTCGCGAGCAATGCCAGCGTTTGCCACGAGGACATCAACTGTGCCGAGCTCCTCTTCAATGAGCTCTGCCAACTTTCGCACCTGCTCTGCACTTGACACATCACATTGATATGCACGGGTGGCAAAGCCTTTTGAGCCGAGCTCCGCTACAAGTTCCTCTGCCTTGTCTTTATTCTTTGCAAAGTTGAAGGCGACAAGATAGCCGTCAGAAGCGAGACGCTCTACAATTGCTCGCCCGATGCCCCTCGTGCCACCTGTAACAAGGGCGATTTTCTTTCCGTCTTTTGTCATGGTTAGCTCCTTATGAGTTGTGCAATTTCTTTTATCTTTTCTGGTGTGGAGCCATAGATTGGGCTCTTGCCAGTGGAAAGTTTCTTCAAAATGCTCGTCAAAATTTTGCCAGGACCAAGCTCGATGTAGCCTTCCACTCCCATTTGCTCCATCTGAAACACGCTCTCAACCCACTGCACTGGTGAAAAAATTTGTTTGCAGAGGGCGGACTTTATTTGCCCAACATCGCTGAGTGGCTTGCCTGTGACATTTGAAATAATGGGACAAGTCGGGGCACTCCAAGCGGCGACACGAGCAAATTCCTTTTCAAGTTCCTGGGCAGCTCCCTCGAGCAAGAGCGAGTGGCAGGGGCAACTGACATTGAGCATCCTCGTGCGTGCTGTATAGTGAGACATTATGTAGTCAACTGCTCTTCCTACTGCCTTCGTGTGGCCGGAAATCACAATTTGTGTCGGGAGATTTATGTTCGCAGGAGCGACGACCTCGCCCTCTGCCACAGTTTCGCAGACGCGGGCGACTTCGTCGAGCGAGAGACCAAGCACTGCTGCCATATTTCCTTCTCCGACTGGCACGGCACTCTGCATCAATTGCCCACGGCGATGAACAAGGCGGACACCGTCAGAAAGTGATACAACGCCACTTGCCACGAGGGCTGTGTATTCGCCAAGGCTGTGCCCTGCCATGCAGAGGGGAGACGGAGCTTGTCCCAATTCCGATGTCAAGGCACGAAAGGCAGCGATGCTCACCGTGAGGACTGCAGGCTGTGTGATTTCTGTCAAGCCTAATTCGTCCGCTGTGCCATTAAAAATTTTATCAGAAAGAGAAAAGCCAAGTGCCTCGTCTGCTTCCTCAAAGGCAAGACGAGCAGAAGGATAATTTTCATAAATTTCTTTGCCCATGCCTGGCGTTTGAGCACCCTGTCCGGGGAAAATTATTGCATATTTCATTTTGCTCCTCCTAATAAGTTACTTCACACAAATTTTGTGTATTGTAACACAACTTGTCAAGTTTTGCTTGAAAATTTGCATTTTGCTCGTATAATGCGTTAATAATTTGAAATGAGGAACGAAAAAATGATAGATTTAATTTCACTTTGGCAAAACGCAAAGGAAAGCGACATTGTTTGCTCACGGAACAACATCACAAAAAGAAATGTGCTGCAAGCGATCACGGAGGGGGCAGATGACTCTGAGAGCATTCAAAAGGCACTCGGCCTTTTTTGTGATGGCTCCTGCGCCACACATAATGCGAGTGCTCGCCCTTGCCACGAAAATATAAAGGCGTTGGTGGAAATCTACGCCACACTCTTTGAACTCATGAAGCACACACACGACAAGGGGTAAATTTTTCACTATGCTTGATATGCAAAATTTTGTGAAGTCAACATGTGGCAAGCGTATATTGGCAGTTGCACCGCCGATTTATGACTTTGCCTATGCAGACCTTTGGTCAAAGCCACTGGGGTTGCTCTATATAATAGAAGGGCTGAAAGGCAAAAACTCTGTTACCTTCATAGATTGCATTTCGCTCGGTGCAGTGGGGGAGAAAACCTTCGGCAGGAAAAAGATAAAAAAAGAAGAGGTGCAAAAGCCACCTCAATATGAAGCACCGGGCATAAGGCGTCGCTTCAACCGCTTCGGCATAAGTAAGGCTGAATTTCTCGGGCTTCTCTCAAAAGTGGAAACGCCAGATTATATCTTGGTCACTAGCACAATGACTTATCAATATCTTGGAGTGGCAGAGGTGATAAAGATTTTGCGGAGCACATTTCCTGCGAGCAAAATTATTCTTGGCGGAGTCTATGCGAGCCTTTGCAGAGAGCATGCCAAGTCGCTCGGGTCAGACGAATTGTCCGAGCATTTTGTGCCGAGTGTCACCTCTCCTGCCATGGAATTTTACAATAATCCATTTGGCACTGGGCAAAAAATTCCATATGGAGTCCTTATGACTTCCTTTGGTTGCCCCTTCAGTTGCCAATATTGTGCTTCAAATATCCTTTGGGGAGCATATCGCCGTCGCAGCGTGGAGAGCGTCTTGCAGGACTTCCACTATCAATATAGTCTCGGGGCAAGGGACTTTGCATTTTATGACGATGCACTCCTTTTGCAAAAGGAAGATTACATCTTGAAAATTTGTCGTGAATTGAAGAAAAATTATGGCGACACATTCAGACTTCACACGCCAAACGGCTTGCATGTCCGCCAAATCACGCAAGAAGTGGCAGAAACATTTGCCTCTTGCAACTTCCGCACACTTCGCCTCTCGCTTGAAAGCACAAATTTTGAAACCCTCTTGGCAAGCAGTGGCAAGGTCGCCTGCAAAGACTATATAAATGCCGTGGGAAACCTCGCTTCTGCTGGCTACGATGCGACCGAGATTGAAACCTACATACTCCTCGGGTTGCCTGGTCAAACTGTGGCAAGCGTGAGGGACACGATAAATTTTGTCTTGGACAACGGTGGCAAGCCGAAGCTCGCCGAATTTTCCCCAATTCCTGGCACGGCGAGTTTCCGCCAGGCTTGCAGGCAAAATCCAGAGCTGATGAGCGAGCCACTCCTCCAAAACAACTCAATCTACACCACATATGTTTCAAAAACCATGACGCCCGAGACCTTGCAAGACTTGAAGGACCTCTGTCGCAATTAAAAGGAGAAAAAGATGAACAAAGAAGAAATAAAAACGCGAATTTTATTTTTGCAAAAAGAACTGGCACGCCACTCGCAACTCTACTACACGAAGGACGCGCCAGAAATCTCTGACTATGAATATGATGCCCTCTTTGCCGAATTGAAGCACTTGGAGGAAGAGCACCCAGAATACAGAACAGACACCTCGCCGACTCAAAGGGTCGGGGGCAAGATCCTCGATGGCTTCCGCAAGGTTACACACGATTTTCCAATGATGAGCCTTGACAACGCATTGAACAAAGGAGCCTTGGCAGAATTTGTCTCAAAGATAAACGAGGAGTTTGGGCAGGAGTGCCAATTCCTCTGCGAACCGAAGATTGATGGGCTCGCCGTCTCCTGCATTTTTCAAGATGGAATTTTCACGAGCGGAGCAACAAGGGGCAATGGAGTCGTGGGAGAAGATGTGACAGAGAATTTGAAAACGGTGAAGAACCTGCCACTGAAATTGCCGTTTCCCATCGACGGTCGGCTTGAAGTTCGTGGCGAAGCCTGCATCGACAAGGTGGGCTTTGAAAGGTTAAACGCAGTGCGTGAGGAAGAGGGCAAGACTCTCTTTGCAAATCCGCGTAACGCAGCGGCAGGTAGCCTCCGCACGCTAGACACGACAGAAACGGCGAAGAGAAACTTGAAGGTCTTTTTTTACCAAGTTGTGGAGCCAGAAAAGTGGGGCATAAAAACGCAAGAAGAGATGCTAGACTTTATAATGAAGCTCGGGCTTCCCTGCCAAGGCAACCACGCACTCGCGAAAAATTACGCAGAAATCGTCGCCTATCTTGACGATTGGAGCGAGAAGCGACACACCCACCCGATAGACACAGACGGAGTTGTGGTGAAACTGAATGACATTTCCAGCCGTTCGCTCCTCGGTGCCACGAGCCACGCACCACGCTGGGCAATCGCCTTCAAATTTCCGCCAGAGGAGAAATTAACGCAAATCAAGGACATTGAGGTGACAGTTGGTCGCACGGGAGTGCTCACCCCGACGGCAGTCTTTGACCCAGTGAAGCTCGCTGGCACGACAGTCCGACGGGCGTCGCTCCACAATCAAGACGAAATTGACAGGCTCGATGTTGGCATTGGCGACTTCGTCTGGGTAAGGAAGGCGGGCGAAATCATCCCAGAAATTGTGAAGGTGGAGCACGAACAAAGGCCACTCGGCGTGGCAAAATTCAATATTCCAAACCTTTGCCCAGTCTGCGGTGCAGCAGCTGCTAGGAACAATGACGAGGTTGCAATCCGTTGTCAAAATAGTTCTTGCCCAGCGCAGTTGAAGCAGAAACTCTCTTACTTCGCCTCTCGTGACGCCATGAACATCACAGGGCTTGGGGAGAAACTTTTGTCGCAGTTGATAGACAAGGGAATCTTGAAAAACGCCGCGGACATTTACAAAACGGACGAAAAAATATTTTCCCTTATGGACAAGATGGGGGAGAAATCCGCCTCAAAGCTCGCCACCGCGATTGAAAAGTCAAAATCTCGCCCACTTTCTGCCCTCGTTAACGCCCTAGGCATTTCCAACGTGGGGCAAAAGACAGCAGAGGACCTTGCTCGCCACTTTGGCACTCTCGACAAACTCGCAGAGGTGGCACTGAACGACACAGAATCCTTGTCTGAAATTGAGGGCATCGGGGAAATCCTTGCTGCCTCAATCAAAACCTGGTTCAGCCAAGAGCAAAATAAAAATTTGGTGGAGGAATTGAGAAAAGAGGGCTTGAACTTTGGCAGGGAGGAGGACGCAAAAAAAGAAACCCCGAAAACGGAGTTCACTAGCAAAAAGTTTGTCCTGACAGGAGAACTTGAAAGTTTCACACGAAAACAGGCGGAGGAAGTGATAAAGAGCATGGGAGGTGTCACGAGTGGCTCTGTCAGCAAAAAGACAGATTTTGTCTTGGTTGGCACTGCCCCTGGGAGCAAACTTGCAAAGGCGCGTGAACTCGGTTTGAAGATAATAACAGAGGAAGACTTCAAAGAAATGGCGAAGCCCTTCCTATAGACAAAAAGAGAGCAGAATTTCTGCTCTCTTTTTGTCTAGTTTTTCCAAGTCATGATGTCAACTGTTTCCATGCGGATGTTCTTGAAGCAAGCGATACTGATTGGCAAGCCACCCGCAATGCGGAACATATCAGTTTCCATTTTTTTGTATGCCGCGTGTTTTTCTGTAATTGGTTCATGTCGTAAAATTTCTGTGAAGATTGGCAGGATTTCCTTATAAAGGTGTGGCGCAGGAACGAAGGTGGGACCGTCCTGTGTCAAGGTGATCGTGTAGGGGAAGGTGTAGGCTTCTCTGCCGATGTATTGGCGTGGCACATCTTGGTAGAGGGGGGTTGTCGGCGAGAAGTAGAGGAAATATTTCTCTGGCAAATTGAGCTTCATTGGCAAGGCATGCCAGCGTGAAGGTACAATCGGAGTCTTGCAGATGTAAATTTTTGAACTTTCCGTAAGGGCTGCAATCCAAAGGGTGATGCCGATCCCCTCTTGGTTTGTGAAGTCCAACCTCCAAAGCATATCCATCTTGCCGTCTGTGTCCGCCTTCATGTATTTTATTTCTTCTGAGGCGAGGTTCAAGTCGTCTGTGTCCTCAATGTGGCACACACCGCCAGGTGTTTTTATCCAAGTTGTGCCAAGCGAATCTTGCTTTTTGTCAAACACGATACTAATTGGAAAGTTTGGGGCTTCAAGCGATTTGACACCTGTGCTATCCAAGGCACGCTCTGGGATGTCCGCAAAGCGAATGATGAGGAGCCCTGCCAAGAGCACTAGTGGCATGAGGCACCGTGCCAAGGGAGCAACAACAAATTTTTTTAATTTTTGTGTTTTTTTGACTAGGTTTCGTTTCTCTTCCCATGTCTTTTCTGTCTTTGGACTTTGAAAATCTTTGCGAGTTATGCGTTTCAAAGTTGGGTTTTGCGAAAGTTTTTTGAACTTTTTGCCAATACCTGTCAACTTCAACTTGCCAACCTGCTCTGTTTCTTCTTCGTGAGACAGGCGGTTTTTGGCGCGATTTTGCACCTTGCTTTTATCATATTTATTAATTTTATTTTTTGCCATTTGCAAATCACCTTCTTTTTATCATCTATACCAGGGAAATTTCTCTGCCATTCCGACACGACGAGGAAAGGTGTTTGTCATGTTGTGTGCCTTGTGCCAGATGCAGAAATAACGCTTTTTTTCATCATAGGAATAGGGCAGGAGTTGTGGGCGAGCAAGCCCAAGAGCACTCCACTTGTTGCCCACTGTTTCAATTTCTTCTACCACGCGAGGCCCCTTGAAGGCAATTACTTGCCCTTCACATCGGACAAAGGGAGCGAGATACTCTGCCAAGGTGCCAGTTTCTGTGACTGCCCTTGCTGTCGCAACGGAGAATTTTTCTTTTTTTAACTTGGCGTATTCTTCGGACCTTTGGCAAACGCAGGTGACATTTTTGAGCCCCAAGAGGTAGCAGATTTTTTCCACGGCGGAAATTTTCTTCGCGATGCTGTCAAGCAAGGTGACAGACACATCTGGGCGAGTGATGGCAATGACAATCCCCGGCAAGCCTCCGCCAGTCCCCACATCAATCACGCTGCACCTCTTGGCAAGGAGAGGCACAATGTGACAGGAGTCCACAATGTGATCTTGCCAAAGGGTGTCAAAATCTTTTGCTCCTGTGAGGCGTGCTGTCTCGTTTGCCTGTATCAAGAGTTGCGTGTAGCGAGTGAGGGAGTCTTTATTTTCTTCTATAATTTTTGAAACTTCTGCTTCGTCAATGAAATTCATTTTGTCCCCTGTTACGGTTAAATTGCCCAAAGGCTCATAATAAATCAGGGTAATTTTATAACAAATTCGCCTCATTCGCAATATTTTTAGTTAAATCTCTAAAAAATTATGGTAGAATAACCATAAATTTGAACAGACGACAGCAAACACTGTTTGAAAATTGCAGTTGTTTGTCGTGAGGAGGAGCAAAATGCAAGAAATTTTGAGTGTCGCTCATGGAAAAAAATATAAAATTGGCAAGTTGCCAGTAGTGGTGTTGGACGGCTCATGGATGGAAATGGGATGTGCCTTTGGTGTCCTTATGAAGGAGGAAGTCACAAAGATGTTGGATTTCCTGTCCCTTGACGAGAGCGAAGCTGAGGAGATCAAATGTCGCACGATGATTTCAACTTTTCCGCACAGCACTCGCAAATATTTGGAGGGCATGGCGGAGGGGCTTGGCCTCACACAAAACCAAATTAGCAAGATCGCCTTTTCAAAAAAAACAACACTCTGCGGACTTTCTGCTCCAATTTCCTCAAATGTTGTGGCTTGGAATGACTATACATCCGGCAAACTAATCCTCGGTTCAAACCTTGACTATGGCACGGAGATGGCACCTCTCAATTCTGCCCTCTGCCTCACGGTTTTTTGCCCCGGAGACGGTGGGCTTTCCTTTGCTTCCTTTGGTTACGCTGGGCTTCCCTATGTCACAAATGCTGTCAACGAAAAGGGAATCTGTATGACAATTGCAAACGCAATGCCAAGCGGTGGCAACCTCTTCATAGAAAATAGATTTTTCACCCCGACGGCTCTCATCACAGCCATGGAGGAATGCGAAAACCTCGACGACTTCCGCACATTTCTTTGGACAACAAAGGCGAGTTTCTCCTACCTTGTGACGGTGGCAGACGCCTCCTCTGCTAGGATCTTTGAGTGGTCGAGCTTTGACACAAAGCAACGCACAACTGTGTCACGCCCGGGGCTCTCTGTCATCACAAACCACTTCACAGAAAAATCATGGGGCATGCCACGCCCAGACGATGCCACATACTGGCACACTAGGACAAGAAGGCAAAACCTCTTGAACCTCGCTGCCCACTTCAAGGGAGCAATAAACGAAGAGATCATGAAGGACATCCTCGCCACGCCACTTGAACAACTCGGGGCAATGTCAAACGACACTGTGTATCAGGCGATTGTCGTGCCAAGCGAGATGAAACTTCTCTTCAACATACCAAATTATCAGGACTGGACAGAAATTAACTTGGAAAATTTATTCAAACAAAAGGAGGCTTAATGCCTCTTTTTTGCAATGTGGCAAAGATGAATTTGCGTGACAAAAAAATAAAACTTGAAGTGCTCGGTTGCAGGACAAATTCCTATGAGGGAGATGCCATCTTGTCCGTCTTGGAAGACGAGGGGGCAAGGAGGGGCACGCCGTGGAACATATATATCCTCCTCTCCTGCACCATAACATCTGTGGCGGACAGGAAGTGCAAAAAGCTCCTCCGCCGTGCGCGTCGTGAAAATAAAAGTGGCGTCGTTGTTTGCCTTGGTTGCTTTGCTGAAACCCTTACGCAGGAAGAGGCAAAGGAACTCGGAATAGACATCTTGCTCGGCAACAGGCTGAAACATTTGCTCTTGCCTTGCTTGAAAGATTTTCTTGCTAAGGGCGAGCCGATATTCAAAAAACGCAGCGACCTGCTTCACTGCCCTGATTGGGACAGTCAATTTTTGAAAAAACCTTGCCTTCACACCAGGGCATTTGTCAAGGTGCAGGACGGCTGCAATCACTTTTGCTCCTACTGCACTGTGCCATTTGTTCGTGGGCTTCCCGTCAGCCGAGATATTTCGGATACAGTTGAAGAGGTGAAGAGCCTCATTGCGAACGGTTGCCCTGAAGTGGTGCTGACTGGTGTCCACCTTGGGCTTCACCAAGACCTGCCACTTTTGGTGGAAAGATTAAGCGAACTCGCGGGGCTTGCACGCCTTCGCTTCGGCTCAATAGAACCGCTTTCTGTGACAGGCGAACTCTTGCGAGCGTTGAAAAATTCCCCGATTTTTATGCCCCACCTTCACATCCCCTTGCAGAGTGGCTCGGACAAAACCCTCACCGCCATGAAGCGTGGCTACACATCTGACGAGTTTGCCCGAATTATGCAATCTTGCCGCGAAACTCTTGGGCGAGATTTGCAGATAACGACGGACTTTTTGCTCGGCTTTCCGACGGAAACGGAAGAGGACTTTGAAGTGAGTTTGGCGTTCCTTGAAAGGCAAGAATTTGGGCACACTCATGTTTTTCCCTTTTCGCCAAGAGAAGGGACAGTGGCAGCCGGCTTGACGCCCCTACATCCGAGCGTCATCCGCTCACGGCTAGACAAAGCGATGGAAGTCGCACATAGGCTCGACGCAAGATTCGTCGCAAGGTTTCGTGGCACACAGCAGGAAATCTTGGTGGAAGAGTCAAAGAGCGGAATTGTGACAGGCCACACAAGGAATTTTATTTTAATAAAGGGAAAATCAAACGCCTCTGTCAATGACATTATCACCTTGACAGACTGGCAAATAGCATAAAAGGAGAAAAACTATGGATATTGAATTTTTATTATTTCTTCAAACTTTACGCACAAAGACCTTGCCGTGCCTATCAGACATTGCACTTTTCTTTGACCAATTTTGTTTTGGCGATTTTTTGCCAATTGGGCTTTTCGTCATCGTCTATTGGTGTTGCAACAAAAAGATTGGAGAAAAATTATTTTTATCCTATCTTTTCTCCCTTTTTTTATGTGACCTCATCAAGTGCATCGCCTGTGTCAACCGCCCGTGGATTCGCGACTCGCGAGTGAAGCCACACCCGAAGGAGCTACGCACGGCGACAGGCTACTCAATGCCGAGTGGACATTCAACAGCTGCCACTGCTGCCTATGGTGCATTGGAAAGGGAATACAACAGGACAAACATAATTTTTCACTTCATCTGCCCTGCTATCATCCTTTGTGTGATGCTCGCTCGCATGGTGCTAGGTTACCACACGCCACAGGATGTCTTGGCTGGCTTTGCAACGGGGCTTGTTTCAATATTCGTGTCAAGTGCCATTGTGGAGCGTTGCATGAAGGACAAGAAAGCGTGGCTTGTGCCTGGTGTATTTCTCCTCATTGCTATTGCTGAAACATATTTTCTTCTAGCCAAATCTTACCCTGTAACACCACTTGTGAACCCAGCCAAGATGCGGCTAGATGCACACGTTTCAACGGCTGCACTCTTTACCTATCTTCTTGCCTCAACATTTGAAAACAGGTTTATAAATTTCACTCCGCCGTCATCCTTCTTGGGCAAGGTTCTTGTCTTTGTTCCTAGCTTCGTTATAGTGTATTGCATCAAGCACTTCGGCGAGATCATTGCCTCACACTACCTTCCACAAATATGGACACATGCCACAGCCTATTGTGCTATGATCGCCTTCATCGTCTTCATCTGGCCGGCTTTCTTCTGCCACTTCACGGGAAAGTGCATCACAATTAACGGCAGACGGACGAGAAAACATTAATTTTTATGCAGGAAAAATCTCTGAATTTCAAAAATAAAATCATTGGCGGAGTGCCTGTCGCAAATCCGCTCTTTGTCGCCCCCATGGCAGGGGTGACATTTCTTTCCTTTCGCCTCTTCCACAGAGAACTCGGGGCTTCCCTTGTCCACACGGAAATGGTTTCCGCCCTTGGGCTCATCTATGGCGGGCAAAAGACGCGGAGTTACCTCCTTGGCTCGCCCTCAGAAGAGCCTTGCGTGCTCCAACTTTTTGGCGACACGGAGGAAAACCTCTCGCGTGGTGCAGAAATTGCCCTTTCCGTGAGGCGATTCCCTGCACTGGAAGTCAATATGGCTTGCCCCATGCCAAAGGTGACGAAAAAGGGGGCTGGTAGTGCCCTCCTCTCTGACATAAAAAAGAGTGGCAGGATAATCGCGAGCTTGAAGAAATTCGGGCTTCCCGTCTGGGCAAAGATTCGCCTTGTGGCACGTGACGCTCCATACGGGACGGAGGACTTTTGCCAAGAGCTCCTTGACAATGGATGCGACTTCATCGCTCTCCACGGCAGGACGAGAGCTCAAAGATACGAAGGTAAGTCGGACAAATCCGCAGTTTGTGCCGTCGCAAAAAGTTTCCCTGGCAAAATCGCAGCGACTGGAGACATTTTCACTCCGAGCGACTCGGAATATTTTTTGCAAAATGGAGCCGAGGCAGTTTTCCTTGCACGAGGGCTCTTGAAAGATGCCTACCTCGTGCCAAAAACTCTTAACCTCTTGGGCTATGATGTGACACCAAATCTTCTCGCCCCGACCTTGCAGGATCAGATTGACCTTCTCATCTCTCTCGGTCGTCGTGTTGTGGCAATTGAAGGGGAAAGGCTTGCCGTCGTCCTTGCCAAACGCCAGGCAGCAGCACTCTTCAAGGGAACACCGGGGGCAGCCACCCTGAGGCAAAAAATCTCTCTTTGCACAAATTGGCAAGACACAGAAGCAACACTTGCCGCAGCAAAATTATAAAGGAAGTGAAGCAGATGCAAGACAAAAGGAACCTCACACTTTTAACAGACCTCTATGAACTCACCATGATGCAGGGCTATTTCAAAAATGCCCACAGGAACAAGACGGCAGTCTTTGATGTCTTTTACCGCAAAAATCCTCTCGACGGTGGCTATGCCATCTTCGCAGGGCTCGAGCAGGTTGTGGACTATGTCAAGAATCTGCACTTTGACGGGGAGGCGATTGAATATCTCAGGAGTCTCAATTTATTTGAGGAAGATTTCCTTTCCTACCTTGCAGATTTCCGTTTCACTGGCACAATTTACTCCGTGCCAGAGGGAAGTGTGATTTTCCCGTCAGAGCCGATTATGAAGATAATTGCCCCGATTATGCAGGCACAGTTGATTGAAACTGCAATCCTTAACATCATAAACCACCAGAGCCTCATTGCGACAAAGGCATCACGCGTGTGTTACGCCGCGGGGGACAAGCCCGTCTTTGAATTTGGGGCTCGCCGTGCCCAGGGGCCAGACGCTTCCATCTATGGAGCGAGGGCAGCTGTGATTGGCGGTTGCTTTGGCACTTCAAATGTCCTTTCTGGTCAGATGTTTGGCATGCCCCTCACAGGCACAAACGCCCACGCTTGGATGATGAGTTTTGACACGGAACTTGAAGCCTTTGAGGAATATGCCAGAATTTACCCGAACGGCTTCACCTTTGTGGCAGACACATACAACACCTTGAAAAGTGGCGTGCCAAATGCGATAAAGGTTTTCCAAAAATATAAGGCAGCAGGCACCTTGCCAAGGGTTTATGGCATCCGCCTTGACTCTGGCGACCTTGCATACCTTTCAAAAAAGGTGCGGAAGATGTTTGACAAGGCAGGCTTCCCGGAAGCACGAATTATCGTGAGCAACGACCTTGACGAATATTTGATTCAGTCACTCAGGGCACAGAGGGCTGAGGTTGATGTCTGGGCTGTCGGCACTCACCTCATCACCTCAAAGGGCTGGGCTTCCTTTGGCGGTGTCTACAAACTCGCTGCCATTGAGAACGACGAGGGCAAATTGATCCCGAAGATTAAATTCTCGGAGAACATAGAGAAGAACACAAACCCCGGAGACAAAAAAATCTTCCGCATCTATGACAAGGAGAGTGGCAAGATAATCGCCGACCTCATTTGCCTAGCGGAAGAAACCTTGGACGAGTCACGCCCCCTGCTCCTCTTTGACCCCATTTCGCCTTGGAAAAAGACGCAACTTGACGGTGGCACATACAAGGTGAGGGAACTCTTGCAGTGCATATTTGACCGTGGCAAGTGTTGCTACACCTCGCCCGATATTGACGAAATAAAGTCTTATTGCAACGAGGAAAAGCAAAGCCTCTGGGACGAAACGATGCGTTTTGCCAACCCAACGCCAGTCTATGTTGACCTGTCGCAAAAACTTTATGATTTGAAGATGAAGTTGCTCCACAAAATTAACTAAATTTTGACACAAAAAACAATAAATTTTCGCATTTTCTACGGGCAATTTTCAAGGTTTTATCCTTGCTATTGCCCGATTTTATTTTTCTTGTGTGTAAAAAAGATTTTACAGCAAAAAAACAATGAAACCTTAAAGATTTTTGAGATAAAGTCCTTATAATGGTGTAAATTTGAAATTCACAAGACTAGTTTTTTCTTTATACTTTGCACACTTCTATTGGTATTGCTTCAACTGCCTGTGCTATTTCATCTCTGTATTGCTCCATTAACAGGTCGCTTACTCCTGTGAATTTCGGCACTGGCAACCCGAGCGATTTGTATTTCGCTTCACTTAGGTTATGTTCTTTTATGAGTTCCACTTTAACGATTGAAGTTACATGTTCTTTTATTAATTTGGCAATTAATTTTCTGTTTTTGGCATCATCTGTATATCCTGCAATCACAGGAACACGGACAACGATTTTCTTTTCCCCACAAAGCAGGTTTAAGTTAGCAAGAAACAAATCTATATTCCCATTTAAAATTTCTCTGCAAGGTTCTTTGTCCAATATCTTGAAGTCAACATAAAAGAAATCTATAAGAGGCAAAACAATTTTGAGATTAGAGGTAGGAACAAAAAGACAGGTTTCCACAGCAGTTGTGATGCCTGATTCTTTAAATCTACCAAGCAAACTCACAATTTCTTTTGCTTGCAATAAAGGTTCTCCGCCAGAAAAAGTGACACCACCATCCTTGTTGTAAAAGTTTTTGTCCTTCATAACCTCGTCAAAAATTTCGTCTTCTGTGTATTCCTTGCCATATAACCCCATTTTGCCTTCCTTTGTGTAGGATTCCGTGTGAGGATTTATGTTTTCTGGATTGGAACACCAAGGGCATTTCAATGTGCACCCCTTCAAAAACACTGTCGTCCTGATGCCAGGCCCATCATGGAGAGAAAATCTCTGAATATTAGTAGCCAATATCATGCTATTTGAACAACCTTTTGCATAGTTTGCCACCTAGCGAAACAATATTGTCAAAGAAAAATTTATCGCGAATAACAAACAGCACAAGGCAATATGAAGCCACTCCACAAGAGGAAAGGGCAATAGTATTCAGGACAGACGGAGCGAAATACCCCCTCACTAACAAAAGCGTGACAGCCATCGCGCCGCCAGCCAAGAGATAGTGCGAGCTTGAGCGGATTATCTCGCGTGCGGATAATTCTTTCCTGACTATATAAATTTGCACAACAGTGACAACAGTTTCTGCGATGACAGAGGCGATGGCAGCACCGTATGATTGGAACAAATTGATCAACCAACAATTAAAAACAAAATTTGTGACCGCTCCACAGATCACTGTTTGAGTCAAGAGGTTTTGTCGCTTTGTGGGGATAAGGTATTGGATGCCTGTGACATTACTGAGCCCAATAGCAATAATCAAAAGTGACAGAAGCCCTATCAGGGGGACAACCTTGTCATAACCGTCACCAAAGAACCAAGGCACGAAGTTGCTTGAAACCAAGGTTAGAGTGACACAGAGAGGAATCCCTATGAACCAAACAAACCTGTAACCTTTATACACATATGATCTAACCTGTTCCATGTCGCCCTTTTCAAAGTAATGCCCAATGCGGGGGATCAACACGGTTCCGAGTGAAGTGACAATCATCAGCACCATCTTTGAGATCTTCATCGCTTGTTCGTAATATCCGTTTTCAAAAGCATTTTTCGTGATTACTCCGATCATGGTTTTGTCCAGAACGGTGTATATCTGAATTGCAATTGTCGGGACAAAGAGCGAGAAAATTGTTTTCAAGTGTCGTAATGGCTTGAGGTCTCGCCAAATCGGCTTGTCCACATATTTTTTGATTTTAATCCAATAGGTGACATGGTTAGCAAAGAGGAAAAATGCTGTGCTAAACAGGTACCAAATCAAGTCAGCCTTTGACTTTACCACAGCAAATATAAAAATAATGTTTAACAATTTGAAGAGAGCATTCCTAAACACTATTTTCCCAAATTCTTCCAATCCTTGGAAGAACCAAGATATGTCTGCTGCGACAGCCAGAAGGTTAAACACAAGCACGAGGTACAATTGCCAGTTTCTTTGAGCAAGCGAAAAGGCAACATAAGCGACTATACAAAAGAGGGAAGCAAACCACTTAACAACGTTTGTTTCCCAAAAAATAACAGATCTTTTCTCACGATCTTCCTGAACATAGGAGATCTCCCTTTGCCCAAATATGGTGAGCCCCAATGTGGCAAAAAGCACAAAATAAGATGAAATGGACTCTATGTAGCTATATGTCCCCACTCCATCTGCTCCAAGCACTCTTGATAGGTATGGAGCAACAATCAAAGGGGTGATCAAGACCAGGATTTGGTATGTGAGGTTATAGATAAAGTTTTTTCTTACACTTTTATCCATTTGTCAACTCAATCTCAGCCAACTTCAAGGCAGCTTCAACGGTGGTGTCCATGTCATAGTATTTGTATTCGCCGAGGCGACCGCCAAAGATCACATTCTCTTCCTTCTCTGCCAATTTCTTATACTCAGCGAACAATGTGCTGTTTTTTTCGTCATTGACAGGGTAATATGGCTCGTCTCCCTGCTTCCACTCTGCACTATATTCACGGCTGATTATCGTCTTTGGCAAATCCGCACCGTCTGAGCCCTTGCCGAACTCAAACCATTTGTGTTCAATAATCCTAGTCCACGGCGTTTCCCTGTCCGTGTAGTTCACGACGGCGTTGCCTTGAAAGTTTGGCGTGTCCAGTGCCTCTGTCTCAAAGCGGACGAGGCGATATTCCAATGCACCTAGGCGGTAGTCAAAATAAGCGTCAATCGCACCAGTGAAGAGAACTTTCTTCGCTAAACTGTTCCATTTTTCTCTGTCTTGCAAGTAGTCCTCTCCGAGCCTGACTTCTATTCCGTCCAAAATGTTCTCCACCATTTTTGTATATCCGCCGATTGGAATTCCTTGGTAGAGTGCGTTGTAATAGTTGTTGTCAAAGGTCAAGCGGACTGGGAGGCGCTTTATGATAAAGGCAGGAAGTTCACGGCAATCACGCCCCCATTGCTTCTCTGTGTAGCCCTTTATCAATTTCTCGTAGATGTCTCGTCCGACGAGGGAAATGGCCTGCTCTTCCAGATTCTTTGGCTCGCCCTTGACCTCTTGCCTTTGCTCTTCAATCTTCGCCAAGGCTTCTTGTGGAGTGACAACGCCCCACATCTTGTTGAAGGTGTACATATTGAAGGGCAGGGAGAAAAGCTCCCCGTGGAAATTTGCCACAGGTGAATTTGTGTAGCGGTTGAAGGTTGCGAATTGGTTCACATATTTCCAAACTTCGTGATTGTTTGTGTGGAAGATGTGGGCTCCGTACTTGTGGACATTGATGCCCTCGATGTTCTCGGTGTAGATATTGCCACCGATGTGCTGCCTCTTGTCTATCACAAGGACTTTCAAGCCCTTGAGCCTTGCTTCACGAGCAAAAACAGAGCCGAAAAGCCCTGCTCCAACAACTAAAATGTCATACAACATTCCCCACCTCCAACAAATTCAGGATGAACTAATCAGGATTCTTAATGAAAGCTCTTTTTACAACCTTTACATTAAAACGGTTTGCGTTTTTGCGAACAAACACAGATGTTAAGAGTTCCGCCATATAGCCAGCGACCCTTGCGTAGCGTGCATCATTCACAATGTCATCAGTTTGTAATTTTTCTTTTGTTCGTGATATATGTTCATCTACCAAACTGAATATGAAGTCGCAATACTCATCAAATATAGGCATCTTAATTATAGCCATGTTGCCAAGGTAAAGGCAATTACCACGGAGTTGTTTACACAATGTGTCGTAGTAATCAGGTGCTATGTCTTTCACTATGTCAAGCAAATCATCCAAATGCTCTTTTGTCACTGTAGTTGGAGAATAAACAGTCAGGGTATTATATAAATCAGCACCAAAAACAACAGCTTCCTCTGTAATAAGTATGTCAGAATTTTTAATTAACTCCATTAACCGTGGTTCAATCCCCAGGTCTGTAAAATCTTTGAGTTTTTTCAATCGTAACCCATAAAGAGAAGACAGAGAAGCCCAAGTTGGAGTTTTTCTGCCAATAATTTTTCTTATTATTTGCTTTAATCTAGGAAGGACAAAGAGCTTTCTCGTGCCTTTTCTTACCTCAATATCTGTGAAGTATCTCCTGTAATGGCAAAGACCAACATACTCCAAATTTGGATAGATCTTTCGGATGTTTTTCCAAGCCCAATAGACTGCGGTCATCTCACAATAGATGGGGTTCAGCTTGCTGATGTTCGGGCAGTCTTCCCCTAGGCACTTATTGTCATGCTCCATATCTAGGCTAAATTTCGCCAATTCACTGCCAACTTGAATCGGCAAATACAACTCATGGTCTGGCACCGATGTGTCCTTGTGACAACAGACAAGTAATTTAATTTTGTCATTTTCCATATTATTTGCCCCTTTGAAGTCTTAATTTAGTGAAAATTCTTTATTTTTTGCCCTCACGAGTCACCTTGCTGTTCCACAGTAAAAGGAGCGAAAGTGCAATAGGACCAACAAAAAATTGGTCATACAAAAAACAAACCAAGTATAAGAATATTGAAATGGATAAAAACAATGCATTTTTATCCATTAAGAGGATTTTCCTATTAGGGAAACAATAATACGCACAATATGCGAAGGGCAAAAGGAACAAAATTAAAGCGAAAATTCCTCCATACATCGTTTGCTGAAGATATACGCAAAAAGTTGGAAATTGCACAATAGGAACCCCATCAGGTGCATAAAACCCACTTTCCCAAGTATTTTTGATTTCGTAATTGTCTCTTGCCCAATCAGGAATGCGATCTAATTTATAATATGTTTCTAGCATTGCTCCAACACCAAAGAGTGGATACTCTTTCAGTATAGAGAAGCCAGCATAATAATCCGCACCACGTGCAATGTTTGATCTTGCTTTCTCATCAGTTATGTTAAATAAATTGTTATTCATATATTCTGATACATAGGGGTGAGAGAAGCAAAAATTTTCCCTTAATTCCAATTGGTCGTTTGGTATGCGGTTCCTCAAGACTATACCAACAACACCAAATGTGATAAGGACAGTCACAAGGCAAACAGCAAGAATAGACCTGGCGTATTTCCAATTGCGGATAAAAAAGAGTGAAACTAGCAATATGATGTGCAGTAACCACCACACCAAATTAACTCCTCGTGACTTTGTGGCAAGTGCTATTATCGCAAAAAACACCCAAAAAAATAAAAAAGAAATTCTCTTCGTTACTTTTGTGGATTTTATGTATGAAAGCAAAACAAGAGTGACAGGAATAGCTATTGCAGCTGAAAAATAACTAGGCTCTAAAAACAAACTTCTCAACTGCCAATTTCCATATATCAGGATTGGTGGCCACCAAAAATCTCCAATGGGTAATTTGTAAATCCACGAGTTCACTGCCAAGAGGTAACTTTTGCCCCACTCGGCATCAAACCAATAGTAGGAAAGTTCAAAGAAACTGTGAAGTGCCATCGCAATGCAGAGGATCCAAGCAGCCTTTGTAGCATCTGCCAAGGCTGTGTCAAAATCGTCCTTATAAACATGGCAGATGTAACAAATCATGAGTGGCAGATGTAAGGATTGATAGATTATTGTCTGCACCCCTCTCGCAAACTGCCAAGCCTTCACAAGAAAAAGTTCGTCAAATGTCTGCAAAATCCAAGGAAAAACAGTAGTAAGCTTCCTGATCCATTGCGACGAGTTTGTTGCCACAGTCATGGTTTCATTATATTCATAGAACACAAGCCCATGCATAAGACAAAGGACATACCAAGCGAAGAAAACGAGCAAATACCACTTCACCTTTCTTGGCACTTCAAGTCCAAATTTGAAATATTCATAGACGAGAGTCCCCATGGCAATGAGATAGAAATACACTGGCCAAGATTTTCCAAGAAGTGGAACGGACAACTTATTGGAAACATAAATAAATGGCATAGTTACAATGTATCCCATAAAAATGAACCTTTGAAATTTTCTTAATTTATCTAGTGTCATGACAAAAACTCCCCTTCAAAAATGGCTACTTGCGTATTTAAATAACCTATCTGTTACAAAAATGCTTGACTAGAACATTTCTGATAATTATGTTTAGAAAACGTTTTATAATCGTTATGCTCTTATAAAAAAAACTTTTGTTACATACCTTGCAAAAATAGTTAAAGTCTTTTCTGAATATTTTAAATCTCCGCAAATCGGCACGGAATCCATTTATCTGCACACCAGAAAAACTTTGCCTTATTTTCCCTTGAACTATCAGCATTTTATTTTTATTTATTTCAATTAGTTTTTCCATAAACCAATAGTCCACCATATCCAAAAATAAATTTTCGTCATAGCCACCTATTTTTTGAATTAGTGAAATTTTATACATTAAGCCACTGTTTATGCAATAAATATTTTCGTAATAGCCTTGCTCTGTTACAAAATTTGATTTGATGCCTTGTCTTAGCATAATTCTTTTGGTCGGCGACATATACCCTTTTTGGCAACACACAATGCCACTTATAACTTCGGACTTCTTGCCCATTGCTGCTTCAAAAGCATTTTTCAAATATTCCTGCGAAAAATTAGTATCGTCATCTATTAGCATTACCCAACTATCATTTTCCATTTTGGATATTGCTTTGTTGTAAGCCTTTGACAAGCCAAGATTTGCATGGTTACATTCGTAAATTATTTTACCATTATATAATTCTTCATATTCTTTGTTGTTCTCTTGACAAAATTTTTCGCGCGAGTTGTCTTCAACAAATATTTCAATAGGATAAGTTTCTGCTAATTGCAAAATCTGCATCAACGACCTGATGGTGCTTATTTTATTGTTATAGAGTATGCAAACTACATAAATTTTCATTTATAGACTCCTGTTTTTTTCACTAAAGCCAATTTAGTATCAGCAAAAATCTTAAAAAAATATTGCCAATTACATGAGACACAAATAACTCCCTTGAGAACAAAAGTGAAAATTTATATTTTGAGTTCCTGTCGTATTCCGCAATCTTATGTAAAAGTTCAAAATTTGGAGATTGTAGTTCCATTTTGTATATAGTAACAAGCACTTTTGCACAGTTACTGTACATTTTCTTGTTCTGCCAACGGCGAATCAGGCTTGTTTTTATGCTGTGTGGATCTGATCCAATATTATTATTTTTATGTTGTCGGTATAAAATATGTGGCATTGAGTCATAAATCACATTTCCTCCCAATGCAACCACAATTCTGAACAGAACCCAATCATGTATATCAACAGAATCCATGTTAAACCTACGCAGTGCTTTTATCGCCATAAGATTAAACACACAAGTGCACCCGGGGGCAATATTTTCCATCATTGCGTGACCAAGCGTGATTCTTCCGTAGGCATGGTTGTTTTGTGTTTTTAGTGGCTTGAGCTTTTCATCTGTGGCAATAAAGCTTGAACAATACATTGCAGGTTTTGTGTCATTATTAAGCACTTCCAGCCTTTGAACAGCTGAAACTAATTTGTCTGGCATCCAATAATCATCTTGATCTGCAAATGCGTAATATTCGCTTTCGGTTGCATTTTGGCATAAATCAAAAAAACTTCTCCCTGGACCTAAATTTTTACCCGAGTACCATGTAAGCAACCCTTTGTCCTTGTATTCGTCAAGTATAACGTGGGTAGTATCCGTTGAACCATCATCACGAACCAAAATTTCAAGAGACACATCTTTTTGAGCAAGTATGCTATCAAGCTGCTCATGCAAAAAATTTTCTCCGTTATATGTTGACATCAAAACAAGAACTTTTGGCATAAAAATTACCATCCTTTTTTAACTGCTTTTAGTGGCTAATTCATGATTTCAGAAAGCCTTTTATAAAAAGCCTGTGCTGAAAAAAGTGCATCGTAAACCGATTTAACATTACTCCGATAATTTGCGTTTATGTCTTGTGCAAAAATATTATTATGAGCATCAAAATTTACTCCGATATGTTCTTTCTCCACAAGTTCCCAAGTATCACCCTTGATGTTATTAATAATTGGCAAGCCACCAGCAAAATAGTCTGTGCTTTTAATAGTAAGTCCCACAAAGACGATAGGTTTCATGGTATTAAGTCCAAAATCACATTTATCAAAGATGCGTTGCTTTTGTTCAGCATCAAAAATTTTGCCGTGATATACAACCTCAGCACCTGTTTTTCGAGTTTCTATTAGCAGGGTGTCTTTGTTTTCGCCATCGCCTATTACATGCAAAATCGGTGTTTTGGTTCGTGCAGGTAACGCTTTCAATATTTGACAGATACATTGTATATCGATTATATTGTTTATGGAACCTAAATAGCACAAGGACCATCTGTCATTTTGTATACTTGGATTTGATAAAGTATATTTTCCTTCATTTGCCATATACAAAGTCTGCAATTTTGAAGCATCAACATAATTTTTCAATATTGTCTGGTATAAGTTGCACTCTGTAACAACTATATCTGCAATATTAATATATTTATTACGCAATGCTTTCCACCACAAAAACGGTATAAAATTCTTAAACTTGGTAATTGGCATCGTTTCTGGCCACATATCTATTACATCAAAAACTAGCTTTCTACTCGGATTCATTCGTTTGTATTCTGACATTACTTTTGTCATTATGTTAGGCGGCACTAACACCCAAAGCAATTCAGGCTTCATTTTTTCAATTATTTTTTTTGATGCCTTGGCAAAACAATAATGCGAATATATTCTTGTTATTGAAATATTTTTCTTATAAGCTATTGTGGAAATTGATATTACACCTTTTCCCTCTTGTTC
>R07__coassemble_118_pt1 | contig 34732 bp, 30 predicted proteins | sample R07__metabat2_high_PE_033 | metagenome-assembled genome bin R07 | reverse complement strand
AGCAGACCTATGACGACGACGAAGCAAGATTCAAGGAAGCACGCTCCGCCCTCGCTTCCGCGAAGGAAAATGTCAGCCTCACTGTCGCTACCCTAGCTTCCGCACAGGCAAACGCAGAGGCAGCCAAGGCACACGTCGCAGTCCTCGCCTCAGAGTTGCTGGAAGAAACTCTCTATGCCCCAAGGAGTGGCAGGATTCAATATAGAGTTGCAAGAGAAGGAGAAGTTGTCGATGCTGGTGGCAGAGTCTTTTCCATGTGGGATATGGACGATGTCTATATGACATTTTATGTTTCGGAGTTCGCCGCTGGTCGCATGAAAATTGGCACAGAGGCGCTCCTCGTTATGGACTCTGACCGTGACCACCCAATCCCTGCGACTGTTTCCTATGTTGCAACAGTTGCACAGTTCACACCAAAAACAGTTGAAACAAAAGACGAAAGATCAAAACTCATGTTCCGCATAAAGGCGAAAGTTGACCCAAGCATCATTGCAAATAATCCAGAATTGAAGGCAGGAGTCCCAGGTGTTGCGTGGGTCAAGTTTGACGCAGACAAGCCTTGGCCTAAGTTCTTGAAGGCAGAAAACGCAAAGCATTAAAGGCTTTTAACCAATGGCTGAGAAAAATAATGCTCTAATAAAATTAGAGCACATTTCTCTTTCCTATGGGAAGGTTCTGGCACTGAATGATGTGTCTATTGAATTTCCTGCGGGAAAGACTGTCTGCCTCATAGGGCCAGACGGTGTGGGAAAGTCCACTCTCCTCTCCCTCATCACTGGGGCTCACGCGCTCCAAGATGGCACCCTTACGGTAATGGGAGGGGACATGAGGAGCAAGTCCCACCGTGACAAAATATGCCCAAATATTGCCTATATGCCACAAGGGCTCGGGAAAAACCTCTACTTCACCTTGACAGTGGAAGAAAATATGAGGTTCTTCGCTGGGCTTTTTGGCTATACATATGAAGAGACAACAGAAAAGATAAACCTCTTAACAAAGAGCACAGGACTATACAAATTTTTGAAAAGACCTGCTGGCAAACTCTCCGGCGGTATGAAGCAAAAGCTCGGGCTCTGTTGCTCCCTCATCCGCGATCCAGACATCCTTGTGCTAGACGAGCCAACCACAGGAGTTGACCCACTCGCCAGAAGACAATTTTGGGATCTGATTGACAACATTCGTGTGAAGTTGCCCAACATGACTGTCATCGTTGCCACTGCATATATGGACGAGGCATCTCGTTTTGAGTGGATTGTCGCAATGAACGATGGCAAGATCTTGGCAACAGGCACACACGACGAAATATTAAAACAAACTGGTTGCGACAACCTTGACTCCGCCTTCATCCAGCTCTTGCCAGAAGAAGCAAGGGCAGGGCACAAGGAAATTGTCGTCCCCCCGATGGACACCCACGCAAACGAGGTAGCAATTGAGGCACATAACCTCACAAAGAGATTCGGTGACTTCACTGCTGTTGACCATGTCAACTTCACGATTCCGCGGGGAGAAATCTTCGGCTTCCTTGGCTCAAACGGCTGTGGGAAGTCCACCACAATGAGGATGCTCACGGGGCTACTTTCAGCAACCGAGGGAGAGTCACGCATCTTTGGCAAGATCCTCGACCCGAAGGACATGGCATCTCGCCTTGAGCTTGGCTATATGACACAGAACTTCTCCCTCTACAATGATCTAACAGTCAAAGAAAACCTCATGCTCTGTGCAAGGCTCTATCGCCTCACGCCAAGCGAGGCAGAAAAGAGTGTCACGGCAATTATGGAACGGTTCAGCCTAGACGACTTGGCAGACACCATGACATCTGGCTTGCCAATGGGAATCAAGCAAAGGCTTTCCCTCGCTGCTGCCGTCGTCCATAGCCCGAAGATTTTAATCCTTGACGAGCCAACAAGTGGTGTTGACCCGATAATGAGAGACTCCTTTTGGGAACTCATCATTGACCTTTCTCGCAGGGACAAGACAACGATATTTGTCACAACCCACTTCATGAACGAAGCTGAGCGTTGTGACAGGATTTCCCTCATGCACGCGGGAAAATCCCTCATCTGCGACACACCAAAGGAAATTGTGAAGAAGATGGGCACAGCAACCCTCGAGGATGCCTTCATTAAGTGCATCCAGGATGCCGACCCAGACTCAAACAAGGAAGAAGAATTCAAATACGAAACAGGAAAGACCAAAGAGAAAAAGAAATCTTGGCTTGACAGATTCAGCTTCTTTAAGTGGTTCAACCTCCGCAGGTTGCTCGCCTGTGTGTTAAAGGAAACCTTGGAGATCTCTCGAGACCCAATACGCCTCACTCTCGCAGTCTTCGGCTCTCTCATCCTAATGATAGTCATCTCCTATGGTATGTCCCTTGATGTGGACAATATGAATGTTACGGTGCTAGACTGGGACAATTCGCACTTGTCCCGCGACTATATCATGAACCTGGCAGGCTCACGCTACTTCATCATGCAACCACAAATACATAATTACGAGGAAATGGAAGAACGATTGGAGTCAGGTGAGACTGCAGTTGTCGTTGAAATTCCTGCGGAATTTGCTTCCAAGGTAGAGCGAACCGCCTCTGAAATTGCTGCCCCACCAGAGATAGCCATTTGGCTCGACGGTGCAATGCCTTCTCGTGCTTCCACAATAGAAGGCTATGTTACTGCTATGAATCAATTGTGGGTGGAGCACCTGCGTGACAGCAAGGCTATGTTCAAGACAGGGCAAACCCCAGACATCCGCATCCGATACAGATACAATCAATCTATCGAGAGCCTTGATGCCTTTGGTCCAGCCGTAATGCCCTTGCTCCTCCTCATGATACCGGCAATCCTTTCCGCCCTCTCAATCGTGCGTGAAAAGGAAATGGGCTCTATCACAAACCTATATGTCACGCCGATGAGTCGCCTTGAATTTGTCATAGGCAAGCAAATTCCATATGTTGTGCTCTCATTTTTGAGTTCCATAGCACTAATCCTCACAATAATTCATCTCTTCGATGTGCCACTCAAAGGCAGTTTCTTTGCCCTCTTCTTGGCACTCATCATCTATTGTTGCACAACAACTGCCATTGGGCTTGTCGTCTCCGCCCTCACGAAGAGCCAAATCGCAGTTATTCTCCTCACCACAATACTGACTCAAATTATTTCCCTCAAATATTGTGGGCTGATCAACCCTGTTAGCTCCCTGCAAGGCTTTGGAAGGGTTATCGGCACAATCTACCCCACAACCTATATGAACCTCATTTCCCGAGGACTTTTCAGCAAGGCCTTGACAATCAAGGAACTCAGTTCCTATTATCTGCGTATGCTCCTTGCACAACCAGTCCTGATAACGCTCGCAGTTTCCCTTTTGCACAAGCAAGAGAAGTAACGGCAAAGGAGAAGAAAATGCAAACACTCATAAATATAATTCAACTAGGCATAAAAGAAACAAAGAGCGTCCTTCGCCAAACGATGTTGCTTGTCCTTATTGTTTATCTCTTCACCTTCAACATTTACAGTGCGGCAACGGAAAGCATCGAAGGCGTGCAGGACGCAAACATCGCCATTGTCAATGAGGACAATTCGCAACTTTCCTACCGCATAACGGACTATCTGACAAAGCCAGTCTTCCAACCTGCAGCGAACATCAGCCTTACGGCAATGGACAAAAAACTCGACGCCGGCGACTACACATTCGTCATGGTCATCCCCTACAACTACGAGAGAGACCTCTTGGGGGGTCGTTCCCCATCGCTTCAACTCAATGTGGATGCGACAAGAATGGGGCAAGCCTTCACCGGCTCCGGCTACGCACAAACGATCACATACAACGCTGTCAATGAATTTTTTAACGAATCCCCTGCAACAGCAGACAATATTGTGAAGTTGGTCATCAGACGGTGCTTCAACCAAAATCTCATGCAGGGGTGGTATGATGCTGTCATGGAAATTGTGAACGACATCACCCTCTTGGCTGTCATCCTCTGTGGCTCTGCCATAATTGGCGAAAGGGAAAAGGGCACAATGGAGCACCTGCTCGTTATGCCAATTACTTCCTTTGAGATTATGGCTTCAAAAATTTGGTCAATGGCAGTCATCGTCTTTTTTGCATCACTTTTTTCCATAACCATAATCATTTCTAGCGTGCTAGGCATCCCGATAAATGGCTCTTTGGGGCTTTTCATGTTCGGTGTTGTAATTCACCTCATCGCCTCCACATCAATCGGGATCTTCCTCGCCACAATAGCAAAGGACATGCCACAATTCGGAATCTTGATGATCCTAGTGATTGTTCCGCTACTCACCCTCTCCGGTGCCAGTTCACCAATAGAAAGCATGCCAAAATTCATCCAGCACCTTTCCATCTGCTTCCCTACAACGCAATTTGTCTTGGCATCCCAAGCAATCATATTCCGAGGGGCTGGGCTAAATGTCGTGTGGAAATACTTTCTGGCACTGGCTGGGCTTTCCGCCGTCCTCCTGTGCTATGTGCTTGTTAGATTCAGAAAATCTATTGCAGAAGGCTAAACAGGATTTTTGCCGTCGCAATAATATAGGAGATAATTATGAAAAAATTAAAGATTATTACAATAGCTATCGCCTTGGCACTTTCCTGTCTTGGCACAGCAACCGCTTCTCCAATGTCGCTTGAAGAATGCCTCTCGCACGCCCTTGCCAAAAACCCAGAGCTAGCTGAGGCACAGGCAAATGTGGAGTCTAGCGAGGCACAAAAAACTCTTTCTGTCGTAGCACGCCGTTTCAAACTTGACGGATTTGCCTCACTCGCCTACACAAACGGAATAAACACAACCTCCCTTTCTGCACAGGTGAATAACGAGCAACTGGCTTCACGCTTTGGCATCACGGCACAGCAACTCCTCTTTGACGCGGGAAAATCTCACCTTCAACTTTCCACAGCAGAGAAAAATGCCTTGGCTGCCAAGGAGCATTTCGACGAAGTGAAAAATCAAATCATCGCCCGCGTGAGCGACGCCTACTACAATTTGAACAAGGCAACAAGGCAAAAGTCAGTGGCGCAAACTCGCTATGACAACTACAAAGACAGGCTCGACCTTGCACAAAATTTCTACCGTGTCGGTTCAAAGCCAAAGATAGAAGTTACAAAGGCTGAGGCAGACCTTGCCAAGGCAAAGCTCGGGGTTGTGTCAAGCACAACTGGTGAAAAGAAGTGCCAAGTTGCTCTTGCTGTTGCAATCGGCGAGCCAACACTCGATGTCTCTGCCTCGCAAGACGCATTGGAATTGCCAAACGAAAAGACTGACAGGGCAACCGCCATTGACCACGCCATGAAAAACCGCCAGGAAATAAAATCACAGGAGCTGAAACTCGCAAGTGCAGCAGCCAACCTTGAATACAAAAAGAAGGGACAGGCACCGGAACTCTACCTCACAGGAGGACTGGACAGGAGTGGCGAAGTCTATGCAGAAAAGGGCGACTTTGTTGAAAGTGCAAGTGGCTGGAGAGTTGGAGCAACCTTGAATGTCCCAATCCTTGACGGTGGCAAGACAAGGGGCGAAATTAGCTTGGCGCGTGCACAGTTGGAAGCTGAAAAAGCAACCCTTGAGAAATTGAAAAACGAAGTGGCACAAGAAGTTCTCACCGCCTGCCTCGCATTGGAGGAGGCAGAAGAGTCCATTGTATCTGCCCGTGAGCAGGAACGCTACGCAACGGAGACCCACCAGATCGCTCGCATCCGCTACAAAGCAGGAGCAGGCGACAATTTGGAGATTTCAGATGCCATCGAGGGGCTTTCCGAAGCACAAAACAATGTGATCAACTCCCTCTATAATTGCAAATCCGCCTCTGTCACCTTGAAGAAGGCAATGGGCGAGTATAAATAGCCACCCCACTTGACAAAATTGCAAAATTATAGATAATACTCATTTGTGAAAGCAATTTTTGTATTTGTAATATGATAAATTGCCCAACCTTTGAAGGGGGGGAATGTAATGTCCACTATAACAAAACGCGAAAACGAGTCAATTGAAGACGCCCTCAAGCGTTTCAAGAGAGAAGTCCGCAAGGTCGGCACACTCCGTGAAGCAAAAAAACACGAAGTCTACGAGAAGCCTAGCGAAATCAAGAAACGCAAAAAGGCAGAGTTGGCTCGCAACAAGGGCAGAAGGAAGGCATACTAATGACTGCCCTTGCAACTCGCATTGCTGGTGACCTAGTCGCAGCAATGAAGTCAAAAGACGAGCTTAGCCTTTCCGTGTTGCGAATGTTAAAGTCCTCTATGCAACTCGTCATAGCAGAACACAGCAAAGACTATGAGCTCACGGAAGACGAAATTTTAACCCTCGTCCGCAGGCTGATCAAGCAAAGAAAAGAAGCTGCCGAGATGTATGTCAAGGGCAATGCCTCAGACAGGGCGGAGAGAGAGCTTGCAGAAGCAAAGGTGCTAGAAGCATACCTTCCAGCACAACTCTCGCTTGAAAAGATTGAAGAGATAGTAGCGGCTACGGCTGCGGAACTCGGAGTTACTTCACAAAAGGACATGGGACGCCTGATGGGGCGTGTCATGGCGAGTGTGAAGGGGCAAGCCGACGGTGCTGTCGTTCGCAGTGCTGTTACTTCATATCTTTCAAAATTGTAAAAAGAAACAGGAGATCAAATTTAATTTTGGTCTCCTGTTTTTTGTTGCAAAATTGCAGTCTCTTTTGGCACAACGAAAATTAAAATGCAGTGATACCAAGGGTAAAAGCCCTCAAAAAAGCGAAAAAATGAAAAATTTGCTTGCACTCGGGATCACTTTAACAATAATGTGATACAATAACAAAAACTGTAAAATTGAGGTCAAACGATGAAAAAAATAGCAAACAATCTTGTGGTAGCACTGTTATTGCTTATTTTCCCCTGCACGGCGTGGGCAGCAAGGTCATACTCTGTGACGAGCGAATGTGAGTATGTCAAGGCAACTTGCCAAGGGAACACAACCTACATTGAAATAGACAAGGACATGTTAAAAAAATTAATGCCAAGCCTTGCCCCTTGCATAAAAAAAACCAACGGCAAATACAAAATCCGTGGCGACAAAAGCTACAAGACCCTCACTGTTGGCATTATGGGGCAGGATGTGTTTCCCTTCATCGTCTTGCTCCGTGCGGACGGAGTGATTGAATTTGTTGATGTGAACACGTGCCTGCAAAGGGGCAAATTCAATGTAACTGCACGCACGGCAAAATTCAAGGATGTAATCGCCTTTGAAAACGCCCTTTGCCACGATGGCGAAACCGGCTATAACACAATCTTGGCAATACGCAAAAACGGTGCAAGAACTGACCTTGAAGGAACACAATATTCAAAATAAATTTTTACCGCATATAAAAAGCAGACTCGAGCCACATGCCCGAGCCTGCTTTTCAATTTTGACTTCGGAATTATATTTTTGTGAACCTTGAAAATTTCATTAAGAAGCTAACAGCCACTATTTATTTCTTCAGTGCCTTTGAAATTGGTGGCACGATTTGCTTTTTGCGAGAGACAACGCCCTTCAAGAAAATGTGGTTATCCTTCAAGTCCTGGTTGAAGGCTTTTTTTGTGATTTCGTTTGCCATGTCTCCCAAGACAAAGAGCTCCGTGTCGCCTTGCAAAATGTCTGTCACCATGACAGCGAAGAAGTTCACCTTGTCTTCTGCGATTATTTTTTTCATCTCTGCTTCAAAAGCCTTCTGCTTTGCCAAGAAAGGCTTCACGGTCGTGACATTGACAGCAGAAACCCTGTATTTGACACCGTCAACTTCATAGAGTTTTGAATCTTCGAGGAGCACATCTCTTTCCGTCTTGCCCTCAATTGTGGCAGCGGAGCTAAGGAGCTCAAAGCCGTATTTTTTCAGGTCAAGCCCGAGCATCTTTGCAAGGCTCTCTGCTGCAAGTTTGTCGCTTTCGGTTGTGGTTGGGGAGGTGAGGCAAAGGGTGTCAGAGATGATTGCACTGAGCAGGAAAGCGTTTACTTCCTTGTTGTCGAGCAAATTTTCATCTTTCAACATATTGTAGAGGGCTGTTGCAGCAGCACCAATTGGGTAGGCGTGGATTTCAAATGGATTTGCGTAATTGAAGCCATTGAGACCGTGGTGGTCAATGATGAGCTTCAAGTCTGCGTTCTCTATGTTTGGAGCACTTTGCTTGAACTCGTTGTGGTCAACCAATACGACCTGCTCCTTGTCTTCAACACGGTCTATTTTCTTAATGTCTGGGTTCAAGTTGAAATATTTGAAGACAAACTTTGTCTCGCTGTTGTAGTCGTCCAAACGGCAAGCGGTAGCTTCGATTCCACGGCTCTTCAAGAGGTATGTCGTGGCGAGGGTGCAGGCAACTGAATCAAGGTCCTGGTGGCGGTGGCCAAAAACCTTCGGGTTCTTGAGCCCCAAGCCCCAAACAGTAGGCGTGGCAAGGCTCGCTGTGACAGGAACGCTGAGGACGAGAACAAGTGCAATAGCAATGGCGGAAAAACTTCTCAAAAACTTTTTCATAAAAAACCCCTCCTATGGGCAAATTTGATTATTTATGTGATTATAACAAAAAAATTTTTTTTGTGGGCAAAATTTGCAAAAAAAAAGTGAAAATTGGCAAAATAAAATAGAATGGTTTTTGTGCAAGAAAAAAAGTTCTCCAAAATTTTCCCTCTCTTTTTTTTGCCCGAAAAATGCAAAATATATTGATTAAATCAAAAAAAAGAGTAGAATATTTCTTTGAAATAATTGCTTGGAGGTTACGACTATGACCGAAGCAGATAACATAAGAAAAATATATTTAGACAATTCAGCCACGACAAAGCCAGACCCGCGCGTGGTGGAGTCTATGATCCCATATCTTGCGACTTTCTATGGCAACCCAAACTCGCTCCACGCCTGGGGGCAGGAGGCAAAGGCAGCAGTCGCAGAAGCACGTGCACATGTGGCAAGCCTTATCGGCACGAGTGCTTCAAACATCATCTTCACCGGCGGTGGAAGCGAAGCAGACAACCTCGCCATCAAGGGCGTTGCTTGGGCTATGAAAGACAAGGGGCGCCACATCATCACGAGCGCCATAGAGCACCACGCTGTGCTAGACACTGTCCGTTGGCTTGGAAAACAGGGCTATGAATTCACGGTCTTGCCAGTGGACAAGTTTGGCAGGGTGAATCCTGCCGACCTCGAGCAAGCTATTAGGCCAGACACAATCCTTGTTTCCATCATGTTTGCAAATAACGAAATTGGCACGGTGGAGCCGATAAAGGAACTCGCCACTGTTTGCAAGAATCACGGTGTCCTCTTCCATGTTGACGGAGTGCAGGCAGCAGGCCACATAAATATTGACGTGAATGAACTTGGAATTGATATGCTCACCATGGCAGCCCACAAGATGTATGGGCCAAAGGGAATTGGTGCCCTCTATGTCCGTCGTGGCGTGAGGCTCGCACCCCTTGTCCACGGTGGCGGGCAGGAGTTTGGGCTCCGCAGTGGCACGGAAAATGTTGCTTCCATCGTTGGCTTCGGCAGGGCAGCAGAAATCGCAAAGGAACGCCTCGCAAACGGCGAAGACAAAAAACTTGCAACCCTGCGTGACTATTTCATTGAAAAGATGGAAGCCCTTGAGGAAGTTCGCCTCACAGGGGCTAGGGGGGAGGAGCGACTCCCGTTCCACACGAGCTTTGTCGTGAAATACATCGAGGGAGAGGGAATGCTCCTTTTGCTCGATGCCTGTGGCGTTGCTGCATCCAGTGGCAGTGCCTGCACGAGTGGGAGCCTCGAGCCGAGCTATGTCTTGCTCGCCACAGGGCTTGACCACGCGACGGCACACGGTTCCGTCCGCCTCACAATGAGCCACGAAACGACAAAGGAAGACATTGACTATGTCGTGGCACACTTCGAGGAGATAATCGCCAAGCTCCGTGCCATGTCACCATTCTATAAGAAATAATGAATTTGCCATAGAGAACATAAAGCACTAAAAAACAATTCTTTATGACCTCTATGTTCTTTATGGTTCCATTTTAGTTTTAATTCTGGAGGAAAGAATTATGTATAATCCAAAGGTAGTAGATTACTTTATGCACCCGAGAAATGCGGGCAAGCTCGAGGACGCAAACGCCATTGGCGAGGTGGGAAACCCTGTCTGTGGCGATGTGATGAAGATATACCTCAAGGTCAACAACGAAACAGAAGTGATCGAGGACATCAAGTTTGAGACATTTGGCTGTGCTGCGGCAATTGCCACAAGCTCAATGGTCACAGAATTGGCAAAGGGGCAGACGATCAAAGAAGCCTTGAAGATCAGCAACAAGGATGTGGCAGACGCCCTAGGTGGCCTCCCCCCGATCAAACTCCACTGCTCGCTCCTCGCAAAGGAAGGAATCGAGGCAGCAGTTGCCGATTTCTACATGAAGCGTGACGGCAAATTGCCAGATGGCATGACACCACCAAAGAACACCATCGCCTGTTCCTGTGGCTCCTGCTCAGAGGAACCAGAGGAAGAGGAATATATCGACCCAGAGAACAGGGTTGCGGACTAATGGAGCACCATACCCATTGCCACACAGAAGACAAGCACACGCATCTCCATGCCCATGGACACGGGGAGGCGTGTGCTTGTGTTGCTTGCAACGAGACAGAGAGAATCTTCACAAAGACAGAGGCTGAATATAAAAAGCAAAACTCTCACTTCAAACATCAGATGAAGTTTTTTGCCCTCTGTCTAATTATTTTTGTCTTCACAGAAGCGAGCGAATTTGCAGACCTTGCCATCCTGCCAGAGGTTGCACGCCTCGTGATCTTTGCTATTCTCTATGTCCTTATCGCTCCACCTGTCCTGGCAGAAGCATGGCAGGCGATAAAACGCGGCGACCTCTTCAACGAGTTCACCCTCATGTCCCTTGCTTCCCTAGCTGCTATGGGGACTGGCGAAGTCTCCGAGTCCGTCGGGGTTATGCTCTTTTACCGCATTGGCGAGGCGTTGCAAGAGCACGCTGCTTCAAAGAGTGGCAAGTCTATTAAAAACCTCTTGGCAGAAAAGCCCTTGACGGCGAAAAAAATCTTGGGCGGTGCCGTGCAGGAAGTTTCCCCAGAGGATGTAATGGTCGGCGACTGTGTGCTTGTGAAGCCGGGTGAACTCATCCCCATTGACGGCGAGATTGTGACGGGGCAAGCAAACATTGACACTTCAACCTTGACAGGCGAGTCCTTGCCACGCTTTGTGCAAGCAGGTGACCATGTCAATGGTGGCACAATTTCCCTTGACGGCAGGCTCGTGATAAGGACGACTGGTGCCTTTGAAGATAATTTGATATCAAGAATTTTTGAAAATGTGCAGAACGCAGTGGCAAAGAAATCTCCGACGGAACGCTTCATCACTCGCTTTGCAAAAATCTACACTCCCTGCGTGTTTTTCCTTGCCGTTGCTGTGGCAATTTTTCCGCCACTTTTCCTCGGCGATCCTTGGCTTGAATGGTTCAAGAAGGCCCTCGTGCTCCTCGTTATCTCCTGCCCCTGTGCCTTGGTGATTTCCATTCCGCTCGGGTTCTTCGGTGGCATTGGCTGTGCTTCCAAAAATGGCATCCTTGTCAAGGGTTCATATGTCTTTGACAAGCTCGCCCATGTTGACACAGCCGTCTTTGACAAGACAGGAACACTGACAAGGGGCAAGTTCGCAGTGGCGAGTGTGATTTGCTCTGGCGGCGTGACGAAGGAAGAATTGCTCGCGACTGCCTTCTTGACTGAGAGTGCTTCAAATCACCCAGTGTCGCGTGCGATTGCAGCGGAAGCAAAAGCATTTGCCTCGGAGGACACAGGCAACGGCATAATCACGCAAATCCCGGGCAAGGGGCTGATTTACAAAAGTGGCGACACGGAGATTTTGTCTGGCAACTCAAGGCTCTTGGCGGAACACAACATTGCAACGCCCGAGATTGATGAAATTGGCACACTCGTCTTTGTGGCGAAGGGTGGCAAGCTCCTCGGCACAATCGTGGTGAAGGACGCTCTGCGTGAAGATTCTGCTCCAGCCCTTACCAAGATTCGTCGCCTCGGGATAAAAAAGATTTTTATGCTCACCGGCGATAGAGAAGCCGTGGCTCGTGAAGTCGCGGGGCAGCTTGCACTTGATGGATACAAGTCTGACCTCTTGCCAGACGAAAAGGTGAGGGTCTTGGAAGAAATTTCCGCACCTCACGCGACAAACGCAATCTATGTCGGCGATGGAGTGAACGACGGCCCCGTGCTCGTTACCTCTGACACTGGGATTGCAATGGGGGGCTTTGGCTCTCGTGTGGCAGTTGAGGCGTCCGATGTCGTTATCCTTGACGATAGCCCAATGAAGGTGGCGACTCTCATTCAAATTGCAAGGAAGACAAGGAAAATCGTTTTTGAAAATATAATTATCGCCCTTGGCATAAAGGCCCTCGTGCTTGTGCTAGACCTCACGGGATTCTTGGCACTCGCGGGAGTCCCAGAACTTTGGGTGGCAGTCTTTGCAGATGTTGGGGTTTGCCTCTTGGCAATCCTCAATGCTACAAGGGCTATGAAGTTGTAAGGAGAAAAAAATGAGATATAGGATACTTGGCAAAACTGGCTTGAAGGTTTCAGAAATTGGATATGGCCCCGAGTGGCTAGAAGGAAAAACAAAAGAAGAGGGGCGTGCAATAGCCATCAAGTGTGCGGAACACGGCATCAACATTTGCGACTGTTGGATGAGCAATCCTGATGTCAGGAGCAACCTCGGCGACTCACTGGTCGGTATGAGGGACAAATGGATAATCCAAGGGCACATCGGCTCAACTTGGCAAGATGGGCAATACAAGAGGTCCCGTGACTTGAAGGAAGTCATCCCTGCCTTTGAAGATGAACTCGCTCGCTTTCACACGGACCACCTTGACCTCGGCATGATTCATTATTGCGACGAGCAGGCTGACTGGGAGCGTGTGATAAATTCTGACTTTATTGAATATGTAAGGAATTTGAAGCGTGAAGGAAAGATCCTGCACATTGGAATGTCCACCCACAATCCCTTAATTGCAAAACAGGCAATTGAGGCTGGGATTGTGGAGATGATAATGTTTTCCATCAACCCGATTTTTGACCTTCTGCCACCGTCGGAGGACATTGACGAAGCATTTGGCGACATCACGGACGAAACTCTCGGAGGAATTTATAAAGACAGGGCGGAGCTCTATGCCCTTTGCGAGAGCAAAAATATTGGCATCACTGTGATGAAGGGCTATGCCAGTGGCAGGCTCTTTGACGCGAAACGCTCTCCCTTTGGCGTTGCCCTCACTCCCATTCAGTGCTTGCATTATGCCTTGACTCGCCCTGCTGTGGCTTCTGTGCTTGTTGGTTACAGCGAATTGTGGCAGATTGACGAGGCAGCCAGATACGAAACAGCAACGAGCGAGGAAAAGGACTATGCAACAGTCTTGGCGAAGGCGGAGCACCACGCATATAAGGACCTCTGCACCTATTGCAACCATTGCAAACCTTGTCCTTCGGACATTGACATCGCAATGGTGAACAAACTCTATGACTTGGCAACAACGAGGGACGAAATCCCTTCTTCTGTTCTGGAACATTACAGAAACCTCACCCACCACGCTTGCGATTGCATTGAGTGTGGCTCCTGCAAGTCGCGTTGCCCCTTTGGTGTTGACATTGTGTCCTACATGAGAAAGGCAAAAAATTTATTTGGCTTGTAACAAAAAGCGAGAGGCATGACCTTTTGAGTCCTGCCTCTCGTATTTTTTTATTCTTATTTTTTGCCTAGGCGATATTTTTTTTCTTTTCCTCTGCCGATTTTCTCGATCAAACCGGAGTCTGTCATTGCTTTTGTGATGAGGTATGTCCTTGTGCGTCGAGTGCCGAGGAGTTTTTGGAGTTCTTCCTCTGTCGCTGTGCCGTGCTCCAAGAGGTAGGAGCAAACGACATCTTCCTGCTTTTGCGACAAGGTAAGTTTTCCCTCGGATTTTTTCTTTTCCAATTTTTTTGTGCTTGGCAGGACTGCAACAAAGACATTTTGCGTAGCGTAGAATTGTGGAGTGAGGCGGTATTCCTTGTAGAGTGCCTTCACGCGGCGAATTCCTGTGCCACAGAGGGAAATTAGCCCCTGCTTCTTTAATTCCATTGCGAGCTCCTCGTTTGGTGCGATGCTCACTCCTGCTTCAATGTCGTCAACGATGAGACCGCCCACAAGCCCACCAAGCGACATAACCGCAATTTCTTCGTCTGTGATGTTGACCAAGGTTGAGCCTTTCAAATTGTAATCACGGTGTGCAACGGAATTGAGCAAGACTTCCTGCAATGCTTCCTTTGGATATGCTCCTGGGGCAACTTCTTCAACGCGTTTCATAATGTGAGAAATCTGGTCACGCACTGTGCCCTTCACAACTTCTTCCCTTGCAATGTCTATCATGTCAAGGTCGTTATATATGACAAACTTCATCGCAAATTTGTTGTCCTTCGTGAAGATGCCATGAAATTTGTCAGTTGTTTTCTTTGGTTTTGTCTCTGGTGTAAGTTTGATTTCTTCTGCTACAACTTTTGGCTCAGGGCGGACGATCGCCTGCTGCACTGCTGTTCCTTTTCCTCTAATCATTTTTTTGCCTCGCTTCCTTCGTGCTACCGAATTTTTCTGCACTCCATATAGTATCTTTTTTCCTCTGCTTCGCCCATGCTGAAGGTCTTCCTCGGCAGGGCTCCACCAACTTCTATTGCGTCAAAAAAACCGTCTTTTGAGATTGTTTGGAGCATCACTCCGACTGTCTCAATCTTTTGTGCCATGCCTTCTGTCACGACGGAGCCGTGAATGTAGTCTAGGAGAACTCCGCTGTGACACTTGGTGTATTCGTCAAGGAAATCTTGCACAATGTCAACTGGCAATTTGCCTTGGTTGTTCTTTATGTCATAGGAATCTTTCTTGCCAAAGGAAACGAGTGTAAGGTCTGTGCCCTCTGCCAATTCCATGCCACGCTCGGCAAGAAATTTTTTGAAGCTCTCTTTGAAAGCATCAAGTGTCACGCCACTCACAATGCGGTGAATTGGCTTGAAGATCAAGGCAGGTGAGTGAAGGTTCACAATTTCCACAAGTGCAAAGCGCATTGGGTGATTTGCCTTTTCTTCTTCCGTGAGGCTTGGCTTTAACTCTTCCCAGCATTTTTTTGCCGCTGCAAGTGAATGGTTTCCGTCGCCAACTGCGAGGAAAAAGTTGCTGTGATCTTGGTAGAATTTGTCAATCCGTTCTTGCACTTCACGGGCGAATTGCCCTTCTATTGCGTAGCCCTTCAAGTGACCACCTTGCTTCATGAGGTCTGTGTCGTAGAGGACGCGAAAATTTTCTCGCACTTCGTAGCACTTTTCTATTATTTCTTGCCTTGGGTCGTTGAGCAGGAGCATCACATGTGGGCATTCAAGCGAAGAATTGACGCGGATTTTTGCCCTTACTGGAAGCCTTTCTGCCACTGTTCCTTCTGTGCAACGCACGGGAGGAGTTGAGGAAGCTCTGTAGTCATAGGCTTCAAGGTCGAGCTCTCCCACAATGCCGAGCCGTTTTCCACTGCTAGTTTGTCTTTCCACTAGCACAAATCCATTTTCCACTGATTTGACCAGGACTTTGCTTGCTATGTAGTCTTCCATTGCCTTAGCAATTTTTGGAATGCGGTATTCCACTTCACGCAGGTAGATTTCTGGCAGGGTGATGTGAAGAGTGCTTGGGCTTTCTTCCACGAAATTTTCCACTAACTGCCAATAGACAGGGTCTGATGTGAATTGGTCGCAAGCAACTACTGACCACTTCTCCAAATCTATATTGTCGTTTGGCAAATATATATCGCTTGCCTTGAAACAGGACATATTATTTGCTCCCTTGCTGTAATCTTGAAATGAAGCGTTCAAGCCTATTCATCGCCTCTTCAAGCACTGGAATGTCGCAGACATATGCTATGCGGACATGCCCACTGCCACCTGCACCAAAGGCACTCCCTGGCACAATGGCAACATGCTCTTCTTGTAAAAATTTTCTGCAAAATTCAAGGTCGCTAAGTCCAAATTGAGAGATGCAAGGGAAGATGTAAAAAGCCCCTAGCGGTTCAAAGCAGGGAATATTCATTTTTTTCAGTCGAGCGAGAATGTATTTTCTGCGGTGATCGTAACCAACCCTCATTTCTTCCGTCGCAGAAGCACCTTGTCTCATGGCGATGACGCTTGCAATCTGTGCAGTCGTTGGGGCGGACATAACGGCAAACTCGTGGACTGTCCTTGCATATTCCATGATGCTCTTTGGCCCTGCCATATAGCCGAGTCTCCAACCTGTCATGGCAAATGCCTTTGAGAATCCGCTGATAAGGACGCACCTCTCCCTCATGCCTGGGAGGCTTGCAATGCTTGTGTGTGGCTCGCCGTAGTGGAGTTCTGCATATATTTCGTCTGTCACGACAAAGAGGTCGTGCTTTTTTATCACTTCTACGATTGGCTCCCAATCCTCTTTTGTCATAACAGCACCAGTTGGATTTGATGGGTATGACACAAAGATTGCCTTTGTCCTTGGTGTGATGTATTTTTCAAGGTCGCTTGCTTGGAGCTTGAAGTCGTTTTTGTCGGAGAGAGGCAGGGACACTGGCACACCACCTGCAATGTAAATGCAGGGTTTGTATGACACAAAGCAAGGCTCTGGGCAGATGACCTCATCTCCTGGGTCAAGCATAGCGCGGAAGACAACATCTATTGCTTCGCTTGCTCCGACTGTCACGACGATTTCGCCCTCTGGATCGTAGGTCAAGCCGTATTTTTCCTTCAAAAATTTGGCAATTTCTTCACGAAGCACGAGGTTTCCCGGGCAGGAGCTGTAATTTGTGTGTCCTTCGCGAAGAGACTGCACTCCTTCGTCTATAATGAAGCGTGGCGTGATGTAGTCTGGCTCGCCAAGAGCAAGGGAGATTACATCCTTCATCTCGTCTGCAATGGCGAAAAATTCACGGATGCCAGATGGTGGCAAGGCTTTTATCTTTTCTGATGCAAACTGTCGCATCTATTTCACTTCCTTTTGTTCCTATTTTATTTTGCCAAATTTTCCAACACTTGGCAGGTGCGTTCCATAAATGGTGCTTCAAGGTAGCCGATGTTGCCTGCGTCGCAGAGGCTTGCGATTTCTGGTGTGATTGGGATCTCGCCGAGGAAATCAATGCCATATTTCTCTGCCACTTCCTTTGTCTTGCCGTGGCCGAAGATGTAATTCTTCTCGCCACACTTTTCACATAGGACATAGCTCATATTTTCTATCACGCCCAAAATGTGAATATTCATTTCTTTTGCCATACGGACAGCCTTTTCAACGATGAGGCTCACGAGGTCTTGTGGAGAAGCGACGACGATTATTCCGCTGATTGGCAGTGATTGAAAAACTGTGAGTGGCACATCGCCTGTGCCTGGTGGCATATCAACGAATAAATATTCTTCGTCTGCCCAGATGACATCGCTCCAAAATTGTTTCACGACGGAGGCAATGGCTGGCCCTCTCCAAATAACGGGGCTTGCCTTGTCTTCCATGAGGAGATTGACAGACATGATGTCAACGCCAAATTTTGTCTCAAAGGGCAGGATTCCTTGGCTTGAAGCACTTGCCATGCCGTCCGCTCCAAATATCTTTGGAATGGAAGGACCGGTGATGTCTGCGTCTAGGATGCCTGTTGTGTGCCCTCTCTTTTGCATCGCGAGGGCAGCCAAGGCAGTAACGAGGGATTTGCCCACTCCGCCCTTGCCAGAGACAACGCCAATGACATGCTCCACATGGCTCAGTGGGTGAGCAGGGACGCGAAAGTCCTGCTTTGCACTGTCGCACTTTGATTTGCAATTTTCACAATTGTGATCGCATTCAGTCATTTTATTCAACTCTTTTCATTATTGTCTAGTTGTGAATTTCGTTTCGGCATGCAAGCCCAAACGAAAAATCCTTGCTGTGAATTATAGCATAAATTTTTATTTATATTCACGCTTAATTGAAAATCTGTAAAATTTTCAGACATAACCTGTTAAAGCTCCTTTGTTTTGTTGCAAAAAATGTAAATTGTTGCTATAATTTGCCAAATTAAGTATACTTTGGAGTTGCGAAGTGATAAGAGAAAATATAGAAATTCTGCGACAAAAAATTGAGCGTTCGGTGGTGAAGTCGGGTAGGCTTTTGAGCGATGTTCGCCTCATGGCTGTCACAAAGTATCATTCAATTGACGATATCTGTGTAGCTTCTCCCTTTGTTGACCTCATCGGGGAAAATAAGGTGCAGGAGGCAGCGTCCAAACGGAAATGTCCGACAGCTCCAACGAATGTCCCTTGGCATATGATAGGTCATATGCAACGCAACAAGATAAAAAAAGCAGTGGAAGTCTTTGACCTGATAGAAACAATAGACAATGCCGAGGCTTCTGACATCTTGCAAGGTGTGCTTGCAAAATCTGGCAGGACATTCCCCATTTTTCTTGAAGTCAATGTTACGGGTGAGGAGAGCAAAAGTGGTGTAGCAAGCGAAGGTGCAGAAGCCTTGTTGTGCCACATTTTAGAGAATTGCCCTTTTGTGAAGCCATGTGGGGTTATGACCATGGCACGAGAGGAAGCGACGGAAGCGGAGCTCCACGCAACATTTGCCGCAGCAAGAGAATTGAGGAACAAATTGGAGAAGGTAGCAGGTGTCCCCTTGCCAGACCTCTCCATGGGCATGAGCGGGGACTTTGAAATAGCAATTGAGGAAGGAAGCACGATAGTGAGGATTGGCTCGTCCATTTTTGGTCCTCGTGCTTACTAATTTTTATACTTCATATGGAGGAGTGTAGTTATGCAAGAATTAATGACAGCATCACAAATTGTGAACGAAAAATTTGGCCGTTCGTTTCTCGGATATAATGCTAAGCAGGTTGATGAATTTCTAGCAGAAATCGCTAGCACGGTTGTTACTCTCACTCAGAACAAGCGTGACCTTGAAAAGGAACTTCGCCAACTTAAGGCTTCTCTTGAAAAATATGAGCAGGACAAAACAAAACTTCAAGAGACACTCCTCATGGCACAAAATGTCGCGGAAAAATACATAGATGACAGCAAGAAAAGAGCAGTTGAAATCCGCCGTGAAGCAGAGAAAGAAGCGAAGGAGGAAGCACAACGCCTATCAAGGCAGGGACAGCAGTTGGCAGAGGAAATTCGCCAAATAAAGGTCGTGCGAGAAAGTTTTGCCAATTCATTCCGTGAACTCCTTTCCAAATACAACAGGGCACTTGACTTCAACTATCAACGCACCGGGCTAGACGAAGCCGCAGATACGGTGATAGATTACTTGGATGAAGTCAAGCAGTCCGGAGAAAGTTTCCTTGGAGAATATGTGCCACAGATCACAGAGGATTTGTCCAGTGATAGCGAAATGATCCAAGAAGCAATTGATGAAATAACGCCAAAGGAAACAGAATCAGAAGACACAATTGAAGAATACGATATAGACGAAGAAGAAGAAATAGTCGAAGAACTTGATTACAGATATTAAAGATGGAAAATTCATTTCTTTCAGATGACATAACAAGCAAAATTCCCCTAACCAGTCTCCCCGGCGTTGGAGTTGCACGCTCCACCGCCTTGGCTCGGTTAGGGCTTTTTTATGTTGCGGATGTCCTCACCTTCTTTCCCACACGATACGAGGACAGACGCCGCGTCAGCCAAGTGAGCGACCTCGCGGATGGAGCAGTAACCTGCGTGAAGGGAGTAATAACTTCCGTCAGTTCGCGCTATCTTCCTTCCCTTGGCAGACGACTCTTGATAGAGGCGGAACTGTCTGACGAAACTGGTGAAGTTTCACTTGTCTTTTTCAACAGATTTTTGGATAAAAAATTGGAGGACGGTGCGAGGGTCATGATCTATGGCACTGTTTCCACCCGCCAAGGCAAGTTGCAGTTTGTGTCGCCAGAAATTATTTTCCTCACGGAAGAAAAGGAAGCAATTCAAGTTGCCGATTTTGCACGCCTCTTGCCAGTTTATCCCCTGACAGAAGGTTTGAAGCAAAGTTATATGAGAAAATTCGCAAGAGATGTTGTGACAAAATACCTCCATCTTGTGAAGGAGAATTTGCCAGAGGAAATTTTGTCACGCCGTTCCCTGGTGCCACGAGCAGTTGCGTTTGCTGAGATCCACGCCCCAAGCGACGAAGAGAAATTGACACAAGCACGATATCGCTTGAAATATGAAGAGTGTTTTCTTCGTTTTCGCCTTGGGGAAAAGTTAAAGGCAACTTCGGAGCAAGCCCCATTTTGCAAAATTCGGCGAAGTGAGAAAAACCTCTTGCCAGGCCTCTCCTTTGACTTGACAAGCGACCAAACGAGGGCGATTGAGGAAATTACAGCCGATATGGAGAAATGCCATATGTCACGCCTCTTGCAGGGGGATGTTGGCAGTGGCAAGACGCTCGTTGCCATTGCCGTGGCAAATGCAGTTACGGGGTCTGGCTTCCAAGTGGCATACCTTGCCCCGACTGAAGTTTTGGCAGAGCAAATTTTTTCTGTGGCGCAAAAATATGCTGGCTCCGTCGCAATAATCACGGGAAAGACTCGCGCAACAGAGCGTGGCAAAATTGAAGAAGCCCTTGCAAGTGGCGAGGTGAATTTTGTTGTCGGCACCCACGCCCTCTTTTCTCTCGTTGATAAATTCAAAAATTTGGCACTCCTTGTCATAGACGAGCAACAACGCTTCGGAGTGAACCAGAGGAAGACTCTCTTGGCTCGCACTCCTGCACCGCACCTGCTCATGATGACGGCGACTCCAATTCCTCGCACATTAACCCAGGTGCTTTATAGCGACATGAGCCTTTCTATTTTGCGAGAGAAACCCACCTTCACTGCGACTGGCGACAAGCGACAGGAAATTGTGACGCGAATCGTGCCGACGAGTGATGTGCAAAAGGTGCTTTTGTTCCTCGGTTCAGAAATAAAAAGTGGTGGCAGGGTCTATTGGGTTTGCCCACGCGTTGAGGAAAGCGAAGCGAGCGACCTGCCAGCAGTGAAGAAACGCTTTGATTGGCTCTGCAAAATGCTCCCAATGTTCGCTGTTGGGCTCATTCACGGGCAGATGACGGGAGAGGAGAAGTCCCGTGCCATGGAAGCCTTCAAGAGTGGCGAGTGCCAAATCTTGGCAGGCACGACAGTTTTGGAAGTGGGGCTAGATGTGGCGGAAGCGAGCGTGATCGTGATAGAGAGCCCAAACCGCTACGGCCTTTCGCAACTCCATCAGCTCCGTGGCAGGGTTGGCAGGGGGAGCAGGCGTGGTGTTTGTGTCCTTCTCGTGAGACAGGAGGAGAAAAGCTCGCGGCTCGACTTCTTTGCCTCAACTAACGACGGCTTTCTCGTGGCAGAGGAAGACCTGTCAAACCGTGGCAGTGGCGACACGCTCGGCACAGCACAGCACGGCTTCGGTGTCTTTGTCATGGCAGACCCACTTGATGATGCCCAGATTATTGAGGTGGCAAAGGAAGATGCGAAAGAAGCCGCTAAAAAAAATTAAAACTATGTGCCTGCTCCCGCCCCAAGGGCAAAACTATTTCAGGGACGACTAATTGTTTGCCTATTTCAACAATATATGCTAAAATTATGCCGTCGCTAGCAAAACAAAAGGAGAAAATTTATGCCATTAAAGGATCAAACTATTAACGATTTTTTGACCACTCTTTCCTCTTCTTCTCCAACTCCTGGTGGTGGGAGTGCGTCTGCACTTATAGGAGCGATTTCCTCTGCTCTCGTCTCCATGGTGGCAAGCCTCACTGTGGGCAAGGAAAAGTATAAAGGCTTGTGGCGGAAGATGGAAAAAGCCATGCAACAGGCAAAATTGCTCCAAAGCCAGTTTTTGTTTCTCGCTGAGTGCGACATTCAAGCATTTAACGAGTTTATGAAGGCGCTTCGCTTGCCAAAGGTAAGTGAAGAGGAAAAGGCATTGCGTGCTACTGCAATGGAGACGGCAGCAAAAAATGCGTCACTTGTGCCACTTGGAATTGCTGAAATGTGTGTGGATGTGGCAGAACTCTCACTTCTCACTGCAAAGTTTGGCAACAAGATGGCAGGGACAGACGCTGCTATTGCTGCCTTGCTCGCAGACGCAACGGCACGGTCAGCACGATACAATGTCCTTGTCAATTTGCCAATGATTAGCGACACAAATTTTGTTGCAACTGTGAAGGAAAAACTATCAATTGCTTTACAAAAAGTATCAGAAATATCAAACCAAACTGTATCAATTATAGATGAACAAATGGAGGCGTAAAAATGGAATATCTCAGTGACATTGAAATTGCCCAAGCGACAAAAATGGAGCCAATCGTCAAGGTGGCAGAGAAGCTTGGCCTTACGGAGGACGATCTTGAACTTTATGGCAAGTATAAAGCAAAGGTTTCGCTCGAACTTTGGAACAAGATCAAGGATCGCAAAAATGGAAAATTGATTTTGGTTACGGCAATCACCCCGACCCCAGCCGGCGAAGGGAAAACGACGACATCTGTTGGCCTCGCACAGGCAATGGCACTCCTAGACAAGAAAGTTTGCCTTGCACTTCGCGAGCCGTCACTTGGCCCTGTCTTTGGCATCAAGGGCGGTGCTGCAGGCGGTGGATATAGTCAAGTTGTCCCAATGGAGGACATCAATGTCCACTTCACAGGCGACTTCCACGCGATAACCAGTGCACACAATCTCCTCTCCGCAATGCTCGATAACTCAATGCAACAGGGCAACCCCCTCGGCATTGACCCACGCAAGGTTACTTGGAAGAGAGTGCTAGACATGAACGACAGAGCCCTGCGTAGCATTGTTATTGGGCTCGGTGGCAAGACAGACGGAGTGCCACGCCAAGATGGATTTGACATCACTGTTGCTTCGGAAATTATGGCAATCCTTTGTCTCTCAAAAGACATAGACGATTTGAAGGAACGCCTCGGCAACATTATCGTTGCACAGACCTTTGACGACAAGCCCGTGACAGCAAAGGACTTGGAAGCAAACGGAGCGATGGCGATGCTCTTGAAGGATGCGATAAAGCCAAACCTTGTTCAAACATTGGAGCATGTCCCTGCCTTTATTCACGGTGGGCCATTTGCAAACATTGCTCACGGTTGCAACTCCGTTACAGCGACAAAATACGGCTTGAAGTTGTCCGACTATTTAATTACCGAGGCTGGCTTTGCTGCAGACCTTGGGGCAGAAAAGTTCCTTGACATCAAGTGCCGTGTGGCAGACCTAGCACCAGATGCAATAGTCATCGTTGCCACAATTAGGGCTCTCAAGATGCACGGTGGAATGGCAAAGACAGACCTGGCTCGTGTTGATATGGCAGCCCTTGAAGCTGGCATTCCAAACCTTGAAAAACATGTTGAGAATATGCAGAGTTACGGCGTGCCTGTTGTCGTTGCAGTTAATGCCTTCCCAACAGACACAAAGGAAGAACTTGAATTTATCACAAAGCGTCTTGCCTCAATCGGCGTGCCTGTTGTTGAGTCAGACATCTGGGCACAGGGTGGCAAGGGTGGCATTGACCTTGCAAAATCTGTCATTGATGCTTGCGAAAAGCCATCAAACTTCCATGTCCTTTACGACGAGCAACTTTCACCGAAACAGAAAATTTTGCAAATTGCACAAAAAATTTACGGTGCTGACGATGTCATCTATACAGAAAAGGCAGAAAAAGATTTGAAGCGTATTCATGATCTCGGCAAGGATGGTTTGCTTATTTGCATGGCAAAGACACAAGCCTCTATTTCTGATGACCCGACGAAACTCGGTCGTCCGACTGGCTTCAAGGTTACCGTGCGTGAAGTTCGCCTTTCTGCTGGTGCAGGGTTCATTATTCCTGTGACTGGCACAATCATGACCATGCCTGGGCTTCCCAAACGCCCAGCTGCCTGCAACATAGATGTTGATAATAACGGAAAAATTAGCGGTCTTTTTTAACTTGGCAAATAAAATGCGGAGCTTGATATTAAATCAGGCTCCGCATTTTTGATTTATGCTAGCATATCAAATTGAAGTAAAGAAAGAGGATATAAGCATTAACAATATCTATAAGGAAAGCACCTACTATAAGTGTGGCAAAAGTGACATTATAGTCAGCTTCATATGTGTTGGAAAGATTTTCAATGTCAACCAATGAATTTTCCGTCAAGCCAAGCCCAAAGCCGATGTGCCCACACATAGCAAGAGCACCTCTGTAATTACTGCCAAACAACTTGAATGTTACAAGGTAACACCAAGCGATTGCAAGGATAACTTGGGCAATGAAGATAGTAAGCAAGGGTAGTGAAAGTGTCGTGAGGTAGTCAAGATTGATGCTCATCATAGACAAGGCAAAGAGTATCATGAGGTTAAAATTTGCACAATACCTAAGCAGTTTGTGTGAAATGTGCGTTTTGGATGTCTTGTCAAAGCACCACCGAAGCACAATCGCAAGCATAATTGCAATGAGTATTGATGGGACGGCATGCCCAAGTGTCGCGAAATAATTGCTGAGCGAGATCGAGACCCCAGCGATAAAACAGATTTGAAATAATGTCATTAGGACACTTTCCAAAGTGATTTTTGTGTTTTCCTTGTCTAGGAATAAAAGTTGAGAAATGTGTTTTTTGCCTTGACGGGAGTCCTGAGCTGAATGCAAGTTGTGTTTTTTGATTACCTTGACAGCAAATTGTGTCCCGATAAGCGAAGCAATTAATATTCCAAACGAACAAAAAGCAATGCCAATTTCCATTACCCCTTTTGTGTCAATGAAGGGAGTAATTGTATTCATGAAAGATGAAACTGTGCCAATTCCCCCAGTGAGGGAGACGCTTCCTGTCATGAATGCAAATATGGGGGGAAGCCCTAGCAATTTACCAAGAAAAAATGAGAGTATATTTTGAAAAATGAGAAGACCTATGGCTGAAACGAGAAGGCTTGTGATTTCCCTTTTTGCTACCTTGAATGAGTCTGCGGAAATGCTAAAACCAATGATGGTAAAGAAAATTGTGCTACACGGGAGAAGAAATGTAAAGTCAAATTCAAAGTTTATCTTGTCCTTGAGAAGAAGACGAATGATAATAAAAATTGCACCGCCAATTACGACTGGTGGAATGTTAGCACGCGATTTAATATTAAAGTAATTGTAGACATATAGCCCTAACATAAATAAGCAACATGCAAATGCAACAGTCTGAAGCAAATCAAATTTGAGTAACAACATAGCCTCACCCTCCTAACGCAAAAACGAAACAAATGACTGAATCACAAGTGCATTTAGGATATCAATGAAGAAAGCACCAACGATGGAAACGACGAAATATGCTCTCGGGGATGGCATATGGTGAGCGACAATTGCGTCCATATTGGCAATTGCGTTTGGCGTTGCCCCGAGTCCAAAGCCACAATGTCCACCAGAGATGACGGCAGCAGTGTAATCACGCCCCATAATGCGAAATGTGACAAAGTATGCAAAGAGTGCCATCAGAACTACCTGTGCAACCAGTATGACGAGCATTGAGCCAGCTATGTTTGTCAATTGCCAAAGTTCAAGCGACATGAGGGAGAGTGTGAGGAAAATTGCAAGGGAAATTTCGCCAAACATTGATACAACACGCAGATGAATTTTAAAGCGTCTTGCTGAGTCGCTGACATGGCGGATGAAAATAGCAACAAAGAGTGCATACAAATATGTTGGCAAATTGACCCCATGCTGCTCCATTAAGTGTTCAAAGAAATAGCCAAAGACCATAGCGATAGAAAATTGAAAAAAGGTCGTGCGGATAACTTTTGGTGTGACAACCCCATCGTTCAATTCGGTGTCAAGCGTGATACCGTGGTGTGCAGCTTCCGCTTCTGAATTTTTCTCCTTTGTGATTAGGTCGTATTTTTTTATGAGTTTCCTTGCGAGCGGACCACCTAAGAGTGAGCCACTGACAAGCCCAAAGGTGGCAGCTGCCATTGCCATTTCCATGCAGCCGGAGTAGCCCATCTTTGTGAATATCTTTGCATAGAGGGCTCCTGTCCCGTGCCCACCAGACATTGTGACGGAGCCAGTGAGCAGAGAAAGTATAGGTGGCATTCCAAGGACAACGGAAAGCGAAGTCGCCAAAATGTCTTGGAGAATCACGAGAAGTGTTGCCACGACAAGAAATACAAAGACCTGCACTCCGCCTTTTTTTAGCATTGAGTAACTAGCGGAAAATCCTGTCGCTATGAAAAATGCAATCATGAGGTATTCCTGCATTGTCATGTCAAATTGAAAGGTAACATAGTTTCTTATTGCTAATTTTAACAAAGCAAAAATCACGCCACCGACAACAGGTGCTGGAATGAGGTATTTTGAAAGAAATTTGAAATATTTTTTCAATTGAAGCCCCAAACCGAAAATAACCATTGCAAATGCTATCGTTTCAAGTAAATTAAATTTTAATATCACTGCCTCTACCTCCCACAATTTTTTGGTATTATACAATAAAAATTGCCCAAATCGTCAAAATCGCTTGCAATTTGAGAAAAAGTGATTAAAATATTTTGTGATGAAAGAAAATGGTTTGAAATTCTTTTTTGATTGGAGAGATAAATATGAGTAATTATTCAGACAGAATTTTAGCAACAAAGGCTTCATTTATCCGTGAAATTTTGAAGGTTACGCAAGACCCGAGCGTCATTTCCTTTGCTGGTGGCTTGCCAAACCCAATTTCTTTTCCACAGGAAGCATTGAAGCAGTCCGCCGTCAATATCATTGACAAATTTGGCGACAAGGTTTTTCAATATTCCACAACAGAGGGCTACTTGCCATTGCGTCAGTGGATTGCTGACCGCTACAACAACTTCCACGGCTTAAACCTGGAGCCCAAAAACATCTTGATAACAACCGGCTCACAACAGGCACTTGACCTCTTGGCAAAGGTCTTCCTCAACAAGGGCGACAAGGTCATCGTTGAAGAGCCAGGCTACCTCGGTGCCATCCAAACCTTCACAATGTTTGAAGTCGGCTTCATGCCAGTAACATTGGAAGATGATGGCTTGAACCTTGAAGAATTGGAAAATGCCTTGAAGGATTCAAAGGTGAAATTTGCCTATACAGTTCCAAATTTCCAAAATCCAACAGGTCTCACATACAGTGCAGAAAAACGCAAACAGATTGCAAAACTCTTCGCAAAATACAACAAGGTTCTTATTGAAGATGACCCATACGGCGACCTTCGTTTCAAGGGAGAGTTCTTGCCCTATGTTGGTGCAGAAATTCCAGAAAATAGCGTGATGCTTGGTTCCTTCTCAAAAACAGTCACGCCTGGCATGAGAACTGGCTTCCTTATCACAAAGAACGAAGAACTTATGCACCACCTCGTCACTGCAAAGCAGTCTTCTGACCTGCACACAAACATCTTCTGCCAATACATCTTGGCGGACTATTTTGAGCACAATGATTTTGCTTCCCATGTGGAAAAAATTCGTGCATTATACAAAGAACAATCAAACACGATGCTCGACGCCATGAAGGAATATTTCCCAGCAGAAGTGAAGTTCACTCAGCCAGAGGGCGGTATGTTCATCTGGGTTACATTGCCAAAAGGAAAGTCTGCTCTTGACCTCTTTGAGAAGTGCATGGCACAAAAGGTTGCCTTTGTTCCCGGCGACCCATTCTACACAAACAAGACAAATGTCAACACCTTGCGTCTTAACTATACAAATTCCTCCAAGGAAACGATAGTTGATGGCATCAAACGCCTTGCAGAAGCATTAAAAAATCTTTAATTTGACAAACAAAAAAGTGGTTGCAGTTGCTTTATAGCATCTGTAACCACTTTTATTTTTTGCGTTTTTTAACTTTCCTTCACCATTTGAATAACGGTGTCTTGGTCGCGAACCTCTATGCCGCGATTTCGTAACTCAGTGAAGACCTTTTCTCTCAAAACAGCTTGTGCATCTTTTACTAGGAATTTTGTAACATCAAAGAAGTAAGCAATTTCAAATTTTACGGAATCATTTGCCCCAAAGTCCGCCACCCTTATGAAATATGGGCGAGACTTAATTATAACATCATCGTCCTTTGCTATCACTTCTTCCATTATTGCTTTTATGCTTTCCACTTCCTTTTCGCCTGTCACCCAAAATGCAATTGTGGAACGCATAAAGTTATCTTTTAATGTGTGATTAAGGACGGAAATATCCAAGAGTTTCGCGTTTGGTATAACAACATGTTCACTTGCCAAGGAGCAAGAAAGGATTGTGTTCATCAAGGTAATTTCCTTCACGATTCCTCTTTTGCCCTCAACTGTTAATATGTCGCCGACACGAATACGCTTTTGAACTAGGAGAATTATGCCAGCGATCATATTCCCGAGAATGCGTTGCATGCCGATACCAATAGCAATGGCACCATAGCCACCGATGAAGGCAAAGGCAGTGATAGGAATTTTGAGTTGCCAAAGGATAATGAGCAGTGTGATGAACCAAATTGTTATGCTCGTTAATTTTTGGAGCGAAGCAATGTTTTTGTTTGTATCGCTAGCAAAAAGTTTCTCTATGCGGCGAGATATTCGTTTTGTAACAAGGTGACAAATGAGAAGGAGCACAGCCGCAATTAAGAGTTTTGCTATTGTGATTGGGTGTTCGTCAACTGAAAAAAGTTCTGTGCTGAAAAATGATTTTGCCTTTGCTGTAAACAGAGCAAAATATAGTGTCTTTTTGTCTGTCTTGTCAACAAGGTCATTTGAAGTTTCTGCCACAATTTGTGTTTGGCTTTCCATTTCCTCAAGTTGGGACAGATATTTATCTACTCTGTCAAGCATTATGTCTATTTTATTTTTAATCTCTGCTAGGATAAGTTTGTCGTTGTCGGCAAATTGCGAAGCGTTGAGGCTTGAAATACTTGCCCTCACAGTTTTGAGGGAGCTCAATTGTGCTGTGGCTGTTAAATTTGATTGTTTGATGAAGTCTAGTGCAAATTCCGTATAGGTGTCTAGTTGCTCTGTGTTGCTAATTGGCAAGACTCCCTTAATTATATCAAACAGGTAATACCAATTTCTGAGCAGGTATGACCAATTTTCGGACAGGGAGAGGAGAAGTATTGTGTCTGTGTCTTCCAATTCGTCTAGCCTGGCTTCTAGTGTTGACAAGGTTTGTGAAGATGTGCGAATTTTTTTATGGATTTTTCTTCCTTCGGATACCTTTGCATATTCGTTCCAACACCAGGCTATATTTTGTTCAATTTCCGAGTCAAGAAAATCATTCTGAACGATTAATTTTGATGGATTTGTGAGGCATTTGCCGACAGCTCCACGGATGCCTTTGTATTCAGCGTATAATCCTTGCAATGTGTCCTTGACCAAATTTGAATAGAGAGTGCAGATAGCCATGTTCGTTGACTGAGCTTCAATTTCTGCCTTGAGTTTAGAAAGTTCAAATTTTTCCTTGTCCCAGGTGGCATAGATTTTGTTGTCGCTGTTTTCAGTCAATTGCCTGTATTCTTCTTCTGCCTTATGTAGTGTTTCATTTGCCACATCATGGGCTTCTTGCTTGAGGCGGAGATTGTTTTCATAGTCTGTCACTGTCTTATGGTAAGAGTGCTTTGCCTTGAGCAAAGTTATGAAGTCTTCTGTCGTGAAATTGGACCCTGCGAGAATCTTGGCAGTTCCCTTTGGCATTAATGTAGAGGCTCTCGTCTTTTTTGCATCTGCTTCAATGCTGTCGAGTTGATAGTATTCGGCAATTGCCTTTGAAATCGTCGCCTTTTGCTCGTATATGAGAGAAATTGGTAGACCATATCCACTTGCCAAGGCTTTCTCGGAATCATTTATCTTGTCCAGTTCGGCCTGCAATGTTTTTGCCCTTTTTTGTGGGGCATTGAGATAACTGTCGAGCCTTGCGTGCAAATCTTTGAGGCTTTCCTCTGCATTGGACATGCTGGGGAATAGCAAAACTACGCAAATCAGGACAAGTGAGATGAGAAAATATTTTCTTTGAGCCTTTTCAATGTGTGACATGTCAAACACCTCATACAAAAATTAGTAAAAAAAAAGTCGTTCAAAGGAACGACATTCTTAAAAGTGGTGGGCTTACGAGGAATCGAACCCCGAACCATCCGGTTATGAGCCGGAAGCTCTAACCAATTGAGCTATAAGCCCACTATTCAACTGACTGCTCTGGCAAGTCAATTTTTATTGCGTTGACAGGGCAAAGTTCTTCAGCCTTCTTTGTGGAGTCTGTAACAATTTGGCTCAAAGCGACAGAGATGCCCCTTGCATCATCCAGACGAAATGAATTTGGGGCAATATGTTCACAAATTCCGCAACCGATGCAACGAAAATTGACCTTTACTGTCATAACCAAGCCACTCCCTTTCAACAGAGTGAATTTTACTATAAAATATTGCCTTCGTCAAGAGCATTTATGCGAAAAGGTTGCAGGGCTCTGTCTAAAATTCCGAGAATTTCTGCAATTGCCATGCCATAGTTTGTGATGGGGACATTTGCCCTTTCTGCCTCAATTATCCGTGAGGTTATCTGTCGCCTTGTGAACATACAACCGCCACAGTGAATGATTAGGTCATAATCTGCCAAATTTTCTGGGAAGGTCAAGCCAGTTGCTGTGTCAAAATTTATGTTGCCAAATTTTTTTCGTAACATATTTGGAATTTTCACCCTTCCGATGTCCTCTTCAAGTGGGGCATGGGTGCAGGCTTCGGCAATTAAAATCTTTGCTCCTGGTTTCAAGTTGGCGATCGCCTTTGCACCCTTGGCAAAGGTTGCTAGGTCGCCCTTTGCACGAGAAAAAATAACGGAAAAGGATGTCAAGGACATGTATTTGGGCAAAACTTTTTCACAAAATGCGAACATTTGCGAGTCAGTAATGACCAAGGCAGGCGGAGTTTTCAAATTTGCGAGCAGTTGCCTCAGATTTTCTGGCTTCGTCAAGAGTGGCAAGGCACCATTGTCCAGGATGTCACGAATCGTCTGAACCTGTGGCAAGATAAGTCGCCCCTTTGGTGCTTGGATGTCTTGTGGCACGACAAGGACAATTGTCTTGCCAGGCTTGTATAGGTCGCCAGTCAAGGTTTTTGCTTCAAAATCAGACGGAGCATTTTTTATGATTTCGCCAATTAATTTTGCTCGGCTTTCCCTATTGAGGGTGGATATTGTGAGAGGAGCCTTGCCAAATGTCTTTGCTATGTGTTCTAGGATTTTTGTTTCGTTATTTGCGTAGTTTTCGTTCCATTTGTTTTGCACTACGATAAATGGAATCTTGCGTGAAGTGAATTTTGAAATCCAGCCTCTTTCAATTTCAAGGTCGCCTATGGCATCTGGCGACACAACAAGCACTGCGAGGTCGGTTTTTTGTAATGTCTCGGCAGTTTTGCTTACTCTCATGCTTCCAAGCTCGCCCTTGTCGTCAAAGCCGGCTGTGTCAATGAGGGCGATGGGGCCAAGGGGAGAAATTTCCATGCTTTTTGTGACAGGGTCTGTTGTTGTGCCTGCGGTGCTAGACACGAGCGAAGTTGGTTGGTCTGTGATGAGGTTGATGAGGCTAGACTTTCCAACATTCATCTTGCCAAAGAAGGCGATGTGTAATCTGTTCGCCTGTGGCGTATCAGTCAATGCCATATATTTTTTCCTGCTCTTGGTAGAAATTCATGAGTTTGTCCAGGATAATTTTGCGTTTTTCCTTGTCTGGCAAATCGCTTGGCAAGGAGTTTGGATTTATTGGTTCTCCGAAGATGACACGCAACTTGTATGGACGGGGGAAAATCACATGGCGAGACATTGCTTTGTATGAGCCTGCAATGTATGTTGGGACGACAGGTGAGCCGCTCTTTATGCTCATCAATGCCACACCGCCTTGGAGTGGGCAAAGGTGCCCGTCTGGCGTGCGTTGTCCCTCTGGGCAGACAAAGACATTTTTGCCTTCCTTCAAATATTTTGTCATGGTAACGATAAGCCCGGCGGAACTTGCCTTTGTGTTCACGCTTATTGGCAAGGCACCGGCAATCCGCAAGACCCAAGCGAGGGGCGGAAACTTGAAAAGATAGTCAATGGCTATGTAATTCAAGCTGTTGGGCAGGCACGCCACGCCGATGCAGGGTGGGTCGAGGAAGCTCGCGTGGTTTGAAGCGACAATTATGGAAGTTTTTTTTGCGACATTCTCCTTGCCTAAAACTTGCAAACGGTGATATAATTTGAAGTAGATGAAGAGGATTGAGGCGACTAGCCAATAAAAAAATCTGTCAATGTATTTCATGCGACGCAACTCCTTTCGTGATTACCGCAAAATAATACATTTTTTCTTTGCAATTTTCAAGATATAAATTGAAATTTTGTGTATAATACACCATAAAATTTTGGAGGAAAGTCATGGAATTTGAAAAAATCGTTATGCCAAATGAATTGTCAGAGGAGCAAGAGAAGAAAAAATCTGCCAAAAAGCAAAGTCTCATTTCAAAGATTTTTAGAGATTTTGGCTTGGGGTGCCTTGCCTTTACCCCACTCGCGGTATTTGCAGTTCTGATCATCTACCTCGTTCGTTTTGGCAAATCATTCAGCAGCAAGATATACCTTGCCACTCGCTCGGAAGAGGTAACAATAGCAATATTAGTCTTCCTCTTCCTCATTATTGTCTATATGGGAAGGAAACTCAGGCGAAGCGAGAGGTCTCTCCTGAGCATTTTTGAAACATATGTAATAGAAAAAATCCCTGTCATTGGCGGTTGGTATGAAGCATTTAGCGATTTGCTCAAAACCTTCACTTCAACCGGCGACGGGAAATATCTCGGGACTGTCACAATTCCTGTCTGTGGTGGTTATATGATAGGCTTTGTCACAAACAGTTTCGTGAAGGAAGATGGAAAAAAATATTTGTCCGTTTTTGTCCCCACTAGCCCAAACCCGACAACTGGCTTGGTGCTTTTCCTGCCAGAGGACACAGTAACAAGCTTGGACAAATCGCCAGAACAGGCATTTTCCACAATAATTTCATTAGGCGTTAAATAAAAAAATATATTTGGAGGTTTCATTATGGAACAAATCAGAACAATGGCTCAACTTTTGGCAACAGCAAAGCAAGGAAAGGCAAAAATTGTCAGCGTCGCTGTGCCAGAAGACGATGAGGTAATGGAAGCAGTTGAAGCTGCGAGAAAAGAAGGGATAATTTCCGCGATTCTCGTCGGCAATGGTGAAAAGATTTCCGCCGTTGCTGCCAAATTGGGAATTGACCTTTCCAATTACGAGGTTGTTGACGAGCGTGGTGGCAATTCCGTCGCCGCTCTCAGAGCAGTGGAGATCGTTTCAAGTGGCAATGCGGACATTTTTATGAAGGGGATGTTGCACTCCTCTGACTATCTGCGTGCTGTCCTGAATAAGGAAAAGGGGCTCAGAACTGGCAGAGTTTTGTCCCACGCATACATTCACGAGATTGAAGGCTATGACAGGCTATTTTTTGTCACAGATGGCGTTGTAAATCTCTATCCAGATTTGAAGACAAAGATTGACATCGTCAACAATTGCGTTGACATTTGCCACGCATTTGGCGTTGAGTGCCCAAAGGTGGCAATCCTTGGAGCAGTGGAAGTTGTGAATCCTGCAATGCCTCCAACCCTCGATGCTGCTGCCCTTGCCCAAATGAGTGCCAGAAAGCAATTCAAGGGTTGCATTGTTGATGGTCCATTTGCACTTGACAATGCTGTTTCAGAGGAATCTGCCCACCACAAGGGAATTGTGTCCCCTGTCGCTGGCAAGGCGGATGTCCTCTTTGTGCCAACCATCGAGACAGGAAATATTTTGAGCAAATCAATGATTTATTTTGCAAGGAACAAAACAGCCGCCCTAGTCCTTGGCTCAAAGGCTCCTGTCATCCTCACAAGCAGAGCAGACTCAGCAGAGACGAAACTCTATTCAATCGCCACTGCTTGCCTCGTAGCTCAACACAAAGCGTAAATTACAGACACCATGAAGGAAAATGTATTGTCCCTGCCAGGGAGTTATGGCGACAAAAAGACATTGTTGTCTTTTCTCACGCCAGATGTGGCTAATGACACCTATGTGCTTTTCTTTCATGGTGTTCATTCTTCTGCAAATTTTTCCCACGGCAACAAATACCGTTGGCTCGCCAGGTCATTTGCCAAGTTGGGCTTCACGCCATTTCTTTGCGAAACGAGCAGAAAGGCACGAGATATTGCTTCCTTTGGAAGTGACACTCTCTCTTGGATAATGTCTGCCTTTGAAGGCAAGACCTTTGCGCAGGAGCTGAAGGACTGCCAAAATGCCTTTGATTATGTCGCAAATTTAGCTCGTGAAAAATCTAAAAAATTGTGGCTCTGTGGTTTTTCTCTCGGCGGAATTATCGCATATGCGATTTCCACCATGACAGAGTGCCTTGACCACCTGATTCTCTGTGGCAGTGGAGCCTATGCAAATGATACGGCAGCATCGTTTCAGAAAAATTTGCCAATCACGCGAGACCTGCTCCGTGTGAAAAATTTTGACTTTTCCCTTTCCTGCCCAAATTTTGCCACAGCATTTTGGGGAGAACAGGATAATATTTTTCCCAAGGATGCTTGCGAAAAATTATTTTCCTTCGTGCGGGCAAAGGTAAAAAAGAAATTTTTCGTCATAAAGGGAGCCAATCACTCCTTCAAGTGCCGTAACGGTGTGCTTGACAGAAGTTTGATAAAAGAAATTACGACAAAAATTATCCAAAGTGTGCAAATTTCGGTTTGAATTTTCGCATTTTTCGCGGGCAATTTTCAAGGTATATTCCTTGCTATTGCCCG